>Ga0307515_10024824_pt1 | contig 10410 bp, 3 predicted proteins | sample 17_EM_MG_FD_194513 | JGI IMG/M metagenome (GOLD analysis project Ga0307515, IMG submission 194513) | Populus trichocarpa ectomycorrhiza microbial communities from riparian zone in the Pacific Northwest, United States - 17_EM | ecosystem: Host-associated > Plants > Roots > Unclassified | place...
CTGCTAAGAAGGCGCCGTAATAGGCTAATGTGATCCTTTTGGTAATAAAGTCTTTAAACCTATTATCGCTGGCTTCCTTAAACAAGTCTTTAACTAAGTCGTTAGACACCCCCTAAGTGTTAAATATATCTCCTACTTAATAAGTAACGTCTTAATTAGTACCTTATACATCTAACTTTGTAGAATACTCAATATAAAAGGTATATAGAGATTCTTTATCTTCTTCTATTAGAGGTAGTGTATAGTACGCATCTTTAAGAGCTTTTGTAAGCTTAAGATCTGCTAACTTATTAAAGGCTTAAACTAGCTTATTATTGACGTCGTTATCTTCCCCTTAACTTAACAGTTTAAGTACTTCTTTATTATCTTCCAGAAGAACCTTATTCTTAGTTAGGGTATTAGGGAGTTAAATCTTCTTAATTAGCGTGTCTAACTCAGCGTATAGGTCCTTTAAGATGTCCGTTTGCTTACCATTAAAGAACGTCTTCTTATTAAAGATAATGTCCCTAGTAGAGATAACGATACCTTTATATAGGATCTAGATCCTATAGATATTGGTAGAGTTATAGCTAATGAGGTAGCCGATATAGGCTTGCAGATCTAGCTTGCTTAGCCTTTTCTTCTTTAGCTAGGCGTCTAACGTTATCGCGTACGCCCTATAGCCGTAGGCTTTTAGGTACGCTAGTTGCGGCTTTCTTAACCTATTAGCTAGGAAGGTATAGAACTTCTTATATAGTAATTTCCAACTATTACTTTTTAGTGGCGTTTGATCTCGAAGGTATACTATATAGTTAACTATCTCGTTCCATAGGTCGTGTAGTAGATTGGCAGCAATTCTTATTACTTGTAATCTCTTAATAATTATACCCCCTAAGCGTTTAGCGGTACTATTTTAAGCTTAGGTATATAGCGCTAAAGGCTCAAATATAATTCCTTAAGTCCGTAGCTATTTAAGGGTTCTCCTTCTCCCTAGCTCATTGTCTGATCTAATAGTGTTAACCTTAAGGTTATACCTTAGATAAATCCATTAGGTGAAATCTTTAAGCACTTATAGTGTCTCCTTCTCTTTACTATACGTTGTTATAAAATACGGAAAGGTTCTTTTTAAGAAGGTGTTATAGATAAATATAACTCATACAAATCCAGCATACGCTTCCTTAAGGTCAGTCTAGTTAATATAGAGGTTAAGATAGGGTTTATTAATTTTCTATTTTAAGAACCTTTGTAAGACCTAACGCTTAATTTTAGCGAGACTGCAATATTAACATTCCGTTGTCTTTAGGCCTTAAAGCTTAACTTTTAAGGCGTTAAGACCTAAATAATAAAGGCTTATAGGTCCTAGATAACCTAGACGTAGATACTATAGACATATATCTCCTTTTAAATCTAGATAAGCGTCTCTTAATAATGCTTTGCGCTTCCATTAACGTAGTAGTTAGCTTATATTAAACGCTAATAGATTTCCTAGTCGGATATATTTAATAGTCTATTATCCGTAACGTTCTTCCATTTAATATAGGGTTGTGTTATCCTTCTAAACTAGAAGATTATTATCTCCTTTATTATCCTAGTAGTACCCTTATTTTTAAAGTAGACGGAATAATATAAGGTTTGTATTAAAGTCTGTATAAAAGGCAACGTCCTTAAGACGTAGGATTCCCTTACTTTTGTCTAGTTTTATAACTTAGATAGTAATATCGCCGTAACCTAGTATAGGCGCTTCTAAGCTACTAGCGATAATATATTTGTGTCTTAAAGCTTTCCTAAAGTTATAGAAACAAGAAAGGTTATTAAAGATATAAAGAGTAGTTCCGGAGTTAAGAATAGTTAATAGCTTTAGTAGATAGAGTTAACCGGTGTAATATAATTCTAGGAATATTGTATTAGCTTCTCCCTTAATCTTAACTATCTCCTAGCTCTCGTCCTATTGTTATTAAGCCTTATCTTTCTATTCTTTAAGTCTAATCTTTATAACTTAGTTAGTAAGATTCTTATTCTTTTCTACCTTCTTTAGTGCCCTATTAATGCGCGTATCTCCTATTGTAACTCCTATAGGTCTCTTATCTTTAAATAAACACTAATAGTCCTATAAGGAGTGTCCTCGTATTCTACACGCTAAGTACTTAGGCATTAGCTTCTTATAGGACGTCTTCTTATCTACTAGTATCCTAGGTCTCTTTAAGCGTCTATTACATACTAAGGCTCTTTTTCTTCGTGAACCTTTAGTAGTATTAGAGTAATCCTTAATAGCTTACTCTATAAAGTCTACATTAAAGGTACTCCCTCTTATAGTAGTATTAGCTTTCTTTAAGGGTATTCTAAGTCCTTCTTACAGCTCCTTTACTACTCTACGGTATTTGGAAAATCTTAACTTCTATAGGTTATTTAACTCAGTAGTATACTGTCACAGGACACTCCCATAACACCTTGCATACGTCCACCTATTTCCACTAACTCAGCAATAAGAGACCGACCACGAGACGGCAATCTAACGGCAATCTGACGGCAATCTACGGCAATCTGCCACATTCTGCCATATTCTGCCGAGTCCACCAAATCCTACCAAGTTCTGCTAGGACCGCTGCCCGAATCCTATTCTGCCCCGTGCACGTATTAACTAAGCAACTAAGTTAACAATATATACCCTTTCCTCACGTTTTCTTACCTTCTTTCCTTACGCAACGTCTTAACCTCCTTACATAGTTCATATATATAGCTTAATAATATCTACCTTGCTATATATTATCGTCGCTTATACTTACTCTATAACACTACGTTACGTTAACCACCTATACTACCGTCGATATATAAAACGAACCTAAAGCCCCTATAACGGCCGCCGGTATTATAACCGTACTCTAAAAATAATTAGCAGGGATATAGAAGTCTTTTACAGACGCCCTTAAACAGAACTAAGCTACTTTAAATTAATAATAAGCCGAACAAGAAGCACAATACTAGTAATTAATTAAGAACCTCTAAGAAGAAGTCCGCGCCCTTAAGATGCCCACGCTAGGACCTTAAGACTAAACGCTATCTCTAGAAATAAACACGTAAAACGCGAGCCCCAAACCCACAGTAGCCACTTACCCTAAGCCAACTACTACACTAAAACGATCCAAACGACTACTAGATCCCCTAGTATTTACCAGTAAATAATAAAAGCTCCAATTATTTCTAAGCTAGCTTAAAAATAAGCTAACTAGTAACGCCGACCGTTACCCAACTAAAGCCAACCAACTTTATTACGCCCTAAGTTAACTAGGAGGAGATACAGCCAACCTTATTAAACCTCTTTAGCCAAACTTAGTGTAAAGCCTAGTTATACTTCTTAAAGCTATATATAGTAACCTAAACCGCTAAGCTACTACTTAAAAAAAGATAAACTATATAACTTAAGGAACAAAAAGTTTCCTAATATACTTCTCCAAATTTAACCGTTACGTAAAGGAAATAGGATGGAACAACTCCGCACTAATTAACAGCCTTATTAAATCCCTAAGCCCTAAACTAAAAACCTCCCTAATAGGCGTAGACCTACTGGGAGCCCTTAATGCCTACGCAAACGTTATTAATAAACAGTATAATAATATACTACGCCTAACACTAAAGCCTACCCCCTAATATAATACGGCAACCCTATAAACGTCCACTAAGCTATCTTAGCTTAAGCACCCCAACGCTATAGATATTAACACTAGGACCCTAGGATATGCCCCACTAGGGTCCTCTAAATGAGAATAACGTATTAAGCTAGGCCTCTGCTTTAAATATAGAAGTGACTCCTACCTCTCTAACTACTACTCCGCCCCTTTTTAAAAAAACCTATAAATAGCTAACGCTAGCAGCCTACCGCCTTAATCCTTTAGCTACCGTCCCCGATCTTTATCTAGCTCCAGCTTAACAATTAGTAAGCACCGTTTATGAGGATGAAGCTCTAACCAACGTCCTATAAGAACCCCACCCTAATTACCTCTAAAAGGAAGGTCCTAGAGCTAAGTCGCTCTCTAGGACGGCTCTGCTATAAGATCTCGTTAAACGCATTTAACGTTATAAACTCCGACTCTTAGGACCGTAGCATAACCATTAACTGTTATCTTTAGTAGAATGGTTAATAGGCTAACGCTTAAATCCTAATTAACATAGGAGCTAGCGGTATAGGATTTATTAACAAGATCTTTATATAAGATAATAGTTTTACCCTAACCCCCCTTAACCGGTATATTAACGTATTTGGATTTAATAGCAAACGCACTATCTTAGGCCGTATTACCTACGTGGTAACCCTAAGACTCTAATACCTAAACTACAAAGAACTAATTAAGCTTTTCGTTACCACCCTAGGTCACTTAGTGATCCTTAGATAACCCTAGATAAAGCTATATAAGGTAACTATTAATTAGGATAACCTTAAGCTTCTATTTACCGCCTCCTGTTATAAGCAAAAGTGCTTTATAACTCGCTGCTTAGACCCAGAACTAAAATCTGAAGATTCCACCAGATTCTACTAATGTAAGATTTCCACTAATATTTACTTTACGCCTAAGGAATCTACCAGATTTTACTAGCATAAGAATTCCACCAAATTCCACTAACATAAGAATTCTACCAACACCCACTAAGGATCTGAAAATTCTACTAAGCTCTATAAGTTATTACTAAGCACTATACCGCCCCGAACTAAATAGAAACTTAAGCTTAGCACATAAAACTACTAGAAGGACTAGTATCCTATAATAAAAAGAATACTTAAAGAACCTAAACCTAAATCTAATACTAACTCTGTACCTAATACTAAACCTAAACCTAAATAAGAAACTATAGACGAGCCGAATGAGCTCGGTACCCTAGATATCCGCATAATTAGAGCTACTCTATTAGCGTAACTTGCTAAGAAACCTAAATATATAATCTTTGCTGTTACTATAGCTAATATTAAGAAGGCCTTAGTACTAAAGAAGCACACTAACCCTGCTATAAAGGTTCTAGTAGAGTACTATAACCGCCTAGAGGCATTCTTATAAAAGGAAGCCGATAAGCTACCGGAATACCGATTGTACGACTATAAGATTATACTTAAAGAAGGAAAGCAGCCTAGATTTAGACCCTTATACGGGATATCCTAAAATGAACTCTAAGTACTATAAAAGTATTTAGATAAGAACCTAAGTAAAGGATTTATTAGAGCAAGCTTATTGCCTATAGCTATACCAGTGATCTTTGTTAAGAAACCCAGCGGTGGTCTACGCTTCTATATAGACTACCAAGCTCTTAATACCGTCACCATTAAGAACCGATATCTGATCCCGTTAATATAGGAGACACTAAACCGACTAAGTAAGGCTCGCTACTATACGAAGCTTAATATTATTTCTATATTTAACCGCCTTTGTATAGCAAAAGGAGATAAATAGCTTACTGCATTTTGTACTTAGTATAGACTATTTAAATACCTAGTGACGCTATTTAGCTTTATAAACGCTCCAAGCTCGTTTTAACATTATGTAAATAACACCCTACGCCCCTACCTAGACATCTTCTATACTACTTATATTAACGATATCTTAATATATAGTAATAACCTAACTAAATATTAGAAACACGTTAACCTTATTCTATAAGCCCTACACAGAGCTAGTCTATAATTAGATGTAGATAAATACGAGTTTTATAAAACGGAAGTCCTATACCTTAGACTCCTTATTTCTATAAACGGTATATAAATAGACCTAAAGAAAGTTAAAGTAATTATAAACTGGTAAGAACCTAAGAATGTTAAGGACGTAAGAGCCTTTATAGGATTTGCTAATTTCTACTAACGGTTTATTAATAACTTCTCTGCCCTAGTTTTACCCCTTATAGCTCTAACCTAAAAGAATAAAGTTTTTATCTTTAATAAGGAATGTAAGAAGGCCTTTACCTATCTAAAGGTTATATTTATTACTACGCCCGTGCTCTAATACTTTAACCTAAACTAAATAAGTGTTATAGAAGCCAACTCATCCAACTATATTACTAAAGGCATCCTGTCTTAATATAACGAGGATGGAGTATTACACCCTATAGCATACTTTTTAAAATGACTAAGCCTAGCTAAATGTAACTACGAGATCTATAATAAGGAATTGTTAGCTATTATTAGATATTTTAAACAATGGCAACCTAAACTAGAAGGCGCTGGATTTCCGATTAAGGTCTTTAGCAACTATAAGAATCTATAGTACTTTACAACCACGAAACAGCTAAGTTATTATTAGGCCCGCTAGTTAGAATATCTGTCTTGTTTCCGATTCTTAATTACGTACCGCCTAGGCGTCCAAGGCTAAAAGCCTGATGCCCTAACCCGACGCTTATAAGACGCGCTAGCCCTAGAAGAAGCGCGCTCTTACTAAAATCAGACCCTACTTCGCCCTAAACTATTTGACCCTTCTACTAAAGATCTTACGGTACACGTCCTTAAAATAACTAATTGATTAATTAAATAGATTATAGTTGATGAATACCCAAATGATGAGTTTATTTAAAAAACGCTTAAGCTAATGCAAGATGGCATTAGACGCTCTAAAAAGATTTCTCTAAGTAAATATAAAGCCCGCGGAAACCGCTTATATTACCAGAACCGTCTAGTTATCCCTAATTATAATAAGCTTAAGCTTAAACTCCTTAAATACGTATATAATCTACCTATTACTAGCCACCCGGGCTAAGGAAAAACCCTAGAACTACTCTAACGGGAGTATTATTAGCTAAACATGTATAATATAATACGAAGGTACGTCTCTAGCTACTATACCTGCTAATAAGCTAAAGCCTCGCATAAGACGTATAATGGCCTTTTAAAGCCACTGCCTGTTCCAGACCAAAGATAAAAGGATATCTTAATTAACTTTGTTGTTGACCTCCCTAAGAGTAAAGGCTGCGCGAATATTATAGTAGTTATAAACAGACTATCTAAGATAAGACACTTAATCGCCTGCCCTAATATGTTAACGCCTACCGTCGCCTAACTATTCCTAGATCACGTATAGAAACTCCATAGACTTCCTAAAATAATTATTTCCGATAGAGGTAGATAGTTTATCTCTATATTCTGGAAAGAACTAACTACTTAACTCCGCATTAAAGCACTGTTATCTACTGCGTATTACCTAGAAACGGATAGTTAAATAAAACGCGTAAATGCTATAATGGAATAGTATGTTCGGATATACACGTTATATTTATAGGATAACTAGATTAACTAGCTTGTATTTACTAAGTTTACTACAAATAACTCCGTCTTGGAAACTATAAAAGTTTCCCTATTTCTAGCCAATTACGGCCAGCATCCATAAATGGGTTTTAAACCCTTTAGCAATATTCCTCGCCCTACTTGTTACGCCTTATAAGTTATAGAAGCAAATAAATTCGTAGAGAAGATAGAGAAACTATAATAGTTCCTTACTAATAAGATAATATGGGCTTAAGCTGTTTATAAAACTATAGCAAATAAGAAACGAACCCTAGTACCGGCCTACTAAACTAGTGACTTTATCTAGCTAGATATAAGAAATCTAAATACAAAACGACCTACTAAGAAACTTAATTGGAAGAACGCTGGCCCTTATAAGGTTAAAAAGGTTATCTTTCCTTATGCTTACTAACTAAAGCTCCCTAATACGGTTAAAATCCACCCCGTATTCTATACGTTAGTCCTCCGCCCTACTACCCCCGTATTAGACGCCCTGCCTAGACAGATATAGGACCCTTCCCTACTAGTTAAGGTAGACGGTAAGGATAAGTACTTTATTAAAAGAATTAATGATATTAAGTATAATAAACGGAAACGCTAATATATATATCTTATAAAGTGGAGAGGTTATACTAAACCCTTATAGGAACCCGTTAACTCTATAGGACTTATATAAGCTATAAAAGACTTTTATAAACTTTACCTAGAACTACTATAGCCCTATCTTATAGAAGCTCGAGTTTAAAGGGGGGGTACTATTACGGGATACCCCTGTAATACCTTATACACGTCTACCTATTTCTACTAACTTAGCAACTAAAAACTAACTATAAGATGGCAATCTAATAGCAACCTATGGCAATCTGACAGTAACTTGCTATATTCTGCTATATTCCACTAAGTTCCACTAAGTTCTACTAAATTCTGCTAAGTCCTGCCAGGACTACTACCTAAATCCTATTCTACTCTGTGTCTATATTAACTAAGTAACTAAGTCTATAATATATACCCTTTTTTCTTATTTTCCTACCTTCTCTCCTTATATAACGTCTTAACCTCCTTATATAGTTTATGTATATAGCTTAATAATATCTACCTTGCTATATATTATTGTCGCTTATACTTACTTCATGACACCTTTCCTCTTTATTATTAATAATTCGGTTAATTATATATAGGCTTATTATAAAGACCTTATTGTCCTTTTAGTATATATTAAAGTAGAACGTTATAGCGCTAATTGCGGCGATGTCTATAGTGGGGGGGTTGCCTAATAATAGGGGCGTATATAACTTTAGTGACTTCTAGGGTACTGGCGTTATTATTACTTCTTTTAGCTCCTGTTGCATCTTTTAGAGGTTATCCCTTATATCCTATTAATACGTTCTTTTCTATACCGGTTAGATCTATACGATTTAGACGTTATTTATATTACTATCTATCCCGCTTCTATATATAGAGTCCTCTTTAAATATAGCGCTTTAGGAGAGCATCTTTATTAGTATAGAGTTCTTTCTAGCTTTGCGGCGGGCGTCTTTTTAGGTAAAGGCTAGGTTATAGGCCCGGACATCCTACTAGTAGATAGGGTTAGCCCTTACGGCTAGTATTTTGCGGTTAATTTAGATTTCCCTAATAAAGGAGGGCAACCTTAGTCTATTCTCTAGCTAGATAAACCGTTTTTATTATATATTTAACTAAATATTAAAATAAGACATTTATTTTTATTTAAGGATTATATTATAGGACCTTAGGTCTAGGATATAAAAGGGGATACTATATTAGTGTCGTCCGTTAAGAGCGATATATAACTTTAAGACGTGGGTAATAGGCCAACCGGCTTGGCCGTTATAGCCTTTTACCTAGATAGGCTTCTCTAGTAGGATAGCTTCTGTATTTAGAAACTTAGTAATATTATTTATATAGGCAGTATTTATAAAGGCGAAGCTATTTGCTCTAGTGTTAATAAGGGTAGTTATATTAACTCTATATCTATTTTAAGATACTATATATAGAACCGTAAAATGCTTTCTACCTATTAACTAACTAAGATTAATCTCTTTAAGATTAATAGGGTACCCTAGGGGGGAGTCTTTTTCTAAGATTCTTCTTTTCCTAACTTATTGGACGTTTCTCCTTTTTTTATCTCCTTAATATTGCTTATATCCTTTAGCTCCAGATAGGATAAGGTAAAGTAACCCTACTTATCGCAGTTGTAGCACATAGCTAAGGTAGGGTTAATTGGAGTATTACGGCGAATATTAGTTAATATCATAGTACGTAACTAGTTAGGCGAGGCTTATTAGTGCGTAGTTATAACCGCCTTTAGTATAAGAGTAGTTATAACTTATCTTCCTGCTTTAGCTCCTATAGGTATAGCTAGCGAGTTTTAATTATTATAAAGTTGCTTCTACTAATTAGGGTAGGCGTTAATCCGCTTTAGTTTTAAGTCTAATAATAGGTAATAAGCTGCGAGTTTTTTATGGGTTAGTAGGTTATTTAAGGTTATAGTAATTTTTTCTTATATCCGGATTGTTAGCTTATTGTATAGGTTTAATTAGTAGGTTTTAAGGGAAACCTAGCCTTCTTCTATAAGGTATAGGAATTAAGTCTAGAATTTAGTAAAGGGTTAGTTTAGTTTTATTATTAGGCGATTATAGTTATAACGGGCATCTTATACTTTATTTAGGTTAATATAAATAGCCGCTAGGTGCTATATTATCTTATTAATAGATATAAATTAGATAGGGGAGTTGTTCTTAAACTTGGCTTAAAGGTGCCGTTAGGCGTCCCTAGTGGTTTAACCAAAGAGGTAGAGTATTTTAGCTTCTTTAGAAAGGAAATAATTATAGTTAACGCGGAGCTTTTCTTATACTTAAATCCTCTAATTTTTAAAAGTAGGGTCTATCCTATTAGATAGTAGTAGGGGGTTAAGGAGCTTAACGGACTTTAATTGCTTTATTATTATCTTTATACTCCCTAGTTGTTAGGAATAAAGGTAAATGGTCACCATAAGAGGTATATTGCCGTCACGTGTGGCAAGTTGCCGTTACGTACGGCAAGTTGCCATTACGTGCCGCCGCGGCACTAGCGTGGTGAGGAACCTTAAGTTCCTTACCCCTTTCTTTAAGAAGAAGACAGAATAATTATTATACTATCTATAAACCGTAGCTACGTGATAT
>Ga0307515_10024825_pt1 | contig 10410 bp, 6 predicted proteins | sample 17_EM_MG_FD_194513 | JGI IMG/M metagenome (GOLD analysis project Ga0307515, IMG submission 194513) | Populus trichocarpa ectomycorrhiza microbial communities from riparian zone in the Pacific Northwest, United States - 17_EM | ecosystem: Host-associated > Plants > Roots > Unclassified | place...
AGTGCACTGCCCACTCGATCATTTTCGCTCCAGCACGGCGGCTCGATCATTTTCCATGCCCGGTGAATTTTCTTTCCATTTTCAATATTTGAGGATTGATCATTTGTCCACTCGTTCTACTTTTCACATGCCACTCCACTGCCCAAAATACACCGAGGAGGAATATGAAATCGAAGCTTGATTATCTACTCGCGGTAACTTGAACCACAAGAAAGAGTCTGCAATGGGAGCAAATTATCAAATCCATGGCAGAAACCACCGTTTACGATTTACGAGCATGATGACTCATCTAAGTGCTGTTTTTTATGTTGATTTGTCTGAATTTAAATTGGTTAATCGAACAACTAAAAATAACTAGAAAAATTGATAGATTTTGTCAAGTTAATATTTTTTTCAATACAATTTAAAATTTAATTTGAACAAGATTTTATATTACAGATTTTTCAAGTGAACTCGCACGAGAGTACGAGAGAACCTTCAATGGATTGCATGTGTGAAGAATTGGTACAGTCCTCACCAAACTTCCTGTCCTCCTGTTTCGAGAGACTGTTTGCTCGCTCTTGCATGTATATTAAATTACAAGAAAAATTATATTTGTTAATGCAATGAAATTAAATTTTTAAAAGAGAATTTGGCGTTTTCTGTAAAAAAAAAATTCAAAAAAAATAGGCTCCATTAAATTCCAATGCATTCTTTAAAAACCCAGTGAGAAAAAAACAGCTTGAGTACCAAACTAAGAATTGGTTGGTTAATAGATTGAGGACAAATTCGAGGGAATTTCAAAAATTAAAACTGAATTTGGCTAATCATTTGGAATTGCAGTTGTATTTGTGTTTTCAAAAAATTTAATTTTTTTTGTTAAGATTTAATTTTTTTATATGTTTTGATGCGTTGATCTAAAAAATAATTCTTTTTAAAAAAAACATTATTTTAATATATTTCGGCACGAAAAACACTAACAAACAACTATAATTATATTTGAAAACATGCCATAAATAAATTGTTCGTTACTTGAGCCAACTTTTGTCCAATTATAGACAGATAATTTTTTTCCTGATAATTAACCGTAAAATAAGTTAGCAAATTATGATTTTGGAGAATTAACTGCCCCTTCATGTTTTTGTTTTATTTTTTTCTTAAAAAATCTTAAAACAATATAAATTTTAAATTAATTCATACTAATTCATTAAATTCATAACCCCTAGCCATATCACTATAACAACGTTGGCCAAATTAATTAAGCTTGTATAAGAAATAAGATTATTAATTTACTTATTTGAAAATGTGGTTGCAGTTATTTTTTAAAGTACTTTTCACTTAGAAATATATCAAAATAATATTTTTTTTATTTTTTAAAAAATATTTTTAAAATCAGCGCATCAAAATGATTTAAAAATATCAAAAAAATATTAATTTGAAATAAATAAAATTAAAATTAAAATTTTTTTAAAATACTTTTAAAATACAAAAATAAAGAGAATTTCATACGTATTACGTATACATGCCACAAAATTAAAATTTTGAAGAAATTCGTTATCATTATGGCCACAAATGGAAACATCATGGGCAATTGACTTGTAAGCCCGAAAAGGTTTCTATTATTTGCATGTCATGCTACAAAGGCTGTCGAAAAGGTCTCTGCTGCAAGGGCATAGATGTAAATAAAAGCTGCCAAAAAAGTTAAATAATCTATTTTACAGATCATACGTAATTAAACATGAAATTTGGGGTTCAATTGTGTTGTATATAACTGACAATATTCTTTGCATTTCTTGGATCCCATCAAAGGATAATTTTTTAAATTACTGCTTTAAATGTTTTATATTCCTATTATCATAATCCAACTAGTTTACATGATATATCTATTTCTGACTATTAATTTTTTTAATGATATATTTTTTTTCCTTTTTTAAGGTTACCATTTTTTCCTATTTTTTAAGATTACAATTAATAACACAATTTATTTTAATACTCATCCTACTTTATTTTCTATGTGTGATTTGTTTTTATAAAAAAATAAAATAAAAAATAAAATGATAAATCCTTCAAGCATAGAGCGATTGTTATCACGCGTGAGCTAATCGCGTCATTCATTAATCTTGAATCATTAAGTTAAAGTTGTTCGGTTTAGTTGTTATTAAGATCCATGAAAAAAATCATTAACTTAGATATTGCATGAATTTTTATACATTTTATTTATCAACAATCCTTATTTATTTTTATTGATACATCTTATTTTTTCAATAAATTACACAATTTACTTATAAAAAAAATACTCTAATGTAATCTTTCAGAATTTTTTATCATTGAATTTCAAACACATATCAGATAAATTTAGATTAGCATTGTAGAATTATAAACTATCTTGTAAGAATAAATTTAAAAATAAAAAAATTGAAACACCACACATGAAAACTCATATGATTTTTCTTATTTCAATCTCCTTGCAAAAAGAAAAGAAATTACCAAAAAAGTTTTTTTCTTTTTTGCATGAAGAAAAAGTAAAAACAAAAATAAAAAAAATAAAAAGCCATATACGTGGTGGTCCCCACAGAAGAGGACGGATTTGAAAGGAAAAAATAAATTAAAATTCACGAGCACACAAAAAATCCGATGCTTCTCCTTTTAAATAAATTATCTCTGACCCCAAAATAAATTAAAAATCCCTCTCTCCCTCTCTCTAAAAAAATCGAAACTCCCCCCCCCTCTCTCTAAAAAACCCTAATTTCTCCCCGAAATCACACACTGTTTCAAAAACAAGAGAATCCAAATCTGATTTCTGAATCCTCATCTCTTTCTAGGGTTTCAATGGTGCGAGATTGAAGTAATTAGAGCTGTAGATTTCGAAAGATCTGTTTGTATTTAATTTTTAAATTTAATTCAATTTAAGTGTTTATTTATTAGAGAAAGAGTTTAGTAATAATGGCGTCGAATAGTAGTGATAAAGAGCTTGAACAACAGTTACTGGAAGCTGGAAACAAGCTTCTTAACCCTCCTCCTTCTGTTGATGAGTTGCTCTCTCTTCTTGACGTAAGCCCTAAATTTTTATTTTGACTGTTGGATAATGTAAATTAATGCATGGCTTGGGTTTTGATTTTGTTTGTGAATGCATGACTTAGGTTTTGATTTTGTTGTAATGTGCTATTGATGCTTAAAGATTCTGTTTCTTTAAGAATGTGTTTTTTGTGTTTTTTTTTTTGTAAATGCATGTGTGGATACTTGGTGTATTTGTGTGTGTTAATGGGAGTTTGTGGAAGCTAGAGAGTGGAATTGAGTGAAGAGTTTAGTGGTTTTTTGATGGGTGGGAATTTTTGTAGTGAGTGATCCGAGACAAGGTTGTGAAGGTGGGTTTTGAAGTTTGAAAGTGGAAGAAAGGTTTGATTTTATAGGTTTTATGTATGGTATAGCATGTGTTTCGCTGGTGCGTTCGCACACAATTTTGAATTGTGTGTGTGCGTGTGGGTTTTTTTGAAAAAGGTCAATATTGGTATTTGAGTTTGAGGCCATTGGGGATTGTGTAATTAGGTTATATGGTAGTTTGTCTGTTTTTGGGTATGTGTAAGTGCTAGATTCTGAGTTTATAGCTTGGGATTATTTTGAATTTTGCATTTATAGCAATGACATCAGTATTAAGGTTAGAAGATTTGTCGGAAAGGTCTAATTAATTTATACCATCTGTTTTTGTGATTGTGCTATATAGAAAGTGTGTACAACTATAAATAGTTAATGGTAGGATGGTTGTGCGGTGAGAAAATTTTATTATATAACCGCTGAATGGGAATATATCTATGATTCATTTATCGATAATCAAATTAATTGAAGCCAGAGATTGAGAAAGAGAAGAACACCTAAAAGACCGAATACCATATCGCCCAGTTGATTCGGTGAAAAGTTTTTATAGAGAATAATTGGTGGGATCAAGTAGGGTTTCTATTAATTTTTCTCCTTCCAAAAATGGAGATTATAGCTGTTGGATTTTCTGGTTTTCCAATTCAGGTGAGGGCATCCACATGTCTGATTTGCTGTTTGCACAGCATTTTTAGCTCTGTGATAATGATGTGTGAAACTGTGATAGTCATATGAAGTTAATTAGGGTTTGTGAAGCTGTGAATAGCGTCATCCTTCCAAATAAGCATAAAAGTCAATTTACATAAATTCTTTTTGTTAATGCTTGCCTTTTTCTGTACAGAACAAGAGGAGGGATGTTATATCTTTCCTTTTCATCTCTCACGTAGTTAATTAATTTGGCAACTCTCTTTTAACTCTTCTGATGTACTTTGTGAAGCTTTGATAAAGTTTCAGTGAATTACTTTCTTCCCAAGGTTTTTAAATGGGCAGTATCCTTGACAAGTTTTTCTTCGGGAAAATTATTTCTTTCCAATATCCTTGTTGTTGCATTAAGTACACTTTATCTGTGGCCACCCCACCGATATGAATCTCATGATATAAAATTCATGAATGGATGTTGAGCCTCTAGTGCATTCTTCAAGCATTCCCACCTTTCAAACAGTGGTTCACAAAAGTTTTATGTCCATATGCAGAATGTTTTCTTTCGTCTTGCTGTGTTTGTATAAAAGTTTTCTTTTCTCTTATCACCTCTGGTATGAAGCTGGTAGATAACCACCCATATCTATCATTGACATACATTTGTCTTCATGTCTTGTTGTCTATTACACTCTTAGCAACCCACTGCATGGTGTCCAAAAGCCATTATGTTTGTGGAGTGGAATAGGAAGAATCAGTTTGAGATTATTTGACCTTTCTATAATATGATGAATTACTTGTAATGAAAATAGAGGTGTTATGAGCCTCTTGATTTTGCTTTGATACGCTGATGATCAAAATCTAAATTTCCTACATGTAATTTTATGATGAGATTTAAACAACTGAAGCTATTCGTTTGCTGATATCATTCTTCTTTCCTTGTGGGTAACTGTAGCAAGTTGAGAATTGTTTGTCAAAGGTGGAGCAGTCGCCTGTAAAATCAATGCAAAATGCACTTTCTCCTTCACAGAATGCTCTTGTCACCGATCAATTGTTCAGGCATTCTAACATTGACGTGAAAGTTGCTGTTGCCTCATGCATTAGTGAGATAACAAGAATAACCGCGCCAGATGCACCTTATGATGATGATCGAATGAAGGTCTGCAGTTTTGACATCTTTAATTTTTATTATCTTTAGAGCTTGAGTAATATTGTTACCTTATCTTGACCACATGGTTTCTGTTTTTTCTCTTCTTCAATTTCGTTGGCGTGTAGGAGGTATTTCAGCTGATTGTATCATCGTTTGAAAACCTAGATGACAAATCTAGCCAGTCATATGTCAAGAGGGCCTCAATTCTTGAAACTGTTGCGAAGGTTAGGTCATGTGTGGTGATGCTGGATCTTGAATGTGATGCACTGATAATTGAGATGTTCCAGCACTTCTTTAAGGCTATAAGGTATGGAGGAATATCTTCATTGGAAAGGTTACCCTCTGTTGTTTTTTGGTGGCTTCCTTTCATCTTTGTTGAGGTTTGGTTGCTTCCTTTTGCTATGGGCTCTGAAAATTACACTGAAGATTATATTGTTCGCAAGGATAGTAATGTGCAATTATATTTTTCCCTTTTTGTTGATTGTCTTGTGTCTCACATGCATGATCGTTGTGGGCTTGGCCGTGACCTTTGGGTGACTTAGCATATTTAGAGATGGCATTGAAATGGGCAGGCATTTGGCATCAATATCAGGATGACTTTTGTTCTTGCTGTTGAAATACAGGGAGCGTCGATGGTCTTGAGTTAATTCTTTGATTATTCAATCTCCAAAATGTATGATATGGTAATGTTAATGTTAGATTTTGTGATGAATTTCAACCCAGCATGGTTCTTGGCTGCTTTATGGAATGTGTAATGAGCTCAAACCTGTGCAATGGCAATATTATCTGCACAAGAAAACCTACACTGCTACTTAATTGAGCTTGATGCTTTCTTTTACATGTAATTCCAAAAGAGCATTTCTGGTGTGCTTTGTAAGGTTACATAATTCAGGGAAATGACAATATGTTGAATAGTGGGTGTTATAATTTTTAGGTTTTTTTTTCATTTATTTTGTTTTTCAGGGATCATCACCCAGAAGATGTCTTTTCATCAATGGAGACCATCATGTCCCTTGTCTTAGAAGAAAGTGAAGATATTTCTGTGGAATTACTGTCACTTCTACTAGCTAGTGTGAAAAAGGGGGATGAGGTGAACTATTTCTATCATTTCTATGGCCATAAGTATTCTAATTACTGTGAATGAATTAGCTGCTTTTACTATTTTGCAGGAAGTTCTACCTGTTGCTCGGAGGTTGGGTGAGGAAGTACTTGAAAGCTGTGCTGCGAAGGTTAAACCTTACCTTATACAGACTGTGAAGTCTTTGGGCGTATCTTTAGATGACTACAGTGACATTGTTGGTTCAATATGCCAAGAAATATCTGGTTCTGTTGAGCAGAATGATGTCCATGCTGGTGATGAAAATAAGGTAAGGTTGTCATCCTACTAAAGCTAACATGGTTGTTATGGTACTGATTTAACAACTCATTTAATGATTTATTTTGTGTCGCCATCATTAAACTGTATTTGATATGTCAAGTGGCAACGCTGTCATTTTTCTGTACATGATTTAATTAATGAAGATTCTCAACCATTTTCCCTTTTGGTTCTATTGCTGAAAATGCCTTGATTGAATTGGCACATAATAGGAACCTTTCTTTTTGTGATTGGATGTCCCAGTCTTTGTTGTACCTGGAGTCAAGCTCTAACTGTTGGTGCCATGAGAAGTCGTATCATAAGTGCTCAGTTTGAAGTTTTTGTTTGGTGTATTGCCTTGTATTTAAGATAGCAGTTGCTGAAAAATCATGACCTCTAGTAGAATGGACTGGTTCTCTGCCAGTACAGAATTGTACCCCTCAAGCAATTGGTTCATAATGTAACTTTGTGCACGTTGCTTCAACAAACATTTGATTTGGAAGTTTTCTGTATTTTTGTTCTGATTGTTATGTCAGCAGTTTATTTTGTATTGCATTTCATTGAAATTCCTGACTCAATGGTCTTTGGTTGATGCTGGCAGTTGTTTAATGGCACAGTTTTTCTTCATGTGGCCTGAATTCCATTTCTCATAAAATGCCCATGACTTGCTGCAGGTTGAAGAGAGCAAGCCAGTTGGGCCATCATCCGATGCTGCTGCTTCTCAGGCATGACACTTTCCCTTCTAGATTTTGCCTTTTCATTTTATATTTATCTCTTTTTTTCATATTTTTCCAGGTCAATGAAGAGGAAACAACAGAAGTGGCAACTCCTGAACAAGCTGAACCTGCAAATGACAAATGTCCAAAGTCAGCTGTGAGCAATGGTGTCGCACAGATGGAGGAAGATGACTCCTTAGCAGATTCAGATTCCATGAAGAAGCAGGAGGATGATAACAAAACTGATCAGTTGAAAAGCATTGATTTGCCAAGTACTGCTGAACCTGATTTTTCAAATGCTGAAAGGGTAGTAGTAAATACAGAAAGTGAGGCAGAACAGACAAGCAAGAAGAGTGAGAAGTCTCCAACAAAATTGGCCGAGCCTTCAGAGAGTTCTCGTGTTGACTCTGAGAAGAAAGCTGAGGAACTCCCTGGCAATAAAATTCACAGCGAGGATGTTCCTGGTTCTCCTCATAAAGATCAACCTGTTGAGGAAGCAATATCTTCTGAGAATGTAAAAGAAACTGGCAGTCAGCCTCCCTCACCTAAGGCATTAGAGGGTGATTCTGTACCTGTTGCTTCCCCATCTGTTAGTGAAAACCTTCCTGATGAAAGTTTTTCCAAAAAGGGTGGACGAGCAAAGAAAAAAGAGAGCTTGAACAAACATTCTGCACCATCTTCTGATGATGTACCAAACAAGTTATCTGATGGAACAAGTGGTTCAGAAGCAAAACTGCATAAATGCTCTGGAAAAGAGGCACCTGCTGGGACTTCAAGTGAGGATAAGACACCAATGAGGACAGATGCATCCAAGAAGGAAAGTGACACCACTGGTGAGCCAGAAGCAAAACCACTGAAGCAGTCATCTAAAAAGGTGGACACATTGAAGGAAAGCGACACCACTAATGAACCAGAGGCAAAAGCAAGGAAGCAGTCATCTAAAAAGGTGGATGCATCCAGGAAAGAAAGTGACATCAGTGGTGAACCAGAGGCTAAACTGCCGAAGCAGTCATCTAAAAAGGCGGGCACATTGAAGGAAAGCGACACCACTAATGAACCAGAGGCAAAAGCAAGGAAGCAGTCATCTAAAAAGGTGGATGCATCCAAGAAGGAAAGTGACACCAGTGGTGAACCAGAGGCTAAACTGCCGAAGCAATCATCTAAAAAGATGGACGCATCCAAGAAAGAAAGCAACACCACTGATGAATCGGAGGCAAAATTGCTGAAGCAGTCGTCTAAAAAAGTGGATGGAAGCAGCAACAACAACAATGATGGATCAACTTTAAAGCAATTCGAGGATAAGAAACGGCAGAGTCATGGAAAAGCAGTTTCTGAAAAGCATGTAACCAAAAGTTTAATGAAAGATGATGACAAAGTACTTACTTTCCTTTTCATACACTTGTGATTTTGCTGTTTGTTTGCTAAATCCACAAATCGATAAATTGTTTGTTGCTTTTATCATGATTTACATAGGAAAAGACCCATTCAACCAAGTCAGCTGCAAAATCAGCAAAAGAGGAACATCACTTAGAGGAGACCCCTGTGACTAGCACCAAGAGGAAGCGTGCTGCTGGTGATGAAAAAGTACGTGTTCTTTTTACCTGTAGGCACACATATCCACAACAATTGATGCTTATCTGTTATTTTAATAGGTAATTTATCAGGCAGGAGAGGTTTACTTACTCAACCATATATAGACTCTGCTGATGTGATGCTATTTTTAAAATACAGCATGTCCCCTATATTATTCCTTAATGTTCTGCTTTCTAGTGTTACCATGTATGATTGACAGCTGATATGGTTTGGATAAGAACACGCATCAGCTGTGTAACATGTGTTTCTCTTTTGGGTTCTGTTATTTCTGTATCTAAATCACCTTTGTGTATATTGCTTTGGCTTGGAGACTTGTGCTTTAAGATTATTTCTTAGAAGTGATTGTGGTGATTGTGGTGGCAGGCACCTGATATTAAAGAATTTGATGAAAATGTGGTTGGTTCAAAGGTTAAAGTATGGTGGCCAAAAGATCGCCAGTGAGTTCACACTCACCTCTTCTTGTTTTTCTAGTAACCTTTTCATAAGCTGTTGCTGAAGCTGATATTCATACTACTATTGAACTGCAATTTATGTATACTTAGATGTGTGATACTTAAGACCCATCATTTTAAATAATGCTTTCATCATTCTTTCCAACCAGGCTGTTTTTCTTCATATTATAGCATTTATCATAACGCTGCTGAAGTTCATACTAATCAAGGGTATTTGTTCCGCCAAGCTATTCTCTCCATTCAGGACTATTCCTTGGGCTCCTTCCACCCCCTTCCCTTTCCCACCGCAAACACACACAATAGGCCTCTCCTTGTCACAAAAAAAAATTTTATTTGCCATTTTCAGATCTAATTTTCCTTTACTCATTTTCCATAACCACATACACCTGTCATTATGTTTATAAATTCAAATTCTTTGTGTATTATTTTCTTATGTTCCTTGTGTGATTTTGCAGATTTTATGAAGGTAAAATTGTATCTTTCGACTCGATTAAGAAGAAGCATAAGGTGTGACCTTAATTCAGGGTGCTTGATCTGGAGTTTGTTTATATACGTTAACATGTGCTTTGAATTTGGTTTCGTGCTTTTATTTGGGTCTCGTCTTTTTTCTGGAAGGATTGTTTTTGTTTCATAACCTTCTGTATCTGTATGTATATACCTAGAGGTCTCTGTGCATTTTGACTAATTGAAAGAATAAAATGGTCTGTCTGTATGTGAATTAAATGCCATTTTATTTATGCAGGTCTTATATACTGATGGCGATGAAGAAATTTTAATTCTCAAAAGGCAAAAATTTGAGTTGATTGGTGATGACTCTGAGTCAGACAAGGTGAGTCACTACCTGAGTTGTCTCCTAGATTTTCTAGACGTTGTGCTGATGCATTTAATTGACAGGAAGAAGCAGCAGATCACTCAAGTCCTGAGACCTCTTCTGAAACGTATGTGTTCTTTCTTGTTTTATATTGGCCTCTCAATTGACAATTGCATTACCTTTTAAACTTTTGATTGTTTTCCCCTTAACTGCCCATGTAAATCCTAAATGATATGAAGTAATGCAGTCCGTCCTCAGATCAGTGGCTTGTGTGATCTCAAATGGATATGCACTGATATGCTCTCATTTTTATGATACGAAGCAGGCCCCTGAAGAAGAGAATGAAAACA
>Ga0307515_10024826_pt1 | contig 10410 bp, 6 predicted proteins | sample 17_EM_MG_FD_194513 | JGI IMG/M metagenome (GOLD analysis project Ga0307515, IMG submission 194513) | Populus trichocarpa ectomycorrhiza microbial communities from riparian zone in the Pacific Northwest, United States - 17_EM | ecosystem: Host-associated > Plants > Roots > Unclassified | place...
TCAAAATACGTGACTCGGGTTATGAGACCGAGATCACCTTATAGAAGGCAAACATGAAAAAATCACGAAGTAAAATTCATAATCATGAAAAAAAAATCAAAACAAAGATCAAATTTGGTATAAAAACTAGATGAAAAAAAAATAACAAGGGACTACATTGAAAAAAAAACAAATCAAGAAAAGAATAAAAAGCATTGAATAGAAAAATTAAATGAAATAAAATGTTTAAAAATAAAATTGAAAAACAAAATAAATCAAGAAAAATAAAATAAAAAATAAGGATAAAATCCAATATAAAAATAAAATAATTATAAACAAAATTAAAACAAATACAATCTCAGAGGACATACTTACTTTTTACAGGGGTCATGATGAAATTCAATGTAAGGAGAGACAAAAAAAAAGAAAGGAAAAGAAAACAAATTTACTGGAGACCCATCTCTTCAGACACGCATTAACCATTGTGAAGAGAACGAAGTGACACTTCAAACATTATTGTTCGCAGTGGTGTTTGATCGAAGGGAGGTGTAGCACACGCCAATCACCTTTATATTTTATTATATTTATAATTATTAATAAACTAAATTATCCTCATTCAAATTTGCTATAACTAAAAAAACATGATGAAAATACTAGAATGCCCTTGAATGCTAGTTTTAATTTTTTTTACTTTAAATAATATAATAACTAAGTTATTTCACTGTGCAACCTAATGATAAAGGATGTGCAACCTAATGATAAAGGACCGAAAAGCCCTTGAATCTAATTTTATTTTTTTTGCTTTTTAAGAATATTTAAATCATTTTACTATTCATCTAAAATATAAAAGACCGTTTTGTCCATGTTTAATATTATAATGGCATATAGATTCTATGAAAAGAAAAACTGTTTTGCTTCCATTAACTAGTTAAATGACTCTGTTTGATAATTGACAAAACACTCATTTAATTGCTACAATTTACAATAACATATGTCTTGATGCATAGTTAAATATTGAACTCTATTAGTATTTTTTTTAATTAAACACTAGTATTATATTTTAAAATTATTTTAATTATAATAATTGAAGAAATGACTTAATAGATGGAAAAACAGTTAAAAAACAGTTAATATTGAGCTCTATTAGTATTTTCTTTCTAATTTTTATTACAGAAAGCATTTATTGAAATTAAAAAAAAAACTTTGAGATTTTGTCGAGAGTATTGAACAAATTAATTTAGTATCGAGATCCAATTAACACTTGCTTGGAATACGAGGACAATATTTATCATTAACCCATAAAAGTTCTCTCCTTCCAAGGACTCACATCATTCTAAAATAAAATAAAATAAAATAAAATGAATAACAAATATTAATGAATAATTTTGTATACCAATTAAAATAAACATTTCATATCACTAACACTTTAAAATATGAAACTATAATTTCATACCAATTAAAACTAAAAAATGAGTATTTTATAATGTTTAAACTGAAATTTGTGACAAAAACAACATGCTATGGTTTAAATGTTTTTCCTAAAGAGTATCAAACGTGAGGGTTAATTGAGTAACGTTTGATACTTGAGGGATCTAAATAAGAAAATGCTTAGTCCGGTGACCTAATATTCAAAATTGGATGATTGTTGGGGACAATTTGTCCGTTGTCCTTAATTTGCAGGAACATGATGCTTTACGCTCGGCTGGCTGCCCACACATGAGCTAAAGGGCATTTTGATATTTTTAGTTTAGACTGTTTTTTAATGTAACTTTTACTTAAAAATATATTAAAATAATATTTTTTTATTTTTTAAATTTTATTTTTAAAATTAATACAAAATAATAATTAAAAACACTAAAAAAGTTTAATTTGAAACATAAAAAAATTCAAATTTTAAAACATAAAAAATTTGTTCAAACAAGACCAAAGTGTTTAACAAGACAGCAGACAAAAAGAAAAAAAGACCCAACTCTTTTCCTGTAACAAATTATTTACTAGTATCAAAGTAGTCCAACATCTTTGGGGAGTTTGAATTTAAATTCTGCTGCTGAGAGACTCGAAAGGTAGAGATTAGATTCTGAGTTTCTTGTGATAATATAATTTACAAAAAGTATAATCTTACTAGTTGATTTTTTTTTCATGGCAAGAGTCAAGCAAGTTGATCTACAAGCTCCTGTAACAACTGATCCAAGATTTGCAACCCAAAATCTGCACTGATTTCTTCAAAATCTTCTTCGAATTTACACATATTTTTGTATGCATTCAAATTTGTCTCGACCACTTGAGTTTCTGTCAGCTTGCAAACTTCATCCCACATGTTTAAGTAGTCATGATTATGGCAAACTTTCTTCCTTGACCCTGGACAAGGTTCTTCAGTTTTATTGGAATTTCGGTTGTCGAAGATCAAGTTACCATCACTACGTTGTGACAAGTGTTTGTGATTTTGATTCTCAAGTTGGGGGGATAATTTCCTCCTCGAATTAGACTCCCCTGACTTTGTATCTTCCTCTGTTACATAAACAAAAAGAAGCAACATTTTTAGAACACAATACACACAACTCTTGATATGAAAAGAAGAAAGGAAAATGAAACCAACTACTAATAGTGCCTAAAGGTGTTAAAATTTGAGCTGAACTGAGGAGAATGACACCTGATTTAGTAACGTCTGGATCAACGATCAATTGATCAAAATCAAGAACTGAAACAGGGCTGGAATCCTGTGAGCTGAACTCTGCTTCCTCATTTTTGAATGCACGTCCTTTTGTTTTCTTGTTTCTCCTCCTTAATTCTGCTCCAATGCCAGAGACTTCCTTATGATACAACCATTTATTTTCTAAGGAAACTATTTCACTGCCCTTTAGACTCATGTGAGCGGGTGAATCCTCAATTTTGCCACCATTGCCAACTTCTTGAGCAGGCTTATGATCTTCTAATAGTCTGTTACTCAGCTCTGACTCCTTTAAAACTTTCAAAACCATCTTGTTGATTTTCTCTTCACTCTCTCTCTTCTCTGATTCCACTGCTTTCTCTCTTCTGTTTTCCTTCCTTTTAAATTTTTCTCTTCTTTTCTCCTTCAATTCTCCAGAACCCACATCACATTTCTTCTCTTTAGATCTAACTCTCTTGCTTTCACTTCCAATATTCTCAAAGCTAAGAACAAAGTATTCCTTATTTTCCACCTCAAGAAAAGTTGGCATCTCCCGAAACGACAATGTACTCTTAACTCTTCTATGCTGCCCATGCATTTGATCGCTTTCACCTCTAAACTCCACAGAATTCATCGACCGACTTCTTGATATCGAGTTAGCACTGACTCTCATATCAACTGAACTAGTTTCTGGGAAAGACTCCAATCCCATTAGCCTAGCCACAACACCAGGAGTAGCAGCAGTGGTCTCAAGTTTCTCATTTGACTTGATGAGTTCTTGGTGTCTACCATCACAAAGTATTGAACTTGTTTCAGTGATTTGGTCAGATGGGTGTGTAGGGAGGCTGCGAGAGCATAGAATTCGACGTAGAAGACCTGTAAGGCAACTAGCAGTGGCACTTTTTGAAGTGCACATATTTGGATCAAAAGAAGAAGTGGAGGAAGATGAGATAGAAGGAGACGGTAACAGTTTCATCTTCCCCCCAAAAAAGGTGGTAGTTAAAATCAAGAAACCAAGAATATTTTGAATTAGTGTTTAAGAGTGAGAGTTGGTTATGGGGTTTGTGGGATTTCAACTTTGCCAAAAGGAAAACTGGAGTTTAACAAAGAAAAAGGGAGGAGTTGAAAAGAAAAGGAGAGGTTTGAATATATTTCTTTTTTAGATAGAGAAAAGAAAGAAACATGGAAACGAAGAGAAGGAAAGCAGGGACAGGGACAGGGCCAGGGACAGGGACAGGAGGCGGGCTTTAGATTTGAACGTGAACAATTTGGGGTCTTTTGTAATTCTAAAACGGTTAAATAAAATTTGAAAAAATAACATAAATTAAAAAAATATTTAAAAAACAACCAAATTTAAACACTATCACAGTGGTAATAGCAATTAAAAACTACCGCTATTGTATATAACCTATCTCTATTGAGAATAACAATTATTTTAAAAGTTATTTTTTATTTAAATTAATTAATAATTATAAAAATCAATCTAATTTTTTTTATGAAGATTCAAAAGTGATAAATGAGATTCACGATCTAATGACTAAAAAATAATAGGTCATCATGAACACATTAAAGCTTTATTTTTGATATATTCAATACAGTTAGAAAAATCTTGATGAGATAATTATAAATACACTTTAAAAGACCATCAAACATAATCATATTTTATTAGGAGTTTTTTTCATTTTAATCACTCCCTTGTTTAATAATCATACAATATTTAATTAAAATCATCTCGTTGAAATTTTTTTAATAATATCAAAAATATGTCCTCTATTACCAATTTTTTCTTTTAATTTTTTCCTTTGATTTCTCTTTTCTATCATATTACCTTATTTTTTTTAATCATTAAATCTTGAATTTTATATTTGAACCATTAAATTTTCATGAAATTTTGAATTATTTGTTATTCAATCAAAATTCTTTCCAAAAAAAAATGTCATTTTTCAAAAAAATATGCAATAGTTGATGGATGGAGAATTGATTCAGAAACACTCAGAAATTATGTTTCCACGCGCATTGACAAGTCAATTTGTTCATTTTGTTGGCTTTCGCTGCTGTTGCAGGTACTTGGTCTGTATCAGTACAACTACAGGGTAATAATACATACTACTACCACTTCGCATCTGATTGGTAACAATAACCAACTGACAGGTTTCAGTACGTGTTTTGTAAGACCACATATGTATTCTTACAAAAACAAAAAAAAATGTTTTTAATATAAAATAAACTAAATTTATTTTAACAAAAAAGTTAAAAGTCATGGGAGACTTTGTGTTTGGAAGGTAAACCTTAAATCTTTCTATCAACTCTATCTGGCCTGGCTTCGAAGTGTTTGATCGCTTCTTTTTTTTTCTTCCTGTAGTTGATAACATACGTTAGTATTTTAATGCATATAAATTAGATAGATAAAAACAATCGCAACAAAAATTAATATATTTGATATTACGATAGCTTTTATAGTTATGATTTAAAAAAAATTATTTGAAAAAAATTATTTTTAGTTGAGGTTGGTTGATATTTATATATGTTTGGTTAAAACTGTGATTGAATTTGAGGTTGAACAAAAAATAATTTAATGTATTTGGTTAAAATTATTTTTTATATTGAGTTTATAAAAAAATATATATATATATATATATATATATATATATATATATATATATTGATGGTTTTTAATTTAACTATTGTACATTTAACTATTGTTATTACATCATGAAATAAATAATACTTTATATAAAATATTTTTTATTGTTCAATTAAACTATCTATAATTCTATCACGTATGATATGCATCCGACAAGAACTACAGTTTTCTTGGTTTCTTAAGCGCGCAACAACATCAGGTAAAACATAATTAAGAACGAAATTGCGATCGCGATCAAATTCTGCAAATGCTACGTCATCAATAAAACACAATTAAAAATAAAAAATAATTTTTTTTACTGAGTCGAACCCGGTTCAATGCATTAGGTTTTGGACCGGACCCGGTCCGGCCGAAATAATAAAGACATGCACCACTGTTCACGTGAACAATGAAGCTCTCCACACTGAAAGCAGCATTATGCTGCTTTCAATGAATCTACATTTTTAACGCAGAAATTATTAGGGTCCATGCACAATAAATTAAGTTTTCGGCCGTTACTAAACACATGCATATGAATTTTTATAGAGTTATATTTTTATCTAGGCACGAAGTAGATATAAGACTATAAACACATGCATATGAATTTTTATCTAGGCACGAAGTAGATATAAGACTATAAACACATGCATATGAATTTTTTTAATTATCAAAATACACGACATTCTTAGAAATCTAGAGACATAATAAAAATATTCAAAATAAAGATTAATCAAGAAAAAGAGGTATGGCTGTTATTCAAATTTAGCTTTTATTCAAACTATACTTTAATCTATAACAAAATTTAATGTATTGATACAAAGTGTTGTCAGATATAGATTTGAAATTAATATAAAATTCTAAAACACTCTTCCTGGTGAAATATTTTTTTTCATTTCTTTGAAAAATAATAACTAATAAAATTCTATAACTGTTAATCATTTCGTGAGGAGGAAAATATAATTGACATGACATTTGAAAAATTATTTAGTTAGTTAATACACTAGCTTGCATTTTTTGTTATGGGTTAGATTCAATTTTTTTGAAATAAAAAAATATCCTATTTGTAAAAAAAAAAATCAGTATTGTTATTATAATGATTCAAACTTGAAAGCTCATGAATTGACTATTTACTTAGTATGAGTTTTAAATTAAATTGTATGGGAATTGCTCTAACGTAATCCTATCAGGCATGTTCAAAGAAAAAAATCAATGACAAAAAAGAGATAGGTCAAGTTAACTCTGGTCAACCCGTCAAATCATGACCTGAATTATGAATTCTATTGAATTGAATTTTTTTTTAATTATATAATAAAAAAAATACAAAACATGATCTACTATCAATTCAATACTAAATGAGAAAATTATATAAAAAAATTTCATATTAAATGATGGAATTAAAATGAAAAACCAAAAGATCCAAAAAAAGATAAAATTATTAAAAAATAAAATTAAATAAAAACTTCATATTTAAAAGATAAAATTAAAATAATAATAATAAAAAAAAGTAAAAAAAAAACTTAAATGTCTGTTTTAATAAAGCCCAAACATATGGGCTTGGATATATCACCCGCCTGTTTTTTTATTTTTTTAAAAAAACATATACAGACAATGAGTTGTTTGTTAGGATGAAAAGATTCTATAGCTGCTAGCAAAAATCAAACCCCTCATCTAACCCAGCCTAAACACACGTGGTAATGTTATTTTTGTATTTTAAAAATATTTTAAAAAAATTTAATTTTTAATTTTAATTTTTAGATTATTTTGACGTGTTAATTTTAAAATAAAAAAAATATTATTTTAATATATTTTTAAGTAAAATATATTTTTAAAACAATAAGATTTCCAAAATAAACCTATTACAATGGATATAAATTCAATTATAATTATAAGGGAGCTCACATTTCTTTCCTCTTTATTTCTGTCACATCACGTTTAGTTCCTTGTCACCTTCCAATGTCTCATTCTTCATCCTTATCTTAGCCACGTGTCAAAATCTTCAAGCTTCGGTCACTTCTCTCATTGCTTCACATGTCAAATACTCTCTCCACTCAATAAATTTCAATAAAATTTCTATAGATAAATTGGTGTAAAATATCATTAAAAAAATGAAGTTGATTCTGGGACTTTTAATTTTAAAAGTGATAATAACTAAAAAAAATATTTTCTATAGCAACTTCTTTCCTTTCTAATCTTCCGTAAAATTACTTTTTCCCACGAAATATACTAAATAGAAAAGGAGTTTTACGAGTGTTTTCACCATAGTTCTAAATACATTTCATCATGAACTATAACAATAAAATTATTAATTTATCTCTGATTCAAATAATAAATGGCCTTCCATATAAGGATATTAGGATCATTTTGTTTTACTTGAACATTAAAAATACTAAAATGCTATTAAAGACAAAAGATTATAAAAGATTATATGCCTTTGATCCAAGAGTAGTGTCAATTTTTTATATTTTAGGTTATAGTTAAATTGCTAAAATATATTTTAAGCTAAAACAATCAAAAGCTTTCGAACAAGGGATATGTATTTTTAATTTGTTTATGTTTGTGTTATTTTTTTTAATTTTTTTTTGTTTAGTTGTTTTTTTCAATTTAACCCTTTTATCGGAAAAAAATAGTTGCTCTCTAATTTATTTTTTATTTTGATTCTTACTCTTATTATTTTAATTATCATTTTGTGCAATTATTTTTTCCTTCTTATATTTTTCAGTGTGTGTTGACTCAATTCAATTTTTTAATCTATTTTTTATTCAATTTCATGTCCCTTATTGTTTTTTTAAAAGATATCATGATTCTTTTCATAAATTGTTTGGTTAATATCATTTTTTTTTATCATTTCATTAATCAGTGTTATAACTTAAATCACTAATTACTTTTATTTTTTAAAAACATGTTTACTTCAACTAAATATTATCATTATTTGTTTTTTAAAAAAACATATTCGTAACGTGCGCCGTGCCTAGTCCTTACTAGAATTGCACTCGAACCGAGTAAAAAAAATTACTTGGTTAATGCGCGTGATGAATGAAAAAGTGTCCGTATAAGCGCGTTCAGGTCTCTCTTGTCTTGTGGTAGCGAAAAAAAGAGAGAGGCTTTGAGTTATATGGTATTATACTATTACTCTGTACGTGCGCCATGTCTGCGTAAGAGAGAGACGGATAAGATTGAATTATGAAAGACATTGTCTGGTTGCTATGTCCAGGAAGCCAGGGAACGCACCCAGAGGGAATTCCTTTTGGGTCTTGCAGCCTTCCTTCATCAGTCAAAACTCATTAAAGGAAACAGAGAGAGAAAGGGTCCTGCAAGCCTCCCTGCCGACCATCTCTGCCCTCTGTTTCCATCCACCTTTTGGTTTACAATTCAAAGCAATCAATCGTCGCTGTACACTCACCTCACCTGTGTGTACTATACTTTATCGATAACATGAGAAATCATTGAATTTGTAATTTGTAATGTAAGATTACTCGTAATTATTGATGTCGGTAGCTGGGCACCACCTCGAAAATTGCCTGCAACATCCGCACAAAATGTTAGAGGGTGCCTGGCATGGCATGTCCCTGTTTTTGTTTCCTGTTGTTGCTGCAAGGAAAAGGGAATGATGAGGGTGACAGGCTTATGAGATTATGTTACGCATCATGTGATTAAGATCTGATCTGAGGTTGTTAGAAATAAAATGACCTAATAACACAATAATCCTGCTAAACTCCACTGCTTTTACCATTACAGATCTCAAAAATAGCTCAGTCAGGCAAGCTGATAGGCATCCATGCATGCGTCCTTCACATGAGAAAAACCCATCTCCCATTCCCACCTTTAAAATTTGAAATTCATCAGCCAAATTGATGTGGGCACTTCCATGTTTCTTAGAGCACAGGTAAGCAAAAATTAAAACGTTAAGCTGTGATAATGAAGATATTAATGAAGAAGGATATAGTCCTTTTCCCACGAAAGAAGAAGAGGAAGACAGAGAGATACTTGATTTGAAATTATTTGGGCCTATTCATCTAGAAATTTCAAATCTCAGCCTCGAGATGTCTTGTGTGTATATCGCTACGGGAGACCTGGATTTTCATGAGCCCGACTTTCAAGTTTTTCAATGGGCCTCAGGCCTGCAAAACCGAGTAAAATTTTGGGATAACTGCGGTGTTCCTATAAAAGCTTTTTACCTTTTTTTTTTTTTTCCAATTGAGTAGAGGAATATTAATTTATTCACCTTGGTATACCAATTGTTTTCATTGCAGCAAGGAAGTATACACACACACACACACACACACACACCCATCATCATTTTATTTATTTTTTGTTTTCTGATGATGTGGTAGTTGACTTTGAAGCCTAACTTAAAATTTGAGGCTTATTTGAGAAAAACTGGCCCTGCAAAATAATATAATATTTATATATAAAAATATTAAAACAAATTTATTTATTTGGTTAAAACAGGAAAAAAATTTATTTTAAGATAAATGCATCTATTTGAAATCATGTGATATTAATTAATTTGGTTAGAACAATAAATTTTTCAACTACATGATAGTTTATTTTTCAATCAAAAATATTTTTTTTATCTCGATTAAATGTCATATATTTGATTGGAACAAAGAAACGAACTTAAGTGACTGTAAAGTTCAATAAATTAAAAATTAAAAAAGAAAACAATCATTTCGATTGAGTTTTATATTTTTAACTAAATAACTAGATCTATCTTACTTTTAAAAATATCATTATTTATTTAATACAATAATATTTTCCTCCAAAATTACTAAGAATTAAAGTCTAAAATTTGAATTTAATGGGTTAAAGTGTTCACAAAATATTGAAAAAACTATGAAAAAAAATGTGGTAAATGATAATACAAACAAAAATAAAATACATGTATAAGAACCTGTTTGGTTATGCGGTTGGACATGCTTTTGCCAAAATTATTTTTTTTTGTTTTAAATTCATTTTTTTTGTGTTTATGAACAGATTTAATGTACTAATGTCATAAATTAATTTTTTTAAAAAATAATAAAATATTATTTAATTGTATTTTCAAGTACAAAATATTTTAAAAAATAATTATTACATCACTATTAAACACCACTTTTATTGAGAAAAGTAAAAAAATAAATGTAACAAGAATGCATGCAAAGTATCCATCTGGATTAAAGAC
>Ga0307515_10024827_pt1 | contig 10410 bp, 9 predicted proteins | sample 17_EM_MG_FD_194513 | JGI IMG/M metagenome (GOLD analysis project Ga0307515, IMG submission 194513) | Populus trichocarpa ectomycorrhiza microbial communities from riparian zone in the Pacific Northwest, United States - 17_EM | ecosystem: Host-associated > Plants > Roots > Unclassified | place...
CGGTGTGCACTGGCTCGGCGGCCTGCCACACGTCAACATTCTCGCGGAAGCGCGCACGGCGCTGTGCGTGTTCTATCCGAACTTTGTCTTGCCCGAGACCTTTGGGCTGGTGCTCGCCGAAGCCAATGCGGTGGGTACGCCAGTTATCACTCACGACTGCGGCGCCGCCAGCGAGGTGCTCGCGGATTCGCGCCAAGTGTTGCCGATATTGACCCAGCAGCGAACGCATGAACGACTGTCGCGATGGCTGCCCTCTCCCGCTCGGCCAATGCTCTGCCGATGGAGCGCGCGACGCGGGGCCTTTGCGCCTTATGTCGAGCGCGTACAAGCGTGGAAAGCCGGGGCGCGGCCTCGCACGACTGCTGATGCTCGTTTCAAGCTCAGCAAGATCGCCAACGAATGGCGAACGTTGTTTGATGGCGCGCCGGCTCATTCGGCGTCCGATTCGTCATCGAGGGCGGCTTCGATGTCTTCCGCGGCGGAATCTTCTTCAGCGGCGTCGCTTTCGAGCTCTGACTCTTCTGCCACCCGCGCCTTCTTGCGGGACCGCGGCGATTTCGGCCGTTGAGCGGCGCCGCGCGATGCAATGAAGCGATTGGATGTCGTTCGTTCTTGCGGCGTGACGAGACCCATCTTCTCGAGACGCGCCTCGATAGCCGTGGGCGTGCGGCCGTGACGCTCTGCCAGCACGGCCAGTGAATCTCCGTTGCGGAATGCGGTGGCGAGGTTCGTTTCTTCATCGACCGACCAGGCGCGGCCGACATTTTCGGGAAGCTGCGCGCGACGAAGAGCGCGTGCGGCGCCGGCATCCAGAGCGGAGATGCCGGCGAGCAAGGCTCGCATGACTTCCGCTTGCTGAAGCACGCTGCCGGATGGAAGCTCATCACCGGTGAAAGGATCGTATCCTTGCACCAGAGCCTGGAGAATTTCTCGAGCGTCGGGACGTTGCACAGGGAGCTCGCTTTGTTTTTGACTGACCTGCGATGCATTCTCGACAAGCGACTGCGCGAGTGAAACTCGCAAATCTGCTGCGTTAATCAGGTAATGAACGGGAGAGCGGGATGCGAAGTTTCGCATGGTTTTTCGGGCTAATCGTGCTCGGCTTCGCCGGCATGGCGCTGCTGACTTATCCCGCCTGGCTGCTCGTGCATCCCACGCTCGACTTTGCCTTTCATCGCATGGGCACTCGAATCGCCGAGATCACATTGGCCATGGGCTTCTTCGCGGTCGCGCGTCATCTCGGACTTGCGAATCGCGAAAGTCTCGGCTACGGCGTGCCTCGGCCGATCTTCATTCGCGAGATGCTCATCGGACTCGTGCTCGGCGTCATCGTCATGCTCCCGATCATCGCCGTGATCATCGGATTCGATTTGCGAGACTTGAAAGACGATGTCACGTTGAACGGCGCCACGTTCGCGAAGCTGGCTTTGATCGGCGTGTTACGTGGTCTTGCCGTCGCCTTCATCGAAGAGACATTCCTGCGCGGCGCGATGTACACCGGCATGTCGCGGGAGGTGGGCCCGCGCATCACGATCTTTCTGACATCGCTCATCTATGCCGCCACGCACTTCATCGGCCGGGTAAAGATTCCCGCGGATCAAGTCACATCCACGAGCGGCTTCGATCTGCTTGCGGGCAGTTTCCACTTGTTCTCGGAGCCTTACGCCATCGCGGACGCCTTCTTATGTTTATTCGCCGTCGGCGTGGTGCTCGGCGTGGTTCGCATGGCCACCGGCAGTATCGCAGCCTGCATCGGCTTGCACGCGGGATGGGTCTTTGTCATCACATTCGTGCGCGAAACATCGGCACCGGACTATTCGCGCCCGTTGAGCTTTATCGTGAGCCGCTTCGACGGCTTCGTGGGCTGGCTGGTGCTGGCATGGCTTTGTGTGATCAGCGTTTGGCTGTACCGTTTCTACTCGAAACGGGCATTCATTCCCCGGACCGCTTGATCAACGGATTCAACCACGCGAGCCGTTGAACGGGATCCTCGATCTCGAGGCAATGCTGTTTGTCGAGCAAGCCGATCGGCAGAATTTCCGCGAGGCGGCTGCCGACCCAATCCGCATCGTTGGGTTGCATTTCCATGTTGGCGTATAGCTCGCCAAGCTCGGGCAACACTTTGCGAAGCAAGTCGCCGAGGTGCTGATACTCCGGCGGCAGGCTTACAGGCGCTGCGATTTCCAGCCACTCAATTTCGCCGATGTTGAGCCCGTCGGCGCGGCTCCAGCGGCGCTTGACGCGAAACTTCCGCTCGCCGATGCAGGTAATGCCGAGCAAGCCGTCCTCTAGTTGATAAAAATCTTCGATACGCGCGCTCGTACCGACTTCCGCGGTACTCGCGACCGCGCCTGCTTCCGAGCCGGCGCGGATCAGCAGCACGCCGAACGACGACCGCTCGCGCATGCACTGTTTGACGAGATTGACGTACCGCGGCTCGAAGATACGCAGCGGCAGGGGACCGCCGGGATACAGGACCACGTTAAGCGGAAAGAGCGGCAACTCCAGCGCAGTGTTCAAATCGGTTGCGGTTGCCTGCTCTTCGCGGGACATCGAGCCCTCAATGCGTAATGAAGCGCCCCTTCAAGGCTTCAAGCAATTTGCCGTGCAAGCCGCCGAAGCCGCCGTTGCTCATGATCAGCACGTGATCTCCGGGACGCAAGGCCTTCGTAAGCTCGGCGGCGAGTTGCTCGACCGAGCCGCTGGAGCGGCCGCGCTCTCCGAGGGGGCGCAGAATCTCACCGATATCCCACCCGAGATCGGGCGGCGCATAAAGCCAAACTTCATCCGCCGCATGCAGCGAAGGCGCAATGGCTTCGCGGTGCACACCCATGCGCATCGTGTTGGATCGCGGCTCGAGCACTGCGACGATGCGCTGCTTGCCGACTCGGCGACGCAGCCCGTCCAACGTGAGCTCGATGGCGGTGGGATGATGCGCGAAGTCGTCGTACACCTTGATGCCCTGCACTTCGCCGCGCACCTGCATGCGCCGCGCAATGCCCTTGAATGACTTCAAAGCTTCTATGGAATGCGCCACCGTCACGCCCACATGCCGTGCGGCAGCGATGGCGGCCAAAGCGTTCTCGACATTGTGAGCGCCGATAAGGTCCCACTCGACTTCACCGCGAGGTTGCCCGGCCTGCAAAACTTCAAAGCGCGAATAGTCGTCGGTAGCGCTGGACGTGCGTGCTGTCCATTCGGCATTCGCCACGGCGTTGCGCGAGAAGCCTTCACGCGCAGTCCAGCACCCCATCGCCAAAGTATCGATGAGCCGCTCGTCACCGGCATTCCAAATGATGCGGCCCGAGCCCGGAACGATGCGAACGAGGTGATGAAACTGCCGTTTGATGGAATCTAAGTCCGGATAGATGTCCGCGTGGTCGAATTCGAGGTTATTGAGAATCACGGTCCGCGGGCGGTAGTGCACGAACTTCGCACGCTTGTCGAAGAACGCGGTGTCGTATTCGTCTGCTTCGATGACGAAAAACGGCTCTTTGCCGAGGCGCGCGCTGGTGTCAAAGTTCGCGGGCACGCCGCCGATCAGGAACCCGGGCGACAAGCCTGCGTGCTCCAGAATCCACGCGAGCAAAGAGCTGGTCGTGGTTTTGCCGTGTGTGCCGGCGACGGCCAGGACCCAGCGATCCTTGAGTACGGCGCGCGATAGCCACTCCGGCCCCGATGCGTACGGAATATCGCTCTCGAGCAATGCTTCGATTACGGGTTGACCGCGAACCATCACATTGCCGACGACGACAACATCCGGAGCGGGCTTGAGTTGCGAGGCATCGAAGCCTTCGACGACATCTATGCCCAGTGCCTGAAGTTGGGTGCTCATAGGCGGATAGACATTGCGATCCGACCCGGTGACCCGATGGCCGGCGGCCTTTGCAATGGCGGCGATGCCGCCCATGAAGGTGCCGCAGATTCCTAAGATGTGAACATGCATGGAGCGAGCCTACCGATCGCGGGTGTTCGATTCTGTGATGGCGCGCATGCCGGCGGGAGCGAAACCTACCGCACGGCTAGGTGCGCTGCTCCGGAAACAGTGCCAACGAGACGAGTTGCATGAAAACGAACTGCAGAATCGCGAGCGCCACGGAGGATGCGGTCGACCATTCGAGAGCCGCTCTGAAAATATGGCCGTTGACGGCAATGGACCATCCGACGACGACGATAACAATCAACATGAGCGGGAGCTGCCATGCCGGGTCTTCATAGAAGCGATGAATGAGCCAGCCCGCCGTGACATACAGCGGTGCCAGCACGGCTTGGTAGCCGAAAGTGGCCGTCGTCGTCTGAATGAAGCGCTCGGACTTTCCGACAAGCTTCAAAAGTACGGCAAACCATGCGGCGGTCACGGCTACGTCCACTACCACCATCAACACCCATGGGCCTGAGGTTGGCGGAAATACTCGGCCGAAGATAATGTTAATGACGGCGTAGGCCAGCGCCGTGAAGACCAGCAGCATCGCCGACGCCGGAACGTCCTGCGGTTTCTTTCGGAGTAGTGCTATCTCGGCGTACAGCCGCGCCAATTCAGTCATGACTACCGGTATGGACCAATGCCTCGCATAATGCGGCCGATTGTACAGATGAGCATCGCCACCGTTGCACCCGATCGTCACGACCGACTCTGAGCTGATCGACCTTGTCGCGCGGCTCGAGTCCGCTGCCTTTGTTGGACTCGACACGGAATTTCTTCGTGAGCGAACGTATCGCGCGGAGTTGTGTCTGGTGCAGCTGTCGAGCGCGGATTTGGCCGTATGCGTCGATCCGCTTGCGGTTAAGGGCGTAGCACAGCTTGCACCCTTGCTCGGCGCAAAAGGCCCGATCAAGGTGATGCATGCCTCTCGCCAAGATCTGGAAGTACTATTTCCGGACGTTGGTCTGACACAGCCCGTTTTCGATACGCAGATTGCTGCTGCGCTCACGGGATTACCGTCGCAAATCGGGTACGGCGATCTCGTGCGCAGACTCTTGGGGCGCGAGCTCAGCAAGGCCCATACACGTACGGACTGGTCGCGACGACCATTATCCGACGAACAAATCGAATACGCGCTCGACGATGTGCGTTACCTCTTGCCGTTGAAGGATCGCCTCGAAGAAGAGCTTGCTCGCCTCGGTCGCAGCGATTGGTTGCACGAGGAACTCGAATCTCTGACGGATATAGGCAGCTTGATGGTGGACCCGGATCAGGCCTGGCTTCGTGTGAAAGGATTGCGGGGTTTCGACGAGGCGCGCTCCCGTCTTGCGCAACTGCTCGCGGCGTGGCGTGAAAGACGCGCCGCCGAGAGAAACCGCCCGCGAGGCTGGATTCTCGAGGACACGGCGTTGCGCGAGATCGTCGCGCGTGTGCCACGTTCGCTCAATCAGCTGGGCACGATTCCCGAGTTGCCGGGGGGCGTGATCAAACATTGCGGTGAAGAACTTCTCAACTGCATTCGCACTGCTGATGTGCCGAATCCGCCACCGCCGTTGCCGCCACGCGCACGGCCGGATACCGCTCGCACGGCGTTGGTAAAAAAACTCAGCGCACTCAATCAGACGATCGCAGTCGAAGTCGGCCTAAGCCCGGAAGTGCTCGCGACACGACGCGACCTCGAGCAACTTGCAGACGGTGATCACAGCGCGCCGATGCTTCGAGGCTGGCGCAAAGCAATCGTCGGCGAACGGTTGCTCGCTGCTCTTTAGTTACGAACTTCCACGGCAGCCCGTGCTACATTTCGGCACTGCGTGCAAGCACTGCGGCAAATCCAGCGCAATGCAAGCGGCGAAGGGAACTCGCCGTTCGGGTTAGGCGGAGGCACACTGAACATCCATGGCCGATGACGAACGCGATCTGCAAGCGCGGCTCGATGATGAGCGGGCTCTCCGTCTGGAAGCAGAACGTGTCAGCCGTCTCAAGGATGATTTTCTTGCGACGCTGGGTCACGAACTACGCACGCCTCTGAATTCCATTCTTGGTTGGTCTCGTCTACTCGAGTCCGGTCGCCTTGCATCCGAAGAAGTGCAGCGCGGCGGTCACACCATTGCTCGCAACGCGCGCTCGCTCGCCCAGCTCGTCGACGATCTGCTGGATATGAGCGGTATGGTGAGCGGCAAGATTCGCATCGATCCTGAAGAGACCGATCTTTGCGAGATTGTGGTTGCCGCTATCGAGACGACGCAGACGGCAGCGGAAGCAAAAGGTGTGCGTATCACTCGAGCGGTCGAAGAGCCGGAGTGCACGGTATTCGGCGATCCGCATCGCTTGCAGCAGGTCATCTGGAATCTGCTCAACAACGCTGTGAAGTTCACACCGCGCGGCGGCACGGTACATGTGGCGCTGGTGCATGCGGGCTGCAATTGGGAAGTTCGCATCTCCGATACCGGTATTGGTATGGGCCCGGGGTTTGTTCCCTTCGTGTTCGATCGGTTTCGTCAGGCGCAGCCGACCACCAGTCACGAACAATCGGGATTGGGGCTGGGGCTTGCCATCGTAAAGCAGCTCGTGGAGTTGCATGGTGGAAAGGTCTCCGCAACGAGCGAAGGCGAAGGGCACGGTGCAACTTTCTATGTAACGCTGCCGCGGGTCGCGCCTCGTGAGGTGTCGACCAGCCGCGCCTCGTTCGATTTCGATGAGGATGAGCTGCTGGATCTGCATGGCGTGCGTGTGCTCATCGTCGATGACGAAGCCGACACGCTGGAGTTGTCGCGCCAGGTTCTGGGTGATCGGCACGCACAGGTGTTGACGGCGCCGAATGTCGATATGGCTTTGCAAACCTTGCTGACATTCAGTCCGGATGTCTTGGTGTCGGATCTCAGCATGCCGGGGCGCGACGGGTATGAGCTGATCCGCGCGATTCGTATGACTACCGGCCCGGATGAATTACCGGCCGCGGCATTGACTGCGTTTGCGAGACCGGAGGATGCGGTCAGGGCGCATGACGCAGGGTTCCAGATGCATCTCGCTAAGCCGGTGGAACCAGATGAGCTGGTGAGGGTCGTCGCTCAGCTCGCCGGAAAGGCCTGAGACTGCGGCGTTCTTAAGGAGCCTAGCGGTGACGGCGGGCGACGGACTTCCGCGAAGCGCGCGATGCGCGCTTGATTCGAGCCGCACTCTTTGTCGACTTCTTCTTCGCGACCTTCTTCTTCGGAGCGCCCTTCTTCCTCGCTGAAGAGGATTTATTTGCGACCCGGCGGCGCGCGACTTTCCGTTTGGCCGGCCGCCTCGTGGGACGGCGCACGGCCGCCTTGCGCGGCGAGCTGGATTTGGTGGCCGGCGTTGCGGCGGCCGCTCTTGTGGTGGCGGACTTTAGCGCCGACTGAAGTCGCGTAGTGATGTCGTCGACATCGCCTTGGGCATCAATCTTTTTCAGAAGGTCTTGGTCGTCGTAGAACGCTGCGAGCGGTTTGGTCTGCTCGTCATAGACCTTGAGGCGCTCGGTGACGGTGGCTTCGTTATCGTCCGGGCGTTGATAGAGGCGATGCTCAGTGCCGGTGACGGGGCACGATTCGCCTTCGGCGGGCGGCGACGTGAAGACATTGAAGACCCGTTTGCAGTCTTGGCAGGTGCGCCGGCCGGCGATACGTCTGGCGAGCTCTCCCGAGTCCACATCCATGAGCACGACGGCATCGAGGGGCTTGCCTAGGTCGGCCAGCATCCTGTCCAGAGCGCGGGCCTGCTCCAGGTTGCGGGGGAAGCCGTCGAGAATGAAACCGGGCTCGGCGTCCGGCTGAGCCAAGCGCTCCCGGATCATTCCCAACACGATCTCGTCGGCCACCAGGCGGCCGGCATTCATGGCCTCCTTGGCCTTGAGGCCCAGTTCGGTGCCGTTAGCCACCGCGGCACGTAACAGGTCTCCGGTGGAGATCTGTGGAATGCCGTGTTTCTCGACTAGGCGCTGAGACTGTGTGCCCTTGCCGGAACCGGGCGCGCCGAGCAAAACGATACGCATGATGGACGAGTCCGATCCTGAGCCGCTTCGAGAAAGACGCGCACGTTACCGGCCGTCTCGAACAAGGTCAAACGGGTCACATCGCACCCTCCTCTGCGCTATTCTGCCGCCCGAGTTTTTTGCAACCGGCATCGCAAAGATGAAAAAACCTGCGCAGAGGAACGCTTTTTATGCTCAATCCGGCGGCGTCTCGGCTGTTATCAACGCCTCCGCGTGCGGGGTCATCGAGACGGCGCTGAAACAGCGCAAGTTCATCAAGAACATCTATGCGGGGCGGGACGGCATCATCGGTGCGCTCACTGAAGATCTCATCGACGTCACCAAAGAAAGTCGCGAGACCATACGCGGGCTTCGCTACACGCCGTCGGGCGCTTTCGGCTCGGCGCGCTTCAAGCTCAAGGGACTCGAGCAGAATCGCGCGGAATACGAGCGGTTGATCGCAGTCTTCAAAGCACACGACATCGGCTATTTTTTCTATAACGGCGGCAACGATTCAATGGACACCGCACTCAAGGTGTCCCAGATCGGTGAGTCTTTGGGCTACCCGGTCACTTGTGTGGGCGTCCCGAAGACGGTGGACAACGATCTGCCGCACACGGACTGCTGCCCCGGCTTTGGGTCGGTGGCCAAATACATTGCGGTATCTACGCGCGAAGCGGGCCTGGATGTCGCTTCGATGGCGCGAACGTCCACTAAGGTTTTTGTGCTGGAAGTCATGGGCCGTCACGCGGGCTGGATTGCCGCCGCCGGGGGACTGGCGGGCCGCAAACCGGGCGAACCGCCGCACATCGTGCTGTTTCCGGAAATTCCCTTCGAGCAGCAGAAGTTTCTGGAGCGGGTAGAACAGAGCGTTAGCGGTTTCGGATACTGCGTAATCGTCGTGTCGGAAGGCGCCGCGTACCCGGATGGCCGCTTCCTTGCCGACGCAGGCACCAAAGATGCCTTCGGCCACACGCAGCTCGGCGGTGTCGCGCCCGTCGTCGCGAACATGATTCGCGCCGCGCACGGTTACAAGTTTCACTGGGCAGTTGCGGACTATCTCCAACGAGCCGCGCGGCACATCGCCTCGAAGACGGACGTGGAGCAAGCTTATGCGGTCGGCAAAGCGGCTGTAGAGCTGGGTGTGAAAGGCAACAATGCCGTGATGGCGACTATCGTCAGAAAGTCTTCCAAGCCCTATAAGTGGACCACGGGTCATATCCCGCTAGGCGAAGTGGCGAATAAAGAGAAGAAAATGCCACGCGAGTTCATCACGGAGGACGGCTTCGGCATCACCGAAGCCTGCCGCAGATATCTCGAGCCTTTGATAGCGGGTGAGGACTATCCACCCTATAAGAACGGCTTGCCGGACTATGTTCGAATCAAGGGGGCGCGCGTCCGAAAGAAACTCAACACTGAATTCAAGATTTAACTTCACCAGAATCCATTTTTTTCTATCTGTTGTCGGGAGGAATTCCTGATGGATGCAACCACGTGGCTGTGGCTTGCGATTGGCGCTGGCGCGTTCGCTGTGCTTTACGGCATTTTGTCGATGATGTCGATTCTGAGGTTACCCGCGGGTAATGCTCGCATGCAGGAAATTGGCGCGGCGATCCAAGCCGGCGCCGAGGCTTATCTCAATCGTCAGTACACAACCATTTTCATCGTGGGCGTCGTGCTGTTCGCGGTGTTGTGGTGGTTCATCGGCCTGCCGACGGCCGGCGGCTTTGCGGTCGGTGCGATCTTGTCGGGTGCGACGGGCTATATCGGAATGAATATCTCCGTGCGGGCGAATGTGCGCACGGCCGAAGCTGCCAACAACGGCTTGAACGCCGCGCTTACCGTTGCGTTTCGCGGTGGAGCGGTCACCGGCATGCTCGTGGTGGGCCTGGGCTTGCTCGGTGTTGCCGGTTACTACGCACTGCTGGCTCCGCGCATTGGTCAAGATCAGGCCCTGCACGCCCTGATCGGTCTTGCCTTCGGCGGCTCTTTGATCTCGATCTTCGCGCGACTCGGCGGCGGCATATTCACGAAGGGCGCAGACGTTGGCGCGGACCTCGTGGGCAAAGTCGAAGCCGGTATTCCGGAGGACGATCCGCGCAATCCTGCGGTCATCGCCGACAACGTAGGCGACAACGTGGGCGACTGCGCAGGCATGGCAGCGGACTTGTTCGAGACTTATGCAGTCACGATAGTCGCAACGATGCTGCTGGGCGGGCTCATGTTCAAAGACGCCGGCAGCACGGCCGTTATTTACCCACTAGCTCTTGGCGCCGCTTCCATCGTGTCCTCGATCCTGGGCACTTTCTTCGTGAAAGTCTCCGAGGGCGGCAAGATCATGAACGCGCTCTACAAGGGCGTGATCGTGTCCGCGCTTATTTCGGCGGTGGCGTTTTACTTCATTACGAAGAGCTTGATGGGCGCGCAACTGGGCTCGCTGTTCGGCTGTACTTTAATTGGCCTCGGCCTCACCGCCGCGCTGATAATTGTCACT
>Ga0307515_10024828_pt1 | contig 10410 bp, 8 predicted proteins | sample 17_EM_MG_FD_194513 | JGI IMG/M metagenome (GOLD analysis project Ga0307515, IMG submission 194513) | Populus trichocarpa ectomycorrhiza microbial communities from riparian zone in the Pacific Northwest, United States - 17_EM | ecosystem: Host-associated > Plants > Roots > Unclassified | place...
CACGCCGATCTCCGAGTCGGCGTTCGTCGGCGCGGCGATCGGTGCCGCGACGCGCGGCCAGCGGCCGGTCGCGGAGCTCATGTTCATCGACTTCATGGGCGTCTGCTTCGACCAGATCTTCAACCAGGCGGCGAAGTTCCGGTACATGTTCGGCGGCAACGCGCGCACGCCGGTGGTGATCCGCACGATGTACGGCGCCGGGTTGCGGGCCGCGGCACAGCACTCGCAGTGCCTGTACCCGATCTTCACGCACATCCCCGGGCTGAAGGTCGTCGTGCCGTCGAGCCCGTACGAGGCGAAGGGCCTGCTCATCCAGTCGATCCGGGACGACGACCCGGTGATCTTCTGCGAGCACAAGGCGCTCTACGACACCAGCGGCGAGGTGCCCGAGGACAGCTACACGATCCCGTTCGGCGAGGCGAACGTCGTCCGCGACGGGGACGACGTCACGATCGTCGCGATCGGCCGCATGGTCGCGATGGCCCAGCAGGCCGCGGGCGAGCTGGCCGCGACCGGCATCGAGGCCGAGATCATCGACCCGCGCACCACCAGCCCACTCGACACCGACACGATCCTGGAGAGCGTCGAGAACACCGGACGGCTGGTCGTCGTGGACGAGGCCTCACCGCGCTGCAACCTCGCGACGGACATCTCCGCGCTGGTCGCGAAGGAGGCGTTCGGCTCGCTGCGGGCGCCGATCGAGATGGTGACGCCGCCGCACACACCCGTGCCGTTCTCCGACGCGCTCGAAGACCTCTACATCCCGGACGCGCAGAAGGTGCTCAACGCCGCGAAGGCGGTTGTGGAGTACGAGCGATGATCCAGCGCGTCACCATGCCCAAGTGCGGCCTGTCGCGGGTGATCGCGGGCGTCGGCGAGGAGGTGCCGGTCGGCGGCACGATCGCGCTGCTTGCTCCGGAAGGCACGGCCGACGCCGAGCTGGACGAAGCCGCGCAACAGGCTCGTGAGGAGATCGACGCGGGCGCGGTCGCGGACGTCCCGGGGCCGGTCACCGGCACCGTCGAGGTCGATGGCCGAAGACTCGCCTACGCGACGCTGGGCGCCGAAGGCGACGTCGTCGTCCTGGTGCACGGCTATGGCGGCGACAAGAACTCCTGGCTGTTCGTCCAGGAGCCGCTCTCACAAAGCCGGGTCGTGCACGCGCTCGACCTGCCGGGCCACGGCGAGTCGACCAAGGACGTCGGCGACGGCTCGCTCGACACCCTCGCCGACGCGGTGATCGGGTTCCTCGACGCGCTGGGGATCGAGCGGGCGCACCTGGTCGCGCCCGCCGGGTTCGGCGACGCGATCAACGCCGAATACCTGCGCGGCTTCGCGACGGCGACGTCCCGGCGCGAGCTGAAACCGCACCTCACGGCGTTGTTCGCCGCGCCCGGCCTGGTCACCCGCCAGCTGGCCGACGACCTGCTGAAGTACAAACGCCTCGACGGCGTCGACAAGGTGCTCACCACGCTGCTCGGCACGCTCCTCGACGGCGACGCGCCCGGCATCGACGCGGCACCACTGCTGTCCACAGTGGACATTCCGGTGCGGGTGGTGTGGGGCCGTGCGGACGCGGTGCTGCCGCCGGAGAACGGCGCCGGGCTGCCGGACGTCCGGTACGTCGACGACGCCGGGCACCTGGTGCACCTGGAAGCCCCCGGGGCGGTGGTCGCCGCGATCACCGCCTGACCGCTTCCGGCGGCTCTTGGCCCCGCCGGAAGCCATCGGAAGCTGCTGAAGGGCTCTTCGCCGGTTCCTCCCCTGTCGGCGAAGAGCCCTTCGGCGAGATTGTCCCCACCTACCGATCACCGCACCGAAACGGCAGACTGAGGGCGTCGAGCGCGAGGAGCGGTGGTTGGGTCAGCGGGACCTCGAGGCAGCGTTGCCGGCCGGGGTGGACCCCCGGCAACACGCACGCGTCCTCGCTCGGGTGCACGAAGCGGCGGTGGCCGGCCGGAAGCTGCCCAGCAGGCCACGGCCGGTGATCAGCGCGTCCTGGGAGCGGATGCGCCGGCTCGGCGTCGACCCGGACGGCGCGCCCACCGCGCCCGTCCTGACCTTCGAACAGCTCGAGTGTCGCCGGCGCGCGAGCGGGCTGGCCGAGGCGCTGCCGACGTTGCGCGGCGGCCTGACCAGCCTCGCGGAGCAGGCCGCGCACATCATGGTGATCGTCGACGCGGGCGGGCACGTGCTCTGGCGCGACGGCAGTGCCGCGGTCAGCCGCCGAGCCGATCGGGTCGGGTTCGTCGAAGGCGCCGACTGGCAGGAAGAAGCCGTCGGCACCAACGCGATCGGCACCACGCTGGTCACGCGCCGCGCGATGCAGGTCTACTCCGCCGAGCACTACGTCCGGGCCCAGCACTACTGGACGTGCGCCGCCGCGCCGCTGCACGACCCGCGGGACGGCAGGCTGCTCGGTGTCGTCGACCTCTCCGGCCCCGCCTCGACCGTCCACGCGTCGACGTTGGCGCTGGTCGACGCCGTGACGCGGCTGGCGGAGACCCAGCTGCGCACCACCCACCTCACCGAGCTGGAACGCCTTCGCGGCTTCGCCGTCCCGGTGCTCGCGAAGGTCGGCGGGCCGGCCGTCGTGGCCGACGAGCACGGCTGGGTCGCCGCGGCCGCCGGGCTCGCGCCGGTCGACCGGATCGCGCTGCCGTCGGGGCTCGCGCCGGGCCGGGCGTGGCTGCCGGCCTACGGCAGCGTCTCGGTGGAACCGGTGCCGGGCGGCTGGCTGATCCGGCTGACCGAAGACGAGATCGCCCCGCTCACCCGGGTCGTCCTGGACGTCCGATCGCCGCGAGAGCCCGATCTGACGGTGACGAGCGGCGCCGGGACCTGGACGCACCGGCTCAGTCCGCGCCACGCCGAAATGCTGTACGTGCTGGCCAGCCACCGCGACGGCCGCTCGGCGTCCGAGCTGTCGCTCGACCTGTTCGGCGACGCCGGCCGCACGGTCACCGTCCGCGCCGAGATGTCCCGGTTGCGGCGGCACTTCGGCGGCATCCTCGGCGCGAAGCCGTACCGATTCGCCGACGACGTCGAGGTGCTGGTGCAGCGGCCCGCGAACGCCGAAGCCGTGCTGCCGCATTCGCTCGCCCCGGCCATCCGCGGCTGATCTCCACCCCCGGCTCCACCTGCCGACGGTCCCGGTCCACCCCGCTTCGTTCGTAGCGTCGTCACCATGAACAAGTCGGACCTGATCCGCCTGGTACTGGCCAAGGCGCAGGAAAACAACCGTGGGGGAAAGATGACCGGGAAGACCGTGCTCGGGCTCGCTGTGGTCGGCGTGGTGGTGCTGCTGGCGTTCATCGCCTACCGGCTGATCCTCGTCGAGCTGATCACGAGCCTGACCCGCAAGTAAGGGCAGGGCCCCGGCAAAGTCCGTTTCTTGCTCGCTGGGGTGAGGTGGCAGGGGTGATGACTGTGTTCGGCTCGGGTTTCACTGTCGTGAATGGGTCATTGGGGACGTCGGAGGTCCTGAATGACCCATTCACGACGCTTGCGGTGCGGGCGGCTGTGACTCGTCTGGTGGAATCGGCTGGCTGAACCGCGACTTTGCCGGTGCCCTGACAAGTAAGGGGGAGCGTTGCCGAAGCGGCCGTTGCTGCCGGACACCATCGCGCCGTCCTGGCTGGTGGTGCAGACGCTCGGCACGCTCTTCATCGCGGCGACGCTGCTGACCGCGCGCGAGCCGGACCCGCGGATCTGGGCCTGCTACGGCGTTTCCGCCGCCTGCTGGCTGGGGTTCGTCGTCCTGGCGTACCGGCTGCCGAAGACGGCGGCGGTGCTGCTCGCGGTGGCCAGCGCCGTGCCGGCTGCCGTCCTCGGCTGGGCCGGGGACTCGTCGGCGATCGTCCTGTCCGTCATCGCGCTGGGCCGGTTGGCGACGCTGACCGCGGTGAGCGTCGCCGCGATCGTCGGCGCCGGCCTGGCCGACGTCGTGCTGGCCGTGACGTCGCACGCCGCCGCCGGGACGGGCCTCGGGCTCGTCGACCCGGGCGTGATGCTCCTGCTCGTCCTGCTCGGGCTCAACCGGCGGCAGTACGAGGTCCAGGCGAAACAGGCGGAGGCGCTGCTCGACCAGACCCGGCTCGCGCAGGCCGAGCACGCGCGGGCCGCCGCGCTCGACGAACGCACGCGCATCGCGCGCGAGCTGCACGACGTCCTCGCGCATTCGCTGGGGGCACTGGGGGTGCAGCTCGAGCTGGCCGAGGCGCTGCTCGCCGAGAAGTCCGATGTGGACGGTGCGCTGGCGACCGTCCGGCGGTCGCGGCGGCTCGCCAAAGACGGCTTGGCCGAAGCCCGCGACGCCGTCGCCGCGCTCCGCCGGGACGTCCTGCCGCTCGCCGACGCGCTCGCCGCGGTGGCCGCCGCACACGCCCGTGACCACGGGGTTTCCGTGGCCTTCGACGCCGAAGGCGCGTCGCGGCCCTTACCGTCGGCTGCCGTCGTCGCGCTGGTCGGCATCGCGCGCGAAGCGCTGACGAACGCGGGCAAGCACGCGCCGGGCGAGGACATCGGCATGCGGTTGACGTACGAACCCGGCGTCGTCCGGCTCGACGTGGTCAACCCGACGAGCGAATTCACTCGAACAGGTGAAGGTTTCGGCCTTGCCGGGATGCGTGAGCGGCTGGCGCTCGCCGGTGGCACCCTGGCGTCGGGCCCGGAAGACGGCCGGTGGCGCGTGCTCGCGGAGGTGCGGAGTTGATCAGGGTGGTCGTGGCGGACGACCAGCAGGCGGTCCGCGAAGGCCTGGTCGCGCTGCTCGGCCTGCTCGACGACATCACGGTCGTGGCCTCCGCGGGCAACGGCCGCGAAGCCGTCGAAACCCTGGCCGCCCACCCCGCCGACGTCGTGCTGATGGACCTGCGCATGCCGGAGCTGGACGGTGTCGCCGCGACCCGGCTGATCCGGCGCGACCACCCTGGCACCGCCGTCGTCGTGCTGACGACTTACGCCGACGACACGTCGATCGCGGACGCCCTGCGCGCCGGGGCTCGCGGCTACCTGACCAAGGACGCCGGCCGCGCCGAGATCGCCGCCGCGCTGAGATCCGCGGCCGCCGGCCAGGCGACCTTCACCGCCGAGGTCTCCGACCGGCTCGTCGCCGCGCTGGACGGCCGCACGCGTGCCAAGGCCGAGCTGCCGGACGGCCTGACCACCCGCGAAGCCGAAGTCCTCGGCCTGATCGCGCGTGGCCTGACCAACGCGGAGATCGCCAAAGAGCTGTTCATCGGCGAAGCGACCGTCAAAACCCACATCAACAACGCCTTCGCGAAGATCGGGGCGCGCCACCGCGCGGAAGCCGTCCGGTATGCGCTGTCTCACCAGCTCTGAGATCACGTGCTGATGACAGCGGGCGGTGCCGGTGGCTGGGCGCACGGCGACTCGGCTACCTTTCTGCGGGTACGGCTCATGGGGAGGAATCGGGGATGACCAGCACTGCGACGGCCCCGGGTCCCACGGCGCCCGCGCCGGGACCCGCACCACCGTCGCCACCGGACGGCCGCGACCGGGCCGGGGGCCGCAGCGGCCTGCTGGGCCTGCTGGACCTGCCTGGCCAGGGGATACGCGCGATCGTCCGGTCCGCCGCGACCACCCCGGGCCGGCTCACCGTGATCGCCGTCGGGCTGGTGCTGCTGGCCCTCGTCGCCGGGCTCGTCGCGACGCTGTCGGTGCAGAACCGCGACAACACGATCACCGGCGTCATCGAACACCGCGAACCCCTCGCCGCCGCGTCCCAGCAGGTCTACCGGTCGCTGTCGGACGCCGACGCGACCGCGGCGAGCGCCTTCCTCTCCATCGGCACCGAACCACCCGAACTCCGCCAGCGCTACGAACGCGACATCGCCGAGGCCGGCGCCGCGCTCGCGAAGGCGGCCTCCGACTCCGGTGACGTCGCCGACGCCGCCGGCCCGGTCGACGTGCTGAACCAGTCGCTGCCGGTCTACACCGGCCTGGTCGAGACGGCGCGGTCCAACAACCGGCTCGGCTACCCGGTCGGCGCGTCCTACCTGCGCGAGGCGTCCGAGCTGATGCGGGCGAAGATCCTGCCCGCCGCCCAGGACCTCTACCGCGTCGACACCGAGAAGCTGATCGAGGAGCAGGACAGCGCCACCGGCTTCCCGTGGCTCGCCACGATCCTGGTGCTCGCCCTGCTGGCCGCGCTCGTGGTTGCCCAGGTCTACCTGACCCGGCGGACCAACCGGCTGCTGAACGTCGGGCTCGTCGTCGCGACGGCCGCCGTCGTGGTGTCGCTGCTGTGGGGCGCGGTCGCGCTGGTCGTGCAGGGCAGCCTGGTCGGTAGTGGCCAGGACGACGGCTCGCACCGCGTCGACGTCCTGGTGCGCGCGCGGATCGCGGCGCTGCAAGCCCGCGCGGACGAGACGCTGACGCTGGTCGCCCGCGGCGACGGCGCCACCTACGAAAAGGACTTCGGCACCAACGCCGTCCAGTTGGCCGGGACCGACGGGCAGGGCGGCCTGCTCGGCGAAGCCCGTGGCCTGATCCCGGACGGCGAAGGCGCCGCGAAGGTCGCCGACGCGACCAAGGCCGTCAACGACTGGTTCAAGGCGCACAAGGAGGTCCGCTCCCGGGACGACTCCGGCCAGTACCAGGAAGCCGTCGACCTCGCCGTGCTGGAGGACAAGACCGACGGCTCGGCACCGGCGTTCCGGCGGCTCGACGACAGCCTCCAGGACGCGATCGACGTCGGGCGGCAGGAGTTCCTCGACAGCACCCACAACGGCGACCGCGCGCTGACGCTCCTCGCGCCCGGTTTGGCCGTACTCGCGATCGTCGCCGCGGCGGGTGTCACCATGGGAATCCGGGAGCGACTGAGGGAGTACCGGTGAGCAGGCGGGGCAACACGGTCCGGGCAAGCGTGCTGGTGGTCGTCGCGATGCTGGCGGCGGCTTGCGGGAGTCCCGGGAAACCGGTCGACCCGGCACCGGTGAGCAACGCCGCCTGGCCGCAGCCCGCCCACGTCGGCGGCCCGGACTCGACCGCCGGCGGCGGTACCGACACCAGCTGCAACCCGCTGGCCAGCCTCGCGCCGAGCGGGACGTCGATCGCCGACGGCTCGACCATGGCGAAGATCAAGGAACGCGGGAAGCTGATCGCCGGGGTCGACCAGACGACCTACCTGTTCGGTTTCCGCAACCCCACCTCGGGCAACCTCGAGGGCTTCGACATCGACATGGTCAACCAGATCGCCAAGGCGATCTGGGGCTCGGCCGACGGGCACGTCCAGTTCCGCGCGATCCCGTCGTCGCAGCGTGAGAACGTCCTGAAGGACCACCAGGTCGACATCGTGGTCCGGACCTACAGCATCACGTGCGACCGCCGGAAGGACGTCCAGTTCTCGTCCGTGTACTACAAGGCGGGGCAGCGGATCCTGGTCACCAAGGAGTCCCCGGTGCGGAAGCTGACCGACCTGAGCGGCAAGCGGGTGTGCGCGGCGAAGAAGTCGACGTCGCTGGCGAAGATCGCGACGGACCCGGCGAAGCCCGTGCCCGTCTCGGTGGACAACTGGTCGGACTGCCTGGTGATGCTCCAGCAGGGCCAGGTCGAGGCGGTGTCGACCGACGACACCATCCTCGCCGGGATGGCCGCGCAGGACCCGACGCTGCAGGTCGTCGGCGACCAGTTCACCGAGGAGAACTACGGCATCGGCGTGCCGAAGGACAACGAGGACATGGTCAAGTACGTCAACGCGGTGCTGGACAACGTCCGCGGCAACGGCGCCTGGCAGGACAGTTACCACCGCTGGGTGGAGTCCTCGCTGGGCCCGGCGTCCCCGCCGTCACCGCAGTACCAGTGAGTCGCTCGCGACTAGAATCGGTCCTCGTACGTCGTCGGGGATCTGGGAGGTAGCAGTGTCGGAGGAGCCGCGCCGTCCTCGGCACGCCGCGCCGGACGACGAGCAGCAGGGGGCCACGCCGAGCTGGCAGCCACCGCCGCCGGTGCGGTGGGAGACGCCCGAGCCGTCGATCTCCGGCCGGCTCGACGACACCGAGCCGCCCGCCGCCGAGAAGACCGTCTTCCACGCCCCGGTCCGGCGTCCGCCGACGCCGCCGCGTGGTGAGCGGTCCGTCGTGCGCGGGCAGATCCCGGGTGCGAACGACCCGACCCGGCCGCCGGGCCGCATGAACCCGGTCACGCCGCCGGTGGAGCCGACCCAGGCCGTCCGGCCGGACCCGAACGCGCCGCAGCCGACGAGCGTGCTCGCGGCGCCGGCGCCGGAGACCCAGAGCATCATGCCGCCGGCCCCGCGGCCGGAGACCGGGCCGGGGATGCTGCCGGACCCGGGCACCGAGAGCGTGCTGCCCGAGCGCAGCAGCGACGGCAGGCACACCGGCACCGGGACGGGCACAGGCACCGGGACGGGCAGCGGTTCGGGGTCCGGCTCCGGCTCGTTCCCCGGCACCTCGCGGCGGACGTCGTCCCGGACGTCGCGCTCGCGCCGCGGCCGCCTCGGCGCCGGGCTGGTCGAGGTCCCGCCGGTCCCCGCGCGCGACCCGGCGTCGGCGGTGCTGACGAACCCCGTGGTGTCGGAGGAAAAGCGCTTCTGCGGCAGCTGCAGCGCGAAGGTCGGCCGCGGCGCGGACGGGAAACCCGGTTCGCCCGAAGGAAAGTGCGAAAACTGCGGCGCGCCGTTTTCGTTCCTGCCGAAGCTGCAGCCGCACGAACTGGTCGGTGGCCAGTACGAGGTGCTCGGCGCGATCGCGTACGGCGGGCTGGGCTGGATCTACCTGGCGCAGGACCACAACGTCAGCGACCGCTGGGTCGTCCTCAAAGGACTGATCGACACCGGCGACGCGACGGCGATGGCGGCCGCGGCCAACGAGCAGCGCTTCCTGGCCGAGGTCGAGCACCCCAACATCGTCAAGATCCACAACTTCGTGCAGCACCCGGACGCCCACAGCGGCACGACCGTCGGCTACATCGTGATGGAGTACGTCGGCGGCCAGTCGCTGCGGCAGCTCGCGCTGGCGCACCACCGCGAGAGCCGCCGTCCGGAGCCGCTGCCGATCGGCCAGGTCATCGCGTACGGGCTGGAGATCCTGCCCGCCATGGGCTACCTGCACAGCCAGGGCCTGCTCTACTGCGACCTCAAGCCGGACAACGTGATCCAGACGAACGAGCAGCTGAAGCTGATCGACCTGGGCGCGGTCCGGCGGACCGACGACTACGAGAGCCCGCTGTTCTTCACCACCGGCTACAGCGCGCCGGAGCTGGCGACGCAGGGCGCGTCGATCGCGTCGGACCTGTTCACCGTCGGGCGCACGCTCGCCGTGCTGAGCTTCGAGTTCACCGGCTACACCACGAAGTTCAAGTCGACTCTGCCGGGTTCGGACGCGGTCCCGCTGTTCGCGCTCTTCGGTTCGTACCACCGGTTCCTGAAGCGCGCGACGCACGCCGACCCGGACCGGCGGTTCCTCTCCGCCGAGGAGATGGCCGACCAGCTCACCGGGGTGCTGCGCGAGATCATGGCGCTCGGCACCGGCAAGCCACGGCCCGGCGCGTCCACGGTGTTCGGCCCCGAGAGCCGCACGTTCGGCGTGCAGCTCGTGGTGCCGGAGGCCGGTGGCAGCGTGCCGCTGCCCGGCGCAGCCGAGGTCGTCGCCGGCCTGCCGATCCCGCAGGTCGACACGGACGACCCGGCGGCGGGTGTGCTCGCCACGACGACCTCGCTCGAGCCGCGCGGCGCGATCGAGGCGCTGGCCGGCGCGCCCCGCGAGTCGATCGAGGTGCGGCTGCGGATCGTCCGCGCCCGGATCGAGCTGGGTGAGCTGTCCGAGGCGCAGCGCCAGCTGCAGGCGGCGCAGTACCTGGCGATCAAGAACGGCTTCCCGCACGACTGGCGCATCGACTGGTACCGCGGCCTGATCGAGCTGGCGGGCGGCCGTTCGCGCGTCGCGCACGTCGCGTTCGAGGCGGTGTACGACGATCTGCCGGGCGAGATCGCGCCGAAGCTGGCGCTGGGCGTCAGCGCCGAAGGCGTCGGCGACTACTTCGCGGCCGCGCGGTTCTACGAGCTGGTCTGGCGGACGGACCGCAACTACGTCAGCGCCGCCTTCGGCCTCGCCCGCGTCTACCTGGCGCAGGGCGCGCGGACCAGCGCGGTCGAGGTGCTCGAGATGGTGCCGCCGTCGTCGACGCACTACGTCGACGCGCAGGTCGCGGCAATCAAGATCAAGACGACCGCGACCCGGGCGGCCGGCAAGGAAGCCCTGGTCAGCGAGCACGACCTGCTCGACGCGTCGGCTCGCCTCGAGCGCCTCCGCCTGGACGCCGAACGCCGCACGAAGCTCTCGGCCGGGGTGCTCGAAGCCGCGTACGAGTGGCTTCGCGGCCCTCGCCAGGGTGCGCCGTCACCGGGTGGGCGGGTGCTGGGCTACG
>Ga0307515_10024829_pt1 | contig 10409 bp, 16 predicted proteins | sample 17_EM_MG_FD_194513 | JGI IMG/M metagenome (GOLD analysis project Ga0307515, IMG submission 194513) | Populus trichocarpa ectomycorrhiza microbial communities from riparian zone in the Pacific Northwest, United States - 17_EM | ecosystem: Host-associated > Plants > Roots > Unclassified | place...
GTTAAAGTGAGCGACAACCCGGATAATGCGGCGTTGGCGGCGCTGTTCGCAAACCGCGAGGGAGGAACGGACACTTTTGGGAATATTGGCAACCTGCGGTGCGCTCTGGATTTCGCTCTCTATCTAACGGCACTAACGAAGCCCCAGATTCGGACACACATCAGCCGGGCGGACGCTCGCCGCAACTCAGACTGGTCCTGCCCAACAGTCTGCGCACAACGACCAGCCGTTCTTTTCCGTGTAGTAATGGATTGAGAAGATGTATGGATATATAATATTTCAGTCTTCGGTCTTTGTGTCTACTCGGAAATAGAGTCGCCGTGGTTTGAGTTACGAATCACCTTCCTTTGGGCCCCACCATCATGAGCACTACGCAAGTAAGTCCCTCTAGGTCCCCGTAGCGCCGATAAGGAGCCTCACGAGGGGACAGCAGGACTACAATACCATGGGAAAGCTGCTTGGGCAGGCATTTCTCAGCCACCAGGTGTCGCAGCTGGAGCATAAGATCCACTCTCGCAATTCCTCCACATCTAACCCTGCGCCGCGTCCAGTTGGCAAACGGGCAGCTCCAGGAGGTATCTACAGCCGTGCTCTCATCGGCTCAGACGAAAAAATCCAGAAACCGAACGGAGTCATCCTCGACACCTCGCGCGCTGACTTGCCGAAGCCCACCCGGGCCGCAGATCGCATCGTCGTCGATACCAGCGTGCTCATCTACGCACTCGACCAGGTCAGGAAGTGGTCCCGCGAAGCTACCACAATCATTATCCCTCTGGAGAGTGAGCGCCAGTCTCGCCCGACTCATTCATTTTCGCTGACTCGCTGTTTCATTTACCATCAGCTCTCCGGATACTTGATATTGCGAAGAAGGGTACCTCTAACATCGCCGTCCGAGCGCGCGCCGCCTCCCGGTTCCTTGAGGAGCAGGTTGGCAGCAACCAGCACGTCAAGCTCCAAGAAGACAGGGCACACATTCCTTGGGCAGACGTCCCCATCTCACTTACAATCGCGAAACCCGCAGTCGGAGACGCCGCGAACGCGGGTGAGACACAGGACCCCATTAATACAAACGTTTCCCAAGTCAAGGAGAATGCGCCTCAATGGGTTCGGTCTATCTTGGGCTCAGTCACCTGGGAGGTCCAAGAGTATGCAGATAAGAGGGTCGTCTTGGCCGTTATGGACAAATTGACTGCTAGCGGCAGCGAAGCTACTACAGATGCCCAGATGCGGCTCGAGCAGAGGATCAATGGGGAGAGCATACTCAGCTGGGCCTTCCGTTTGAATGTCCCCTTGATTAAAGTCGCGGAACGGGCTCTTTCCGATAACGCAGTCCATTCCAATTGGCAGATTGCTGGACGCCCTCCAAAACAAAACACTCGCCCTCCTCCGCGCAATACTGGACATTCTAACAAGAAGCGCGGAGGGAATACCACCCTGGTTGAAAAACCGCCCGCCCCTGTTATGCCAGCCGCTGGAGTACGTCTCCTCGCTCGTGGCGAACAGCTCGCGCCGTAGCGCGTACCTCCTGTAATGTCGTACGTCGTGTATACTTTCTTTCCAACCACTCTCATTTCAAATCTTGCAGGCATATTTGTGGTCACCACCCGCTCAGATAACCGCCTTGAACTGCCCACGGCTCACAGCTAGGGCTGTCGCCCCCAATGTGACCCTCACAGGTCCTCCTCTGTCTTTCGATCCGGGTTTCGCACTCGTCACTCGCCTGGAGATCTCGAGCGGCTTGATTCCCCCACGCAGCGCGTGCTGTATGTATCGGACGTTTGTTGTTGTTGTTTTGGCACACATGTCCGTGACCTGACCGCTGCTGGGATATTTACCATCCCCTATTCTCATTCCTGTGAACTCGCTCTGTCTACCAATTGCTCCTAGGCTCTCATATATGCCACAACGTACTCTCCGTTCTTCTATCATGGATTGGTATCTTCTCAGAAAATCTAGTGATTTTATCTCAATCGTACTCTTGTTAGAAATGCTATCCCGAACGAGTCTTCATGACGAGTTGCTTGAAGAACCGGTGCGTCGATTGCCCGAGTTCTCAATGCAAAGGAAGCGAACGACGTTTCAGCGGCTGCGTAGCACCTTCCAATTGTTTGTATTTGTTTGCCAAACTTTGACCTTCTCCACCTCTACCGCTGTGAGTCCTCACGGTAAAATTCAGCCAAGAAGACACCAGCGATGGCTCCTTTTTCGAAGCCCGAGACAGTCCTGCGACAAGCCGAGGGGCTGATCTCCGTTGGGCAGACGCATGCGGCATTACAGTCACTGAACGAAATGTTCAGCTCAAAGCGATTCCGGTCGACGCCTGTTGCGTCTCTGGAGCCCATCATGCTCCGATTTATCGAACTCTGCGTCGATTTGCGTAAGGGACGCACCGCGAAAGAGGGTCTCATGCAGTACAAAAACATCACGCAGAACACTTCGGTCGCCTCCATCGAACTTGTCATCCAGAGGTTCATTGATATATCAAACCAAAAAGTACAAGAGGCTCAGGCAAAAGCCAGCCAGGTAGTTGCAATTGTAGATGTCGACGACCTGGAGGCGTCCGAGTCCCCAGAAGACATCCTCCTCAGCGCCGTCAGTGGTGACCAGAGTAGAGACAGGACAGATCGCGCGCTTGTTACCCCCTGGCTCAAGTTCCTCTGGGAGAGCTACCGCTCCGCGCTCGAGACGCTAAAAAATAACGCCCGCCTCGAGGCTATCTACCAGGTCAGCGATTAACAGCCTTACAGTGCCCTACATTGAGAGAAACAGACGTTGACCCTCTTCTCCAGTCGATCGCCATCCAGGCATTCAAATTTTGCCTACACCACAACCGTAAAGTCGAGTTCCGCAGGTTATGTGAAACCCTCCGCCTCCATCTCGCAAATGTCGCAAAATACTCCCACCAGGCCCACTCCATCAATCTCTCCGATCCCGATACCCTCCAACGTTTTCTCGACACTCGCTTCGCGCAACTCAACACTTCCGTCGAACTTGAGTTATGGCAAGAAGCATTCAGATCGATCGAGGATATCCATAGTCTTCTCACCATGTCGAAGCGGACGCCGAAGCCCACAATGATGGTCAATTACTACGAGAAACTCTACCAAATTTTCATAACAAGCGGGAGTATCCTATATCATGCTGCTGCGTGGTCTAAATACTATGCCATCGTACGGACTGCTGGTCTTAAGAGCGACGAAGAGCTCGCTCACTGCGCAAGCTTAGTGCTTCTCAGCGCCCTCGCCGTTTCCACAGCCACTGAAATCGTAGAAGATGGTGACGAGACCAAGGGAAAGCACGCTCGTCTCACGACACTCCTTGGACTTGGCAAGGTCCCCACACGTAGTACTTTGCTGAGTGAAGCAGTGGGTCTTTTGGGACTCGGCATCTTGAGACACTACTCTTACGGTTTGACCTATTACAGATATCCCGTAATGTGCTAAAATCCTCTGCTCAGTCTCTGCAACAGCTGTACCAAGTCCTTGAAGTCGATTTTGACCCTCTTGGGCTCTGCGGAAAGGTCGCCCCGATCCTGGAAACTCTGTCAACAAACGAAGCCTTTGCCCCATACTTGCCCCACCTGCGCCGCGTTGTCTTGTCGAGACTTCTCTCCCAACTCGCGCAAGCTTACACCTCCATCTCTATTAATCATCTTCTCGTCCTCTCCGCACCGCTCAACAACCACGTGCCGGAAGGAGACCCAAGTCGCTTTGACCAGGAGAACATCGAGGCGTTTATCATGAACACCGCCAAGCGCGGCGAGTTGCTCGTCCGCATCGACCACTCTGAGGGATCTTTGACTTTCGTCGACGACGCTTTATCAACCAAAGTCCCATCAAAACCGAATGCCCTCCAACCGTCTCCGGGTGCATTAGTGCGCACCAGGCTGAGCACCCTTGCTCAATGTCTATTCAGTAGCCTGGAGTACATCTCCCCGCCACTCCCACTTCAGCAACAGCTCAAGACCGTCTTTGAGGCTGCACGTACCGAGCGCAAGGCACTGCAGCTCCGTCGTTCGATCGTTGCTCGCAGACGAGAGTTGCTTGCCGAGCTCATCGCTCGTAAGCAGAGCGAGGAACGAAGTCAGCAGGCGGAGCAGGCGCGACGTGCGCAAGAAGAAGCACAAAAGAAGAAGAGAGAGGATGCTGTGCGCGAGGCTCAGGCAAGAGCGAAAGCCGAGATGGACAGGCGCAAGATGGAAGAAAGCGTCAAGATTGTCTCGTCGCTCAAGGACAAAGGTGTCAATGTCGTAAGTTCGAGCCGAAAATCTGTTCAGAAATGCACTCAGACTAATGACTTGATGCATAGAACATCGATGAAATGGATACCGACAAGCTGGTACAGCTCCAGGTCGAGCAGATGGACAGGGAGAAGCGAGAATTGAACGAACGGATGCGCATAGTGGCCAAGCGTCTTGACCATATCGAACGCGCTTTCCGAAAGGCAGAGCTACCACTGTTGGTCGACGACTATGCCCGCCAACAAACCGACGATAAATCCGCCTTTGAAACAACCCGTCAACAAACCCTCGAGGCCGCTCGGCAGACCCATCAAGATCGCATTGCCACGAAGCAGCGGCTTGCCCGTATGACCGGCGAGTATAAGAAATATGTCGCTGATATTCAGAAGAGACGCGATTCGGACTATCGTCGACACCAAGAGGACGCGGGGAGCAAGGTTGCGCAAGAAAAGGCTAAGCGACGCGAGATCGTCTTGAAGGAGCGGGCCGAGGAAGCTGCGAGAATGGAAGCAGAGGAACGCGCACGGCGGGAGAACGAGGAGGCGCTCGCCAAAGCGGAAGAAGGTACATACAAACTTGGACACTCCCACTATCCCATTTTGACTGACGGATAACTTTACAGAACGTCGTGCAGAAGAGGCTAGGAAAGCTGCAGAAGCCGAAGCTATTCGGGCTGCCGAGGAGGCGAAGAAGAAGGCAGATGAGGAAAAGGCAGCGGCACATCGCAGGCAGCGAGAAGAGGAGAGGGCGGAGGCTGCAAAGACTGCGGAGATGCAAATGAAGCGCGAGCAGGAGGCTGAGGAACGTCGACGACGACAACGGCTTGAAGCCAGCAAGCCATCTGCTGCTACTGCTCCTCCTTCTACTAGTGGAGAGGTTTGGAGAAGAGGAGCCGGCCGACAAGAGGCTACGCCCACGGGTTCTCCACGCACAGCTAGTGGCTCGTTACCGCAGCCTGGCCCAGCACGCTATGTGGCCCCTGGACAGAGGGCTGCTGCAGGTGGAGATGCAGCTCCAGCGAAAGGTGGCAGCTGGAGAGATCGCGAGGCGCGTTTACGTGAACCGGGAGCGAACGGGTCTGGTTCTGGGAGAAATTCCCCCGGCCCTGGTTCTCCGGCCCTTGGGAGGAACTCACCTGCTCCCAGGACAGACGGTGATGGCTTTCAAACGGTTGGAAAACCGAAACCTTCGCCTGGAGCCTACCGGCCGCCTGGAGCACGCGGTCCGAATCGCTAACGAGTCGATGTATCTGTGAACTTGACATTTATGTGTACATAAGTGACATTCTGTATTCGAGTATTCGAACCAACTGTACACGAGAGCACCCTCAGGCTCAAGCAGGCTGCCGTTGAGCCATTTTGACTTGCATAACGTTCACCAAGTAGTTCAGGTTATCCTGCTTGGTCTGTAGTGCTTCTTGTAAGGAGTCGATGTTCTTCTTCACAAACTCGACTTTGGCCTTGTAGTGGGCGACTGCCTCGACTCGTGTCTATATACGTGGTCAGTATATGCAGAGCGGTGTATGTGTAGGGTACAGCATTTGAGACCTTTTGAACGAAGTAGCCTGTACCGACATCGACGATTACATGTTCGGGATCGGAGAGGTTGCCGGGGACGTAGAGGGATGTCGTTAGGGGGACCAGGATAGCATTATCTGTAGAATACGAGTGGTGTGCGTGAGGAATGGCACGGACGAGGCTGGCGAGCCACGTACCTGCGTTTGGAGGCACGATTTGCGTGACATTTTCTGCACAAGCATTGAACTTTGCTTGGGCCTGCTTTAGTTGAGCAAATGAACTCGTAAGATGCTCTAGCTCCTGTGCGCAGTATCAGTCATAGTCCCATTAGATTGGTCCAGATGATCATCGACATGCTCGCCTGATCAAGCTGCCTCTTGACGTCTGCGAGCTGGGCAATGTCCAAATCTGTGACATTTACCGTCGTTGGTTGTCGACCGCCACTCGCTTCCCCCGACATGCTTCTATGAGCTATGAGTTGCGTACCGGTCGTGCCAGCCTACGTCCTTTGTCTCAACTTTTTGACAGCCCGGATGAGGATCTCGCCGCTATGGCTCCCGACACGTCGACTAAAACCGCACCATTGCTTTCGTTATCTTCCTGTCTTTCAACTTAAGGCGTGCTACGCGTCAGTTGCGCCAGAACTGATGAGCGACGACCTCGCAAAACTTCGTCTGCAGCGGAGCATAGGCATCTCTGCACATATTGACAGCGGTAAAACAACTCTCACGGAACGTATACTCTATTACACTGGACGAATCAAAGCCATTCACGAGGTAGGCGTCCCGAGCTCCCACCTATAAAGGCCGCTTCACTAGTTACCAGGTCCGTGGTAAGGACAATGTCGGTGCCAAGATGGACAGCATGGACCTTGAACGCGAAAAGGGTATCACAATTCAGAGTGCCGCCACCTTTTGTGACTGGCTCGCCACCCACCCCGTTACTGGGCATAAGGAGGCCTATTCAATCAACATCATTGATACTCCGGGTATACCCAATGCTTCCTCTTCCTTCTCTATCTACTCTCTGATCCGAGCCCCCAGGTCACGTCGATTTTACCATCGAGGTCGAGCGAGCCCTTCGAGTCTTAGATGGCGCTATTCTCGTTCTTTGTGCTGTATCTGGTGTACAGGTGAGCCCTCATCTTGTTCTTTAATGACCTCCTGACCAGCCGTAGAGTCAAACTATCACCGTCGACCGCCAAATGAGGCGCTACAGTGTGCCGAGAATATCTTTCATTAACAAAATGGACAGGTAATGCATTTGTACTGCAATTTAAGCACTTTTCTGATCACTGGCATTACTAGACCTGGAGCAAATCCAGAGCGTGTCATCCGACAAATACGGCAAAAACTACGCATAGCGGCTGCGGCAGTCCAGGTCCCTATTGGCGCAGAAGACAACTTCCGAGGGGTTGTAGATCTCGTCCGATGGAAAGCGATCTACAATGGTGGCGTCAAAGGGTGCGGACTTAAACACGCACCAGCTAAAGCAACTAACGGGAGCAATAGAAACGAAGTTGTTGAAGAAGACGTGATCCCTCCTGAGGTCTTGGAGGCCGCTACCGCAAAGCGCGCCGAGCTCATCGAACAACTGGCTGAAGTCGACGAGCAGATTTCCGACCTGTTCCTTGAGGACGCTGAAATCACTACCGGAGATATCGTCTCGGCGATACGTAGAGCAACGATAGCCCGCAGGTTTACCCCGGTTTTCCTTGGCTCTGCCGTCAAAAACACCGCCGTCCAGCCACTCTTAGACGGAGTGTGCGCATACCTTCCCAGCACCGCCGATGTGACCACCACTGCACTCGATCTTTCGAGACCTACTAAAGAACAAAAAGTACCCCTCGTACCAGCCGTCAAGGCACCTCTGGTTGCTCTCGCGTTCAAACTAGAGGAAGGCCGCTATGGACAACTTACCTACATGCGTGTCTACCAGGGATCTTTCAAGAAAGGAGGTTGGATCTACCACACGCGCACTGCCAAGCGTGTTAAGGTCCCCCGGCTCGTCCGCATGCATAGCAATGAGATGGAGGTACGTCCCAGCCCTTTATGGCGATTCTACTGGTATCTAATTAAACAATCGCTTCAGGATGTCGAATCGATTGGTCCTGGAGAAATTTGTGCGGTTTTTGGCATCGAATGCGCATCTGGAGACACGTTCACGGACGGCACCACGCAATACTCGATGACAAATATGTTTGTTCCCGACCCCGTTATCTCCCTCTCAATTAAGCCCGAGGGTACAGAAAGCCCCAATTTCTCCCGGGCACTGAACCGGTTCCAAAAGGAAGACCCAACCTTCCGAGTCCACGTAGACTCCGAATCTCAAGAGGTACGCACCTCATTTGTATCTCCTTCCTACACTACTTATTCCCCGTAGACTATCATATCTGGAATGGGGGAGCTCCACTTGGAGATTTATGCGGAGCGCATGAAGCGAGAATACGGTGTCCCCTGTGTCACCGGGAAACCGCAAGTTGCATTCCGAGAAACCATTACCGACACCAGCAAATTCCACTACACCCACAAGAAACAGACTGGTGGCGCTGGACAATTCGCCAGGGTCATCGGCTTCATTGAACCCTTCGAACGGAGTCCTGAAACTGGCAAGGACGTGGAATTCGAGAGTGTGGTGATGAGTGGCAATGTCCCTTCAGGCTATATCCCTGCGGTTGAGAAGGTATTTATCACTTCAAGGACAAACTCCTGGCATTGACCGCACCATCAGGGCTTCCTTGAAGCGTTGGAAAAGGGTTCGCTTGGCGGGTACCCTGTACATGGTGTCAGATACGTCCTCGAGGACGGTGCCTCTCATGCGGTTGATTCGTCCGAACTTGCTTTCAAGCTCGCCGCCATCGGCTCGTTTCGTGAGGCGTACAAGAGCGCCCAACCCGTCATTCTCGAGCCTATCATGACTGTGGAGATTGTTGCCCCCGTGGAGTTTCAAGGCACGCAATCTCGCTTGTCACTCGCTTGTCGACCTCTCACTTAGCTATAGGCAACGTCATCGGTGGGATAAACCAACGGCGGGGCACCATTGTTGACACTGAAGTTCGTGATGATGAGTTCACCTTGAGGGCAGAAGTCAGCCTGAACGATATGTTCGGATATTCGACAGCACTCCGTGGCTGCACGCAAGGCAAGGGTAAGGCAGATTATTCACTAAGATCATGCAAGGGGCTTACTGTAACTTGGCACTAACAGGCGAGTTTTCTATGGAGTACAAGGTATGTATATACAATGGATTCACCAAGACGTACGGCTCATGTCATGTGTAGACCCACCAGCCAGTGCCACCACACACCCAAAAGGAGATGGCCAATGCATACAAAAGGAAGCAGGAATTGAAGGACAAGTAGTTTTGGTCCGATTCAGTAAACCACTGGCAAACCGCTAGCCATTTTGACCCACAGAGACCAGATTAACATATCACACTATCAGTATTCGCGGTTCAAAGTTTCAACTGTGCTTCTCTGGTACTTACTTCAACTCCAGGACGGGTCCTGAGTACGGTATGCCCAAACCAAAGGCTTGACGTCCATCTCTTGCGCTGTCCGGTAGGATACCACTTCCTCTCACTAGTTTGTACATCCTTCGCGTCTCTACAACATAGAAGTCTACTGCGCAAACGGGTGAGGGTGATCGACGAGGCGTTGCGCCGTTTGAAGTATACGTCGAGCCATATCGACTCAGGCTACCCCCATAGTCCTGTTGTAGATCTTGGTCTTTATCTTTCATTGGACGGTTGAGCCCTTCATATTTTCTTCCACTTTCTGCAGTCGGGATGCTGTATTGAAGCAGAGGGGCGATTCCCTTCTGCCACCGAAGCCCCCCGATTGTTCCGTAAGCGCGAAAGGATGCGGATTTTTTGCGTACGTTTGATACTTTTCGTCGTCGATCTACAGTCAGAGGTATAGACGACAGCGTGAAGGAGCACATACACAGGAATATGACCACCTATGCAGCCTATCTCATAGAATCCACCGCCGCATTCGGCGCGGTCACGCCACGAGGAGGAGGTAGATAGATGACCGGGAGAAGCGCGAGGAGGACAGGTTCTCGCGTTGCGTAAGACTGGAGTGGCGTCCTGAGTCCCTGGTACGCGAGTACCGGTAGTTCATTGATGTTCAGAACAGCGACGTTGTGACAATGAGCAAGAGCAAGTTAAGACCGAGGTCAAAGAAATGACTTTTCGTTTTTCGGTTAGAATTATAAATTTATTGGAGGCGATATTCAACACCCAGAGTACACCGATATGGTACGCCCCACGTAAACGCGTGGTTTGATCCCCGATCACTAAGCCACTAAAGTCGATGGACATGGACGACGAGGAGATCGGCTTGGGTGACATGTTTACTGTCTGGGTGATTCGTCCTGCATACTTGAGACACGACTGATTAGTGTTTTACGAACAGGAGCAACAACCGCCTTCACCCAAACCAACCTTTGCGCATCACATCCGAAATGCAAAAGGCGATGGACCATCTGAAATCAAGGTTCGACTAGTTGGGAGCCACCCACTTTGGGCACATCACCTGTAAGCTACCATGTGCGAGTATCTCTTGTACTGAGTCGGCAACCTCGACCTTTACTTTAAGGTGGAACGCAGCGCGATGCTTTGCGAACCTCTTGGACGATCGATGGGAGGAT
>Ga0307515_10024830_pt1 | contig 10409 bp, 14 predicted proteins | sample 17_EM_MG_FD_194513 | JGI IMG/M metagenome (GOLD analysis project Ga0307515, IMG submission 194513) | Populus trichocarpa ectomycorrhiza microbial communities from riparian zone in the Pacific Northwest, United States - 17_EM | ecosystem: Host-associated > Plants > Roots > Unclassified | place...
ACGCGGGTCCAGACCGCCCGGTCGGGCTCGGACGTCACGCGCCGGAACTCGACCTCGTAGCGACCCTGGGCTTTCAGCTGGGCGTCGACATCGATGCGGACGGCGTCGCGGTCGAGCGGGTGGACGAAGCTGTAGAGGGCCTCGCCGCCTTCGGCCGGGGCCGGGCCCTCGGGGATCTCGGTGATGCGCGACATGCGCGCGCTGACCCGCACCGTGTCGGCGGCGATGTCCCAGACGAACTCACCCAGGTTGGCGGCGCGCAGGGCCAGGGCGATGCGTTCGGCGTCCAGCGTGCGCTCGGCGACATTGCGCGCCGTCTCGGCGTCGTGCAGCAGCTCTTCCATGGCCAGGGCGGCCAGGTCGGCCAGGGCCTCGGTCAGGCCGGTGTCGATCGCCGCGCGGGGCCTGGAGTCCTCGACGGTCAGCAGGCCGACGATATCGCCGGCCGCGCTCTTCAGCGGTGCGCAGGCGAAGAAGCGGCTGTCGGCGCACCAGGGGCGCAGGGGCTGATTCGGATCGGCCGCGAGGTCGGGGCTGGAGACCACGCCGCCTTCGCGCAGGCGCTCGGCCAGGCCGGGCGGGCGGGGCTCCTCGACATGGTCGAAACCGACCTTGGCCTTCAGCCGGACGCGGTCCTTGCCGATCAGCCGGATCGCCGCGCGCGGGGCGTCGAACAGCCGCGAGGCCAGGCGAACGATCCGGTCGAATCGGGGATCGGCCGGATCGCCGTCGAAAGCGCCAAGGGCCTCGAGGGCGCGCAGTCGCCGCGCCTCGTGATCATCCGCCAGCTTTCCGCCCGCATCGTCCATGGTCCGACCATAGACCGGGTTCGCGCGTCGCGCGAGATCGATAAAGCCGAGGTTCGATCGATCGGCTGTGGTGAAGCTCCAACCTTGACGCTACAATGGAACCTGTCGCCTCGGCTTTGCGTTGTGCGGGCGCAGCTTCGCAGCTGTCCGCCCCCACAAGCCGCCCTCTACAGGCCTCCCTTTTTCAGGCCTTAAGGCCGCGATCCGGAGATCATCATGCCCGACAACGCCCTGAACCCCGCCCTGAAGGAAGCCAGCAAGGCGTCGTCGAACGCCGGCGCGGCGCTCGATCACGCCGAACGCAGCTTCGGCGAAGCCGCCAGCGCCGCCAAGGCCAACCTCAGCGACGCCGCCGCCTCGGCGAAGGCCAACCTGTCCGACGCCGCCAAGCGCATCGAGGCGTCCCTGACCCAGGGCCTCGAAACCCTGCGCGCCCAGACCCGCACCTATACCGACACCGCCGGCCAATCGGTCGACGAGGCCAGCCGCTACGCCAGCGAGCGCATCCGCGAGCGCCCTATCACCGCCACCCTGGCCGGTCTCGGCGTCGGCGTTCTGCTGGGCCTGCTGCTGGCCGGAAACCGTGGCGGCCGCGACAAGTGATCTTCGGAAAGACTCTGACGACCCTGGCAGCGGCCGCGGCGATCGCCGCGGCCGCTGCTGTGAGCGTGTTCGCCGCCGCCTTCGCGCTGTTCGCGGTGCTGCAACCCCACCTGGGCGCCGCCGGCGCCGCGGCCGTGGTCGCGGCGGTCGCCGCCCTGATCGTGGGCGTCGCCGGCCTGCTGGCGGCCAGCAAGGCCGAGGAGAAAGCGCACCACCATCCTCAAGCCGGTCCGGACGGCTTCTTCTTCGCCGAGAAGGCCATCGAGATGGTCAAGGAGCGTCCGATCCTGACCATCGGCGCGGGCCTGGCGGCGGGGATCATCGCCTTCCGCAACCCGGCCCTGGCCGCGATCGTCGCCAAGGCGCTGCTGGACGTCGGCAAGCCGCCGCCGCGCTGAAGCCGGCTATTGCAAAAACTTGTCTTTCCCGCCCCTGGTTTTCTGGGCCTTTCCGCCCATGTCCCGGGGGCGTTTTGCCCTGGAGCGATCATGTTTACCCTCCCCGACCTGCCCTACCCCTACGAAGCCCTGGAGCCGACGATCTCGGCCAACACGCTTCACTTCCACCATGACAAGCACCACGCGGCCTATGTGAACGCGCTGAACGGCCTGCTGCCGGAGGGCGACAAGCGTCCGCTGGAAGTGGTGATCCGCGAAGCCGGCCCGGGCAAGGTGTTCAACAACGCCGCCCAGGCGTGGAACCACGCCTTCTTCTGGGACTGCATGAGCGCCGACAAGGCCGCCCCGTCGGCCGAGCTGACCGCCGCCATCACCGAAGCCTTCGGCGACCTGGCCGGCCTGAAGGAAAAGTTCGTCGCCGAGGGCGTCGGCCACTTCGGTTCGGGCTGGGTGTGGCTGGCCGTGCAAGGCGGCAAGCTGGTGATCCTGTCGACCCACGACGCCGATGACACCCTGACCAAGGACGGCATTGCCCCGCTGCTGGTCTGCGACGTCTGGGAACACGCCTACTATCTGGACCACCAGAACAACCGGAAGGGCTTCCTGGAAGCCTGGTTCGACGTCCTGCCCAACTGGGCGTTCGCCGACGCCCAGTTCGCCGCGGCCAAGGGCCAGGGCGAAGCGTGGACCTATCCCGAGCCGACCTGATCGGTTTTGGTGTTCTAGATCTCGAGCGGCGCGACTTCGGTCGCGCCGTTTTCGTTTTTGGGCGCGCAGCGGCGCGGCACGGACCAGGTCCGGAAGGTGACGAACTGGGTCCGCTCGAAGGCCAGGGCCGTGATCTTGATATCGACGTCGTCCACCTCGATGACGTTGAAGCTGGGCGGCACGCCGCGTTCACGCACCGACAGCGTGCCCGATCCCACCGCCTGGGTGCAGCCGTCCGAGAACGGATAGGGGTGCACGAACGGCGCGTGGATGTGGCCGGTCAGGACCAGGTCGACCCCGGCTTGCGAGAAGGCCTGGGCCGCCGCCGTGCCGCCGCGCACCTTGGCGGTCATCGGTCCGCCGATCATCTCGATCAGCGGGTGGTGACAGACCACGATCTTCAAGGCCCCCGGCGCGGCCTCCTCCAGGTCCGCGCAGACCTCGCGGACCTGGCGACGCGACACCGACCCCTTGGACCAGTTGAGCCGCAGCTGGAAGGCGCGGGCCGAGTTCAGGCCGGCGATCGTGGCGCGCGGATCGTCCCAGTCGCTGTTCATCCGGCCGCCGAACCGGCGTTCATAGCGCCGCCACGGCGCGACGATGCGGTTGAGGATCTCGCGCGGCCCCACGAAGGGCGTGTCGTGATTGCCTGGCGTCACCAGTTGCGGCCGGGGCAGCCGGGCGAGCCAGGCCTGGGCGGCGTCGAACTCGGCTTCCTTGCCGTCCTTGGTCAGGTCGCCGGCCGCGATCACCAGGTCGGGTCGCTCGGCGTGAATGCGCTCGACCGCCGCCTCGACGGCCGCCTTGTGCTCGCCGCCGAAATGGATGTCGGAAACTTGGACCAGTTTCAGAGGCGTCATGTATGGGGAACCAGCGCGCGGAAGGCCTTGGGACGGAAGCGGATGCTGACGGTGTCGTCCAGCCGCACCGGCTCGCCGTCGAGGATGGCCGGAATCCGCCCGCCGGCCCAGACGTTGCCGATCCGGCAGCGGCCGACGCTCACCGACGGGTCGTTGCGCCAGTTGCCGGTCACGGTGTTGACGCCCAGGCGGAAGATATCGAGCGCGCCGGTCGGATCGAGGGCGGCGGCCTCCAGGGCCTGTTCGTCCTCATGCAGCGCGGTGGAAACCAGAGGGCACATCAGGCTCAGCGCCTCGGTCTTGCCCTTGGGCCGGCCGTCCAACACGTAGCGCAGGCGGCCGGAGAAGGCCCGGCGCAGAGCGCGCTGGGCGCGCATCAACGCCAGGTCCGCGCGTCCGGCCCGGGCGGCCTCGCGTGCGTCAGCCCACAGGGCGGGGCTGCCGAGGATGGCGGCGACGAAAAACACCCGGCCATTGATCTCGCCGCCGGAGATCATCCGTTCGTGGCCGCCGCCGTCCTTCAGGCAATTGGCCATCGCCTCGGGCCAGGGAATGGCGCCGTAGAGGGCGTGGGGCAGCATGTTCATGGTGCCGCCCGGCAGGGGAGCGATCAGAGGTCCGTTCGGGCCGGCCATTTCCGCCGCCGCGCGGGCCGTGCCGTCGCCGGCGACGACCAGCAGGGCGTCGGGCCGGCGATCGATCGCCGCCCGCAGGCAAGTGTTCAGTTCGCCCTCGCCAGGCGCATGCACCAAGCCCTCGACGCCATGTTCGGCCAGGATGGCCTCGGCCTGGGCCTGCGCGGTCTTGCCGACCGAACCGGAGGCGATGTTGGTGATCACTTCCACGCGCATAAGAAAATCCATCATGCGCCCCCATCAAGGGGTGGTGCGCGGGAGAAGTCCTGCAGGGCAAACGGCGGCGCTTGGCGCGGGTTCCCGGGGGCGGACCGGAACCGTTGGTATGCCAAGCTCGTTTGCGATCAGGGACAAGCTCGGAGGAGAGCCACGATGAACAAGACCTTGATCGCCATACTGGGCGTCGGCGTGCTGGCCAGCGCTTGCACCGCCACCGGCAACACCGAACGCAACGCCGCGGGCGGGGCCGCCCTCGGCGCCCTGGCCGGCGCCGTGATCGGCAACAACGTCGGCAGCGGCAGCGCCGGCACCGGCGCGCTGGTCGGCGCCGCCCTGGGCGGCAGCGTCGGCGCCGTCAAAGGCTGCCGTGAAGACGGCGGCTGCGGCGCCACCAACGTCAATCGTCGTCAATACTATGACGAGCGCGCTGGACGGTATTACTACTACGACTCGCGCAGCGGACGTTACTACTGGGAAGACGGCAGCCCCCGTTAAGTCGGGCGGAGCCTGAAAACCGGAAAGGCGGCCGGCTTGCGTCGGCCGCCTTTCGCGCGCCGGGACGCCAAAATGACGTTAAAGGGCAGAGGGCAAGCGATGAAGAAAGTCGGACAGGCTGTATTGGGCCTGGTGGCGCTGGGCGGTCTCGTCGCCGGCTGCGCGAGCGGCAACAACCCGTGGCCCAAGTCACGGTCCCAGATCGTGCAGATGGCGCCCGCCTGCGAGGACTTCGCGGTGCAGATCTATTTCGAAAGCCAGTCGGCCCAACTGACCAAGGAGGCGCGCTCGGTGCTCAAGGGCGCCGAGTCGCTGGCGACCGGCTGCAAGGTCGCCTCGGTGCGGGTGATCGGCCTGGCCGACGCCGTGGGTCAGCCCGACGCCAATCTGGCGCTGTCCAGGCAGCGCGCGGATACGGTGACGCGAGCCTTGACCAAGGCGGGCTTCGCCAAGGTGGATCTCGAAGTCGGCGCGGCGGGCGACGCGGGCGCGACCAACAGCGCCGGCGAGGCGCGGCCCCTGCGCCGCCAGGCCGACATCAAGTTCGATCTGGACGGCCGGCTGCGCTAGGGCATTTTCGCGCGAAGCGGATTCCGGTTCGCGCGAAGAAATGCGCCAAAACAAATGTCTAGAGCCCCGGCCTGGCGCCATCAGGTCGGGAATTCTCCGGCCGCCGGGCAATGAAAAAGGCGGATCCGAAAGGGTCCGCCTGCAAGGCCTTGAAGAGGGGTGCGGAGGCAGCAGGCCAGCTTTCGCCAGCCTTCAAGTCGGGGGGGCGTCGCCGCCTCCGCACTTCGAAAACGTGGATGCCGCCAACCGGTTCCCGCTCCCTGAATATTTTTCGCCTGTTTCGCGATTTATTTTTCGCCGTCTCTTCGGAGCCTCCGGTCGGGAACGCCACAAGGGGCGGAACGTTGATTCCCCGAAGGCCATGACGGCCTTGGACTGGGGAGCAACGTCCGTGATCCGCACCTATCAAGCCGAACATGGCGGAATGGTTTTCGACTCGGGGCTGACGCGCCGACAGAAAATCCGTCGCAATCGGATGACGGCGCTGGCGGTGATCTCCGCCATCGCGGCGTCGGCGGGGCTTCTCCAGCACTTCCATGACAATCCCGCTTCAGGCGGTCCGGCGATGTCGGACTCCGGAGCCTATTTCGCCGCCCGCTAAGGAGGCCTCCCATGCCCGCCGATCTCGAACATCACGGTCCCGTCCTCAACGCCACCCGCGCCCGCCAGGGCCGCTATGGCCGGCACATCTTTTGGGTGCTGATCATCTCGACGGTGCTGGCGGCCGCGGCGCTGTTCGGCGCGTGGGGCATGCGCTCGGGCGATCTGGCCGGCGTCGAACACAACAACGGCGCCAGCTCGTCGCAAGAGGCGCAGCACTATTCCTCCGAGCCGACCAAGGCCGCCCCCGCCCCCGCCGGCTGATCCCCTGAGGGCCGGGCGGCGCGGCGCGCCCTCGGAAAAGATGCATGAAAAAGGCCCCGGCGGGATCCGCCGGGGCCTTGATCGTTTGGCGCGCCTGAAAGGATCAGGCGGCCTTCTGGGTCCGGCGCGGATGGAAGAACAGCGCCTGGCCGATCGCCGCCTTCACCGTTTCCGGCTGGAAGGGCTTGGTGATCAGGAAGGTCGGTTCCGGCCGCTCGCCGGTCAGCAGGCGCTCGGGGAAGGCGGTGATGAAGATCACCGGCACGTCCAGGCGGGCCAGGATGTCCTTGACCGCGTCGATGCCCGACGAGCCGTCGGCCAGCTGGATGTCGGCCAGGACCAGGCCCGGGGTGCGGCGCGCCACGGCGTCCACGGCCTCGCCGCGGGTGGCGGCGATGTCGATGACGTCATGACCGAGTTCCCGGACCAGGGCCTCGATGTCGGCGGCGATGACCGGCTCGTCCTCGATGATCAGGACTTCGGTCGCCAGTTCGGCGTCGATTTCCTGTTGAGCCTCGGAGATCAGGCGCTCGACCTCGGCGAAGTCGCAATCGAGAATCTGCGAGGCTTCGGTCGGGGTGAAGCCTTCCAGGGCGGTCAGCAGGAACGCCTGGCGCGACCGCGGCGCGATGCGCATCAGGCGCTGCGAGGCGTCGTCGGCCACGCTGATCGAGTCGTCCCGGCGGGCTTCGAGCTGAGCGCCCGAGGACAGCCAGATCGCGTGGAACACGCGGTACAGTGCGACGCGCGGCGACAGATTGGCGTCCAGCGACCGCTCGCCGGCCGCCAGGGCCTCGAGCGCGACGCGAACATAGTGGTCGCCAGTGGTCTGGTCGCCGGTCAGCGCGCGGGCGTAGCGACGAACATAAGGCAAGTGCGGCGCCAGCCGGGCAAGAAGACTCATGACCCCTCCCGTTAGAGTGTCTTGGAACAAAAAAAGCCTGCGGTGCGGTGAAGCTGCGCCGTTCGGCCATCCGATCTAAACGCGGCCCCTGGGCGCCGGTTCCGTTATCCGGTTCCGAAGCCCGGATTATTTTGCCATCATATGCCCAAGCTTGTGGAACCCCATGCGGAATCCGACGTTGTCATCCGGCGTACACTCATTCGGCCAAAGGGGGCGGGCGCTGCGTTTTATCGGCGTCGAGGACATGATCGAACACGTACCCATGGAAGATCACCGCAAAGGCGCCGCCGCTCTCGATGAAGCCCGGCTCCGCCAGCAAGCTATCGGCGTCAAGCTTCGGCAGATGTTCGACGAGGTCGTGAACGAGCCCGTGCCGGACGAGTTCCTCGACATCCTGCGAAAGGCCGAGAAGCCCGCGGGAGAGCGTTGAGCATGAGCGAAGCTCAGGTCGGCCGCTCCCCCTTCGATCCCGTCCGTGACGTCGCCTTCAAGAAAGAGCTCGTCACGCTGATCCCGCATCTGCGCGCCTTCGCCCGTACCCTGACCGGCGATCCCACCGCGGCCGACGATCTGGCGCAGGACGCCATGATGAAGGCCTGGGACGCTCGCGCCAGCTTCCAGCTGGGCACCAACATGAAGGCCTGGACCTTCATGATCCTGCGCAACCAGTTTTATTCCGAGAAGCGCCGGTCCTGGCGCCAGAGCCAGCTCGACCAGGAAGCGGCCGAACGCACCCTGGTGGCGGTCGACGATCCCGAGGCGCCGGTGGCGCTGGACGAACTTCGTCTCAGCCTGGCCATGCTGCCGCCCGAACAACGCGAGGCCCTGATCCTGGTGGGGGCCGGCGGCTTCGCCTACGAAGAAGCGGCCGAGATCTGCGGCTGCGCCGTGGGCACGGTCAAGAGCCGGGTCAGCCGAGCGCGACGGGCCTTGCAGGCGATCCTCGAGGCCGGCGCCTATGACCGCGATGGCGGCGCCGCGGGCGACGCCATGTACGCGATCCTGGCCGACGCAGAGAGACTGAGCACCCTGCGGTGAAATCGCTCCTCGGGCGAGGGGCCGGCGCGGCCGGGTCCATTCGCGTCCGCTTGGCCGGCGCCCTGTTCCTGGCGCTGCTGCCCGTCCTGATCCTCGGCGTCCTGCAATCGGTCTTCGCCTTCAGGGCGGAGGCGGATTCGCGTCGGCAGAGCCTGGAGCTGGCGGCGGGCCGCAGCGCCGCGATCGCCCATGCGCGCATCGAGGCGGCCGGAGTGCTGCTGCAGACCCTGGGTCCGGGCTCGGTGGGTCTTGAGTGCGTCCAGCGCCTGGACACCGTCAAGCAACGCCTGCCCGGCTACGCCAACCTGATCCGCTTCGATCGGTATGGCCGCGTGTCCTGCGCGGCCGGCACCACGCCGCCCGATCCTCAACGCACCGGGCGGCCCTGGTTCAAGCGCCTGGAAAGCGGCGCCTACATGGTGGTGGCCAGCGTCCCCGGCGCATCCTATGCCGACGAGCCCGCGGTTCTTACGGCCGTGCGGGCCGAAAAACGCGACGGGTCGTTCGACGGCGCCATGGCCGCCGTGCTGACCCTGTCCAGCCTGCAGCCTGAAACCGCCAACCGCTATCTGCCGGGCGGGGCCGAGGTGGCCCTGGCCGATTCCGAGGGCCGTGTCTTCGCCGCCACCAACCGGCGGGCGTTCGGCGCGCCGCCGGCCGACTGGCGCGGCCTGGCCACCCGGAACGGCTCGGCCCTGTGGTCGGGTCCCGACGCCGACAGCCGTCACCGCGACTTCTCGGCCGCGCCCCTGGTCGGCGAGGAGGTGTTCGTCATCCTGTCGGCGCAAGCCCCGGGCCTGGCATCCTGGGCGTGGCTGAACCCGATGCTGCGCCTGCTGGCCCCGCTGCTGGCCTTCGTCCTGGCCCTGGCGGCGGTGCTCTACGCCACCGAGCAGGCGGTGATCCGCTGGATCGTCTACCTGCGCCGCGTGGCCGCCATCTACGCCCGGGGCCGGTTCACCGTGCGGCCGCTGCAGGCCGAGCGCGCGCCGCCGGAAATCCGCGAACTGGCCGCCACGCTGGACGACATGGCCGCCGGGATCGTTGCCCGTGACGCCTCGCTGCGCGACAGCCTGGGCGAGAAGGACGCGCTGATGCGCGAGATCCATCACCGGGTGAAGAACAACCTGCAGATCATCTCGTCCCTGCTCAACATGCAGCAGCGGGCCCTGACCGATCCGGCCGCCCGCACCGCCCTGAACGACACCCGCCAGCGGATCACCGCCCTGGCCCAGATCTATCGCGCCCTCTACCAGGGCCCCGACCTCAAGCGGGTCGACCTGCGGCCGTTCCTGGAGGAGCTGACCGCCCTGCTGCTGGCCGGCGACATCTCGGGCAACGGCGCGATCCGCACCGAGGTCCATGCCGACCCGCTGGTCATCGACCCCGACCGGCTGGCGCCCCTGGCCCTGTTCGCGGTTGAGGCCATCACCAACGCCCAGAAACACGCCCTGGCCGAGAACGGCGGCACGCTGACCGTCGACTTCTTCGTGCGCGGCGAGGAGGCCGAGCTGGCGATCGGCGACGATGGTCCCGGCGCGCCCAAGGGGCCGGTCGAGGGGGTGGGCCGCACCCTGATGACCGCCTTCGCCCGTCAGCTGCGCGGCAAGCTGATCTTCGAGGAATCCCCGGCCGGCGGCCTGCTGGTGCGGCTGATCTTTCCCACGCCGCTGGTTCCGCCGAACGAGCCGCACACCGGAACCTAGCTGGGCCGCCCACGTTCTTGTGGGGCAACGCCTTACAGACGCCCGTCTGGGCGGTCACCTCGGAGAACACCCATGCGCAAGCTCATCATCCTGGCCGCCCTGGCCGCCAGCCTCACCGTCGCCGCCTGCAACACCGTCGAAGGCGCCGGCAAGGACGTCTCGTCGGTCGGCGGCGCCGTCAGCGACACCGCCAAGGACGCCAAGTAGTCCGAACGCCTTTGACGGCTCGCTCACGCGGGTCTTCGATCAAGCCCGCCGATTTCGATCGGCGGGCTTTTTCGTGTTGGATCATTCAAGATTGTATTTCAGGAATGCAATTCCAAGACGAATTCGTAATTCGTGGCCGGCCTCTGTAACAATCGATTTCCAGCGTGGCGCCCGGGTTACAAATCTCGCGGAAACCCAACCTGAACCGATATTCGCCCGGAAAACGCGCGCTCCAATCTGAAGGCCTTGTTCAAGGGGCCTCATCGATTTGCCGCGTCCATCTTCCGCGCCCGTCTTCGTCCATAGCGGCTGGCGGTGCTCCAGCACCTATGTCTGGCACCGTTTCCGCGCCGTGCCGGAGGTGCTGGCCTATTACGAGCCTTGGCACGAACA
>Ga0307515_10024831_pt1 | contig 10408 bp, 4 predicted proteins | sample 17_EM_MG_FD_194513 | JGI IMG/M metagenome (GOLD analysis project Ga0307515, IMG submission 194513) | Populus trichocarpa ectomycorrhiza microbial communities from riparian zone in the Pacific Northwest, United States - 17_EM | ecosystem: Host-associated > Plants > Roots > Unclassified | place...
AGTTAACTTGTGCTATTAGGAAACTTTATAAAAACCCTACATATTATTCCAACTTTATTCATTCGTTACTAAATGAATACTTTGTTTATATATGATAACTAATACTTTGTTTTTTCTTATTTTCTTCAAAACTAAATTATCAGTTCAGTTACCAAAATAATTATTTTCAATGAGATGAAATTACTCTTCTCATTTTCTTATCCAAATAATAAGAGAGATATAATAATATATATATATATATATATATATCCTAACTAACTTAAGACGTTAATTATATAGGAAAACCAATGACCAAATAATCATAAAATTAACTTTAAAATCCTATTCAGGAAATTAGAAAATCTCAACGCTTTATTTTGAGTTGGTGCGTAAATATCATATAACTAACTTGTCTAAAAACATTAAAAACACTTGACTAAAATTGTTTTTGTGAGAATATCAACTAATTGATCTTTGTGAGAATATCAACCAGTTCATCTTTAAATTTAATTTAAGAAACTCTATAATTTTTTTTTCAACTTCTCTTTAATTAAAAATCTATTTATCTCTACATGTTTTGAACGACCATGCACACCTGAATTATAAGAAATATTACATGCTATTTTATTGTCATAGTATTGTTGAATTGGTTGCCATGATGAAAAACCCAAATCCAATAATATAAGTTTTAACCATAATGCTTCACAAAGTCCAAGTGCCATGCCTCGGAACTCAACTTTTACACTTGAGGTAGCAACAACACCTTGTTTTTAGCTTCTCCATGTAACGAGATTGTCATATATAAAGGTGAAGTGACTAGAAGTATATAGTTTGTCATCTACCACTCTAGCCTAGTCAGCATTGGTATATGCATCTATGCTTTGACAATATGTATTTTTAGTGAATAAAATTCTATTGGAAAATCATTCCGCTAGCTTGCATAAGCTCTTGTTGTTGATACAGCTAGCGCTTTCTTTGCGCATTCATAACATTTGATTATTGTCTTGGAATATAGGAAACATATATAGTGGGAACAAAAAGAATATGTTTCCATATTTTTTTCTTCTAAGAATATAGTAAGTCACTTTAAAATTATCACATGGATAAATTTGTTTTATGTCTTTTTCTTTGTCTCTTCAATTAAATATATTTCTATATTTTTTGTATTTATCCCTTCTATCCTTGGACATTAGCAAAACACAACCTCTATCTTGTTTATTTCCCATCATTTGCATAAACACACACATACACACGTATCCTTACACGCTATGTTATTTCAAATTTGAGCTTGGAAATTGTTTTTTTGTTAGATTGCTATAAGGTTCTTGAGGTGTTAAAAGATCATCTCGACATTTTATTAATGCTTAGTTTTGCATTAAAAATCATTTTTACTAGTTGAAAAAATAAAAAATATAAGGACCTAATATGATATTATAAATAAAATCAAGGGTTTTTATTTTTATTTGTACTCTTCAAATCTCGTCTTATGAAAAAATTTATATTCATAATTGTTTCAATTTTCAATTCAGTCTTTTGGTTTTTGCAATTTTTGTTTTTATATAAAATTTTATTTTATTTATTTTTTAGTTGTTGGTTTAAGAGGGGAAAGAAAGTCACTAAAAAATAAGAAAGGAAAGAGAAAGTTGATGATTGATGAAATTTCAATGTCGAAACAAGCCATTTTTAGTGGTAACATATTCCATTTAATGAAATGAGTTCCATTGAAGTTTTTTTTATCCTTTTCCTTGCCAACCAAAAAAGATTGGGATTGAGAAAGAATTTTGTTTTCATTTTGTTTTAGTATTTTTGGATAATTTTAGGGTATTCTAGGTTAGCAGATTGGTTTGTTAAGGTTATAAGGGTGTTTCTTAGATTTTTTTTTGTGAAAATAGATTGAAAAATATTTTTTTATTCAAAAAACCCGAGCTCAATTTTTCAACCACCATTATAGTGGTCAAAAAATGTATAAGCAGATGACGCGTTATCTAATTTATTTTAAAAAAATAATAATAATAAAAACAATTAAAACCCAGCATGCAGGCTGGCCTTGCAAAACCACACATGCTAGCTTTTTTTTTACTCTTTTGCTACGTGCACGGGGCTGAGATCCTTGGTCCATTTTTCTAGCCTTTTTTATGTTTTTTTTAAATATATTTTTTTTATTGAAATACACTGTGAAAAAAAAAACTCTTGTTGAATTTTTCCATGATTCTTAAATAATATTAAAATAAAAATTTTAAATTGTCATAAAATTACAATGATTGTTTAAAAGTTTGAAAATATTACTAATACTCCCTTTAGTATCTAAAATGCCTTTAGTGCTAGGGGGGTGGTTTTAAAAGTACTCTGGATATAAAAAGAGGGCTTTTGTAATATTTAATTAAACACGAGAGAGGATTTATATCAAGTTTTTTAAAAATTTAGATGATCCATGTAATTTTTTTAATATTTCATAGATATTTTTATAAATTATTCATTTTAACGATGACAAGTGATATTCATTTTAACGATGACAAGTGATCAAAAGCTTTACATGAATATTTGTATGGAATAATTATTTATTTTAATTATTTCATTACCTATATGGTAGTTTATATATATATATCCTTTTCACTTTGTTCCTAAATTTTTGATGGATTTAAAAAAAAACTTATATTTTTTAAAAATAATTATTTTTTAATATTGGGTTTACTAGGTATTATATTTTATAATTTGTTTCGATTTGCTTTATATAGAATTATCTTGGTCTCATGAATTTTACGGGTTAGCCATGTTAACTCAGGTAATTGTTTTTAATTAATTTTTTTTCTCAACTTCATACTTCAATATTGAATTGATTGTAAATTGAGCTTTATATTTTTTTTATGTGTTTTCTATGAGGTTATCACAGACTCATGAATTAAATCGCAAGTTTTGTTTGTTAGCTAGGTTGACTCGGTTTTTTTGTCTTTTTTATTTATTTTTTAATTTTATCCTTAAACATTGGATTGATTGAGAATTAAATTTTATAATTTTTTTCAATTTTATTTTATAGAATTATCTCAGTCACCTTACTCGAATTTGATAGGTTAACCTGAGTTTAATTTAGTATAAGTTGATTGAGAATTAGACTTCATAATCTTTTTTATTTTTTTTATATGGGGTTATTATGGTCTTATTACCAAGGTCGCAGGTTAGGTTGGTTGACTTGGAATTTTTTTAGTCCTTTTTTATTGAATTTTTTTCAATTGTATCCTTCAATACGGGGTTGATTGAGAATTAAGCTTCATAATTTGTTTATATTTGCATTCTATGAGGTTATCCTGGTCTCATGACTCGAGTCACAAGTTTAGTCGATTGACTCGGGTGCTTTTTTATGTCCTTGTTTTAATTGCTTTTTTAAAAAAAATTCATCCTTAAATATTTTGTTAATTGGTAATTGAGCTTCCTAATTTATCTTTATTTACTTTCTATGAGATTATCTCAGTTTCATAACTCAGATTTGATAGGTAAACCCTAGTTAACTCGGCTTATTTTTTAGAAATTTTATTCTCAATCTCATCGTTCAACATTAGGTTGGTTAAGAATTGAGTTTAATATTTTTTTTAATTGCTTTCTATAGAGTTATCAAGGTCTCATGACGTTGATAGTGAATTTGGTTAGTTAACCCGAGTTGATTCGAATTGATCTAATATATTGTCGTTTCAATATTTTAAAAAATATCATCTTGATTCTTTTTAGTCAAACTATTTTTTTTAATTAATCGTCTAGGTTGTCTTTGAACTTACCAAGTCGACTAGATCATATTATATCAATCCCTATATAGTTTAAATTTTTTCTATTAAAAGACATATTAACAAAATTTAAATACTTTTTTATAACTAATTTTTTTATTCAACTCACCGTATAGCACTGACAATGATTTAACGTGTATATGTGTGTATGTCATTTGAAGCATTTATACTTTTTTTTTCTATTTGAAAACTCGAATTAATTATTTTATTTTTTTTCAATTGAGATACATGTATTCATAAGTTTTAAGGTAGGTTTAGAAATGTGATAATGGTTGTGGTTCAAAATATATTTTGTTTAAAAATATATTAAAATAATATTTTTATTATTTTTAAAAAATTATTTTTAATATTAAAACAAATTAAAAAAATTTAAATTTTAAAATAACATGATACAGAATAGCATTTCATCCATCAAATACCTCTGTTAATTTTATTATCGGAGTGTTGATATGACAGTTAATTTTTTTTATTTTTTTTGTCAAATAGGCCGGTTGATATTATTTGAATATTTTTTATTTATTTAATAAAATACTTGTACTTAATGATATTTTCTATTTGACTATTCGTACTCTCAAAATTTAATCAAGTACTTTCATAAACATATATTTCAAATCATCTCACATGTTAATTATCTCCGATACAAATGGGCCCATGTGTATAAAATAATATTTTTTTTCAATTTTCAAAATTTTTAATTTCTCATGAAGAAATTGAAATAATAAAAAAAAACTAATTAATTGATTGTTTAGGTAATTTTACAATTTTTACTCATTATTTAGGGTTTATTTTTAGGTAATGATAGAAGCTTAAATATAAATTAATATAATTAATTATTTATTTTATTATTTTTCGTTTTTTTTGTTATTTAAAAAAATCAGTATAAGCACTCAAATATAATAAACAATGAACGACTTCATCAATCCTCGTATAATTGAATAAGTCTTCATAAATTTACAATATATAATCCTTCCATGTATCCTTTTGTTAATTTTTTCCATCCAAAGTGACCAACTTATATATTTTAGTAAAAAATTATCCTTGAGTTATGTAAGGATATAATATAAAAATAATTCAAAATTGCTCAAAATATTTTAAGAAATAAAAATAAAATTATATTATTTTATAGAGAATGGATATTTTTATTATAAAAAATATAATTATGTCGAATTGAATGGAAAAAATAGATAAAATGATGTACATATATATTTGAGAATTAGATGTCATATAAAGATATAATAAACATAATTAGAAATGTAGGAACATATTGAAGATTTTTTATAATTATATAAGGATAAATTATATAATATGCCATTTTGTTTTTCAATTTCCAGTCCTTTTTGATAGAGAGATAACTATCATATTAGTATATTTATAACAAAAACCAACTCAAGCACTAGATTGATCAAATCTTGGGAGTACAAATACTATAAAAAAAAATAGATATAATCAAACAAAACAATTATAAAATAATAGTAATTGATATGTTATTGCCCCTAAAAATAAAAATAAAAATAAAAATAATATCAACCTCGACCCACCTAATAGAGAGCTAACTGCCACTTTAGCATTCCGATAACAAAACTAAAGGAGATACTTTATTGATCAAAATTCACGAGTATAAGTACTCAAATGAAAGAAATAAAAAAAATACAAGTACTCAAATGAAAGAAATAACTCAGGGAATATCTAATTTTAAAAAAATAATTGGTGAAATAACATTGGTCGATTTTTTCACATTTTTAAAGCTTGATATTAATTAAATATTGCGCTTTATAAGCTTGATATTAATTAAAACTTGAATAAATTGAAGGCTAGATTGAACATACAATATTGTTTTTCTCCCATGAAAAAAATCATTGGCAACCATGTTTCTTTTAAAAAACTTGTTAAACACTTAGATTTTGCTTTTAAATCAACCAAAAATGGAGCCTATTCTAGTTACTAGGTATCTTTTGATATTTTTGTGGTGAAAATCCACTATTTTTATGTATATTATTGAAATCGGCTAATAATATATTTAAATGTACACACATATTCATGCAATAGAGTATAAATATGGTTGAGTTATGATAGATTACATGTTTCATTAAATTGTTGATAAGTTGATAAATTTAGTATTTTTTTAGAAATAAATTAATTTGCTATGAATTTGTATTTGATTTAATACAGTTAAGCATAAAAAATATTTATTGATAATGTATCATGAATTATATTTAATTTTTTATTAAATTTATTTTAACGTTAAATTTTCTATGAAATTTTTATTCAGGTTCTTACCACCTCGCACTACTTTGAATAGAATATAAATATCATACTTAATAAGAGTATTTTCAGACCAGCTAGCATTTCAATTGAGACTGAGTCCCTTTATGAGTGATTTTAAAAACATATCCTTCACATTGACCTAATATATTTAAATTTTTTTTAATAAATTTCTTTAAGCGCTAGTCCCAATATTCAAATCCAGGAAAATCAAAATAATAGAGCAAACCTTTGTAGCTACCAAGGCAGTCGAGTAGAAAAAAAGAAAGAAAGTTGAATGGTTTCATATGTCCAAATGATTCTAAAAAAAATCTAAAGTCTATGTGGAATCCATTGTTTCATCTATTGTTGACCTATATTCAATGTACAGTCGATTCACGTAGCGTTGATTTTTTTATTAATTTATTTTTTGTATTCATGTATTTTTTTTTAATTTAATCTTTTTATATTGAATTGATTCATAATTAAATTTGATAGCTTGGCTTTATAAACTTGATCTAGGCTTCTCGAGATCTTAGAAACACATTTCAATATTGACTTTGCGCTTATTTAGCCAATAACAGTATAAATTTTTGCTTATTGAAAAATGAAAAATAAAAGGACTAATATTGACATGGAGGGAAAAAAAACCTAAAGAATATTTTTACATTTTGTGTTTTAGTTTTAGCCAAATTTTATATTGATTCCTTGAGTTTGACAATTATATGGTTTGGTCTAGTTTTTTAATTTTTTATTTGTTTATGTTTTTGTCATTGAATTTAACAAGAGAGAAAGTTGTTAGAAAATAATAGAGGTGAGAGAAAATCATTAATTATCCACATTCCAACAACTAAAAAGCTCCTTCTTGGTTTTATTCTTCAATTAAGATATTTTTCACCTTCTATCTTTTTGAAAAAAATAGATCGAGTTTAGGAAGAAAAAAAAAACTCTTCCATATTAGTTTTGTGTTTTTTTAACCGAATTAGAAGGTTTTTAGATTGACAAGTATTTTTTTTTAAGAGTCTAGTGGTGTTTTTTTAGGTGTTTTTGGCTAAAAGGTTGAAAAAATAGATTTTTAAATTAAGAAAATTATTGTTTGATTTTTCAACCACCTCTTTGATGGTTAGTTTTGAAAAAGCAGATGACACATCATTTGCTACAGCTAATAGTGCATTGCTTGCTCTTATTTTTTCTCACTAGAAGCAAATGACATGTTGTTAGGTCATTGGTTTCGTTAAAAAGATTTAAATGGATTAGGTGCGCGGGTCTATCTTAGCAAGCCCACATGTGTGTCCATTTATTTTTACGGGTCGGGCCTAAGTGACCCTTTTATAACTTCATTTTCCCTTTAATTTAGTTTGAAATTAAATAAACCTGATTAATTAAATGTAGGTGTGAGATGCCAGACCTAGCGAATATTCGGTTTTAATTGAGATTAATTAAAATAAAAAACATTTTGTTATATTTTTAATAAAATATTATTTTATTTTTAATTTGTTTTTTGAATAAGGTTGTAGCGTTTTTTTTCTAATATTAGTAGTTTTTTTTGTTTAATCTTATTCGATCACTTTTTTGTGCATGCTTATTTTTATTATTATTTGATTAAATAAAAAATCGGTTCAACAAAACAAAGTTATTAAATACAACTGAGTCCATAACCAATGTTACGAGATCAATATCTTGATCTACATTCATCTCTCAACTTTCAAATTCAGCTTTTAGTTAACATTAATAACTCGTTTTTCATTTATTTGAGCATATAATTCTCATTTTATTTCATTTGATGTATTCGTTAATTTTTTCTCATTACAAAAAACATGTTAGAAATATTTGTATATTCATTTTTTTTCTTAAATCAATCATATGATATTGGTTGTGCGTGCGGCCTCTTTTGATGTCATTGTGCAGTTTTTCACAGTGGTGTTATAATTGTCTTAATGAACTTTTTTTGGTGGTGGGTTAATGTCCACGGCGGAGTAACAATGAGTCTCCAATTATCTTTTTTTTTTTTTCTCTCTTTCCAGGTATGATATTGATAATTTATTTTTTATAGTTAATAATTGATAATTTTTTAGTTGTGTTATTTAGTGTCAATATTTTTTTTATCATATTATTAAATTAATTAAGTTTATTAAATCCATAAAAGTCAAAACCTGGTTCTTATATTTTTCTTGTTTCTTTAAAAATGTCTAAACATTTTTTTATGTTAGAACAAATTTGATCCGGTACACGGTATATCATGGGACACCTATATAATATTAATTGAGAATTCATGTTCTTGCGAGCTCGCCCTGATGCTTAATAAGTTTAGAGTAATGTTATCTTTTTTTAATTTTTTTTGTTTTTGATTCGATGATAAAAGTATTTTCAGACCATCTAATTTTTTAATTGAGACTAAGTTCATTTTCAAGCCATTTTAAAGAACTTTTTTTCGTATCAATCTAATATATTTAATGAAATTTGATAAATCCCTTTAAATTTTGGTCTCAATATTCAAATTTAAAAAGGTCAAATAAGGAAGCAAACTTCCTTAATTGCCGTACCGGGCCAATACTTGGAGATTGTCACCAGCTCGACGGAATTAAACCCTTAATTATCAATCCCGTTGAAAGAACATGATGTGATATGTTGTAAATCACTTTTTTACATAAACAAATACTTAAATGACATAAATTGATTCGGAAAAAAGATATATAGATGAAAAAGAGAGCACACAATACATTTAAAAAATAAATTATATCATTTTATAACATAAATTAGAAAAAAAATTATTTTGTATTCTTCGCTGAAACATAAACGTTAGCAATTTTTCACATTATCACATGATGCTAATTAATTTATCCGAGTAAATTATTCTTTTTTGGCTTAATTAAAAATTAATGAGTAGTGTTCTTTTGACAGTTTTATGAAATGTAATTAACGTAATTGGATGAAGATGTTTAATTAAAACTATTAGATAACGTAATATTTAATTTTATTTAATTTAAAACCATAAATAGATTTATTGAGATTTTTAAGTTGTTTTTAGATATTTTTGAATTTAAAGTTACCATGGTTTGATTTTTTTAGTTTTTTTAAATTGCTATAATCTAAAGTGAGTTTTTGAGCTTTTTGCAGTTGAAAGCCCGACCTTCCAGCCACCTCAGGTGGCCGGAATCGAACCAAAAGACGATGCATTATATGTGAGTGCAGACGAAGTGTCTTTTGTGTTATAAAATAATCAACAAATAACATTCAATTAATTTAATCCTTGAAATAAAAAGAAGGAAGCGTTTCTAGCGCAGCAGGTAAAATGATTTTTTTAAAAAATTATTTTTAAAACACAAAAATAATTAAACTCGTAATCATTTTTTTATTCTTTTTTCAAGGTTTGTGGTGTGCAACTGCTTTTAAAAAAAATTCAATGAATAATATTAAAGTGATTTTTTTTTTCTAAACATCGCAAATATTAATAATCCATAAATTCTTTATATATTTTTATATTTCATAAAGAATGAAACACTTCTAGCAGGGAGGCATGGCCTCCTTTTTTATGGACCAGCATACTTGCACGTGTCTGGCTTGTTTTGTCTTTAATTTAGTTTTTTTAATTAACCAAGATAGATTAATTAAATTTTCATTTTTTAAAACATTATAATTATTATTAACCTACAAATTATTGATGTATTTTTATATTTTAGAAAAAACTAAAAGAATGAAACAGGAGGCCTGCTTTTTTTTATGGGACAGGTGGGCTTTGCATGTGTCATGTGTTCTGCCAGTTTTGCTCTTAATTTTTTTTAGTTTAAATCCATTGAGATAGATTAATTAAAATCTTCATGATTTTTTTTTTTAAAAATTATTCTATCAATTTGTCATGATTTTTTTTGTTTTCCTTTACTAATATCACATCCTTTTTTATTATTACATTAGAAAGGGCTCTTTCGAACAAAACTTCATGATTTTTTTTTAAAAATTATTCTATCAATTTCCTACATATGTTTATTTTTATTATTGTATAATTAAAAAAACATAATTTCAAAAAATAAAATTGTTAAACCCAAGAATATATATTTGATAAATTAACTTGAGTCGATTTAAAATATTATTATCTCAATATTTAAAAAATAATATTGTAATGTCACCGCCTTAAGTGAAATCAAGTTTTTATTGGGTCAAAGAAATTATGTTTTAGCTTGTTTGGTTGATCAAGACATAAAAAATCAGTTTTATTATGATTTATTCTAGAACTTGGAGGAGACAAATATATAACCCAACAAGTCTTCAATTTTAATTAAAACTTCAAAAAAAAATTTATAGCAAAAATTAATTTTTGATTGGATATCTTAACATGTATATATGTTTCTCAATCTATTTTATTACTCTTATATATCAAATTTTGCTTTCACTAATAATTTTTTTAAGAAAATATCCTA
>Ga0307515_10024832_pt1 | contig 10408 bp, 5 predicted proteins | sample 17_EM_MG_FD_194513 | JGI IMG/M metagenome (GOLD analysis project Ga0307515, IMG submission 194513) | Populus trichocarpa ectomycorrhiza microbial communities from riparian zone in the Pacific Northwest, United States - 17_EM | ecosystem: Host-associated > Plants > Roots > Unclassified | place...
AATGGCCGGGTTTCCCGCCATCGTTGGTCGGAATTGGGGAAAACCACCCATGGCGCGCTCATCGGATACTGGGTACATCCACCGACGCGACTGGCCGGCTTTCACCGGATACTTGCGCTCAAATCATTACAACTCGCTTTCTCAAAGCGCCGCTCACGGAAAACGTCCGTCACCCAAATCATGACTCTATCCGCGTGGCTCAACTCTTGCGATCAGCCGGAATCGGATGCGCGCGAAAACATCGCCGCATCGCTGAAACAGGCCGGCGTCACGACATTTCCGATGCCGACCGACGCGCGCGGCTCCGGCCTTGTTGTGTTCAGCGAACCGAATGCGGCGGTGTTGCGTTACGTTCGCGCGTGCAGCCGGAAATCGACAGTCCTTGCGATATCGATCAACACTCAGATGTTGGATTCGAGCTACATGTGGGCGCTGTTGCATGCGGGCGCCACGGATGTGTTGACGTGGCGAGGCGTGCCGGACATGGCCGATCAAGTTGTCGCACGACTTGCGCGCTGGAATGCCGTCCAGCAACTGATGGATTCAGTACGCGTTACGGAAGCGCTTGTCGGCGACAGTGCAGTGTGGCGCTCACTCGTGCGGCAGGTGGTCGAGGCCGCGGTGTTTACTCAGGCTCCCGTGCTCGTCATGGGGGAAAGCGGCACGGGCAAAGAGCTCATCGCGCGCTTGATTCACGATCTGGACGCTCGCGCCGACAAAGGGGAGATGGTGGTCGTCGACTGCACGACGCTTTCGCCAGAGCTCTCCGGCAGTGAGCTCTTCGGTCACGAGCGCGGAGCCTTCACTGGAGCGACCACTGCGCGCGAGGGGGCGTTCGCCCTGGCGAACCGCGGCACTTTGTTTCTCGATGAGATCGGAGAGCTGCCTCTGACGCTACAGGCGCAGTTGTTGCGAGTTGTGCAAGAGCGCCAATACAAGCGCGTCGGCAGCAATCTGTGGCAGCACACTGAGTTTCGTCTCGTCTGCGCAACCAACCGCGACCTCGAGGCTGCTGTGAAGAATGGGACGTTCCGCGGCGATCTGTACTATCGAATCGCGGGATACATTTGCAGAACCCCTCCGTTGCGTGAGCGCAAAGAAGACATTCTGCCGCTGGCCTGTCATTTTCTGAAAGACCGCGGCCCCTGTAGCACCACGCTGGAACTTGACGAGCCGGTGCGGCGCTATCTGCAAGCACGCGAATATCCCGGAAACGTGCGGGACCTGCGCCGTGTGGTCACGCGCATTCGACATCGCCATGCAGGTCCAGGTCCGATTACGATCGGTGATATCCCGGAAGACGAGCGCCCACTGCATGGCGTTTCCGAGAGCTGCTGGCTCGACGAAGGCTTCGAGAGCGCGATCCGTCTCGCCATTCACCAAAGCATCGGACTCCGGGAGATTGGCCAAGCGGCCTCGGAAACGGCGATTCAGGCAGCGTTAGACCACGAAGGCGGCAACGTCCGTCGCGCAGCATTCCGCCTTGGTGTTACGGATCGGGCGCTACAACTCCGTCGTGCGAATCGACGCAGTGCCAAGTAAATGCAGGAAGTGAATGCTCGTTGCGATGCCCCGGGAAAAGCTCGCTAGTGAGAATCGCTCGTTCGGTGCGTGAAATCCATCGTCAGGTAGTGCGAATCCCATCAGCGCTACAGGCAGTCCCCACGTCTGTTGCAGCAGCGGAACCACGGGAATGGTGCCGCCTGTTCGCATGAAGACGGGACGCGCGTTGAACCCTTTGCGATAGGCCTGGGCGGCGGCGCACACGATAAAGTTATTCCGCGCTACGGTGACCGAAGGGGCGCTGAAAACTGTGCGCACGTTAATGTCGACCGTGCGCGGAGCGATCCGCGCAATGAACTGCCGGAACAAACGATCGATCGCATCGGGATCCTGCTCAGGTGCCAGGCGGAAATCCAACATCGCAAGTGCTTTGGACGGTATCACGGCAGGCTCGCTGTGCCCTGGATCACCGCTTCGAATGGCATTCACCGTCAGCGCCGGCCGAATGGTGGTTCGCTCGTAAAGACTGAAGCCGGGCTCGCCCCAAGCGTGCTTCGCTCTGGCATCACGCAGAATCTGTGCATCGGTCGGCCCCACGCGCGCCATATACGATCTCTCGATCGGACTCAGCTCGCGCACCTGCTCATAGAACCCGGGAATCGCGATTCTGCCGCGGGGGTCGTGCAGCTTTGCGATGATTTCGCAAAGCGCCTGCAGCGGACCGTGGATCGCTCCGCCGAAATTTCCGGGATGGAGATCTTTTCCTTGTCCTTGCACTTCAAGCTCAACACTCAACGCACCGCGTAAAGACTCCGCAATGGCAGGACGATCTGCACCGAGGATTCGCATGTCGGATATCACTGCGCCATCGGCACGCGCCGCTTGCGGATGCCACCGCAGAAAATGCGCGAGATTCTGGCTGCCGATTTCTTCCTCCCCTTCGAACACGCACTTGACGTTGAGAGGCAAAGCGCCGGCTGTGCGCAGATAGCTCTCGATAGCTTTCACATGAACGAATAGCTGGCCCTTGTCGTCGGAAGCGCCTCGGCCGTACACATACCCGCCGCGCACGACTGGCGTGAACGGAGAAGTCTCCCACTCGCTCAGCGGCCCGGGCGGCTGAACGTCATAGTGCCCGTAGATCAGGAGTGTCGGGCGACCGGAAGCATGCAGCCAGTTTGCCGTAACGACAGGGTGCCCCTGCGTACGAGTCACCGCAACGTTCTCCAGACCGATAGACCGCAAGTGCTCGGCCAACCAGAGCGCGCACAGGCGCACATCCTCTTTGTGCCGTGAGTGTGCGCTGACGCTGGGAAAACGAATCAGCTCAGCGAGCTCGCTGAGAAAGCGCTGCTGCATCTGTCGGGCGAACAGCAGCGCCGGCCCAGCGATCTCACTCTCCTGCGCGCAAGCGCGGTCACACCCCCGCCAACTCGCGGCCCGCATCGGTGAGCACGTCACACTTGCAACGTGATCTGCCGGCCGTTACGAACCCAACGTCCTCCGCTTCCGGAACCGCGACACTTCTTACATCCGCAGCCCGACTCATGTTCGACTTCTTCGCTCTGATGCTCGAGCTCTTCCGTCTCGCTCTCGAACGCTGCGGTTTCCTGCTCGGCCTCTTCCATCTCATGCGCGGCGCCCGTGCGGCCCCAGCTGCGCCACTCAGTGGGAATCGCTCGCCCTGTAGAGACTTTGAACGTCGCACCGCCATCTTTCATTCCAAGCTTGTCGACTGCCCATTGGCCTACGTTGTACCAAACCTCAGGACCTGGATCGTTTGTGCGCGACCCGCTCGACTGGCGATGTGCGAGCACATGCGTAAGACCCATTGTCTTGATGAGATAGCGGACGAGATACCGCCCCGCCTCCAGCTGCTCCGGTGTCGGACGGTTCTTGCCGAACGTTTCGCCTTTCCACCACTTGCCCTGAGTGTCGGGGAAGTTGCCGGCAAACTCGACTGCAACACTACCGGCATTGAAGCCGTTCGAAGCCCACAGCAGCGATGTGATCGGATGCAATTGCAGAATCCGCCCGTCCGCGAGAATGGCGAAGTGACTATTGAGCGTCAGGAATCGCTTGAGCGGCTCCTTTGGCTTGAAACAACAGGCCATCTGATGCAACACCAGCGCGTAAACTTTTTTCGCATCTCGCGTCCCCTTGCGCAAACTCTTGTCCGCCTGCGCTGTGAGATCGATGATGCGCGAGCCGCTGGCGCCGCCAAACGCATCGAGCGCTCTGTCCGCCAGATCGCCGAGGAACCCTTCCTCCTCCGCTTCAACGCTCCACTCCTGCTCGGCCGACTCACTGGGCGCAGCTTCCGTGGGCGCTGCCGCCGCGGACGCTGCTGCGGCGCCTGAGTCTTGTGAGCTGGCTTCGGCGCCGCCGCCGCACGCGCGCTTCAAAGCTTCTTCAGTATCCGGTCCGACGATACCGGTCGGCCGCAAATTTTCTCTCTGTTGAAAACTTCGCACGGCGCTGCGTGTCGCGGCGTCCATTACGCCGGTCACCGGCAGATTCGTCTGCATGACTTGATTGAGACAGTCCTGTACCCACCGCGAGCGCTCGCCGCCATCCGATACGCCCGCGCCCAGAGCCGGTCCTGATAGACCATTAAACAGAAACCGCCGGCCTCTGAAGAAAGGACCGCGAGGGTTGCGTTGCGGCCGCGGCCTGCGAAGTAACGGTCCGTTCAGTCCGCGTCGCTGCAGGAGCCGCGAGGGTCCTCGCGGTAGTCCTGGTGGCCGCGGTAGCCCCTGTCGTCGGAACGGCCCGCGCCCCAGCAGCGATGCCTGCTGCCGGAACGATCCCGGTCTTCGGGATGGTCCCTGCCGCCGCAAGGATCCCCTTGGGCGCAGCGGTCCTCGCGGTCCGCCTGCGCGGAACCGCTTGCTCTGCGGCCGGAGCCGATTGCCCGAGGAGCGGAACCCCCCTCCGCGGCGCGATTCCTCTTCGAGCGCCGCTTCGAGCTCTTCGGTCTCGAAAAATGTTGAGGGGTATTCTTCCATGTCCAGCTCCGTAGCAAAGGCCTCGGGCTGGAATTCCAGAGTTTCGTTCATGATGCCTCCATTAGTGTGTTCGCTCGCGCAGCCATGCGTCCCACGTAGTCGATCTGCGGGATGCGGTTCCGCGTTGTCACGATGAAAGTGAGCATTGCCGTGAGCGCTCGACAGGCGTTCGCCAGCAGCGCTGTGATCCCACAGCGCAACAGTCTTTGATACACAAGAGTCACGTCGCTTCGATGTTGGGGAATAAACGACTGCACGGGAAAGGGAAGCGTGCCCATCGGACTGAATCCGGCCGATATCATGTGCTCGCGCAATCGGATCACGAGTTGCGCGAGCCGTGCGCGGAGCGCTTCGCCGTGGCTGCGATTCCAGAGCAAGGCACGATGGGCGGCGTGGATGACTGCGAGCGACGGCGGGCTGCAATGCACCCTCGTTTCGCTCTCACGGCGAAAGCGGTTCATGAGCTCGCGGCTGCCCGCGAGCACAGCGACCGGAGCGCCGAATCCTTTTGCAAGCGAGCCGGCCACGAGAATGTGTGGCCCGAATGCTTGGTGCCACCGCAGTGAGCCACCACCCCCCTCGCCATACGGACAGCCGGGCCGAGGCGAGTCCCCGAGAATCCCGAGCGCCTGCGTATCGTCGATGACGAGATAACCGCCGTAGCGCGCGGCGATTTCGGAATGGGCCCGAAGCGGCGCCACGCTCCCGCAGGCCGGACAGAATCCATCCGTGACGATCACGGGACGGAGCTTCGCGCGTGACAAGCGCCACGCGAGCCGCGCCATCCGCTCGGCATCGTGATGCGGGCAGACATGCACTGGAATACCCAATGCCGCTGCGCGCTCTGTTCCCCACCGGCCAATGGCATATAGACCTGCATCGCGAATAATCGCGATGGGTTCACGGCCTAACACCTGAAACAGATCCCAAAACGCATGCAATGTCGAGGGCAGGAGAATCGCCGACTCGCAACCCTGCAGCCGTGCAAGTTGCGCCGCGACCCTCTCTGCTCCAGGCGGCTCCTGCAGCACAGCCGGCTTTCCGAGAGACAGTGCATTCCAAGAGTCCAATGACTGCGCGGAATGCCTCAATCCCAGATACAGCGCGGACGTGAAGTCGAACATTGCCTCAAGTCCTCAAGCGCGCCGCTGGCTGATGAGCTGTCTTTGCAAGAGCAAAGACGGCAGTGTTGCATCGACTCTCGAGCCGACCGTGGCGGCTGTGAGGTCGACGCCGGTCGCCGCGCGATAGGCGTGCGTGTATCCCTGAATCTGCGGCCGGAAGAATCGTGCCCAGTTGAAGGCTTGCAAGGGATCCTGCACATCGCTCCAGTTGCCGAAGCGAATCGACAACAACACCTGTTCGCCGAACACCGCCAGGTTGCGGAAGTCGAGCACGCTGGTGTCGGTCCAGGTCTGCAGCTTCTTCATGGCGTCCACCCGATCCATCCACGGCTCGGGATAAGCCACCATGATGCGTGTCGGCAGGAACTCCCTGAATTCCGGCCGTGCGAGCAGAAACTGCTGCAGGAGCATTTCGATGCGCGCCGTCGAAGGCAGATCCCCGAACTGGTTGTGAGCGCCCTGCGAGAGAATGAGATGGATTTCCTTCAGCGCATTCAGCACCGGAAACGCATCCGCCTTCACGGTGGTGTCGTCGTCCTGTTTGAAGAACTCCGTGCAGAGCCGCAGGAGATTGTGGAACGCCTCGAGGAACTTCGAGCGCGTATCCGCGGCGTTGAGGTCGCGGACCGCTTTGCCTTGAAGCCGCAGACCATAGTGATGGTCATACTCGTAGTTACGCCGCACCACGGTGAGCCTGTGCTGCTCGTCCTGCAGGTAGCCCCACAACAGATTGTTGAGGGGGCGCAGCGGGTCGATTTCCAGATTGCTGAGCGGGTCCATGGACCCGGGGCCGCGCACGTTCTGAAATCGCCGCGTGATCGCATTGATGGTCTGAACCAGCATGCCTTCCTCATGCCAGTACGACCAGAGCAGCTCGAGCAGACAGGGATTCGTCAGCTTTTCCTGCAGGATTCCCTGACACGTGCCGATCGCCGCGCCGCTCAGATGCGAATCTTCGAACGGCGTGAACTTGATCGCGATGTCCGGCAGCTTCGAGCGGATCAAGGCGAGATACGGCAGCGTTTTGTCTCCCGCCTCTCCGCCGACGACTTCCACGAGGTAGTCCTCGAATGCATCGTCGAGCCCCACATTCGGCAGCGGCAGGTCGCGCCGCGCAAAGTAGGCCTCATCGCGTTCCCGGTTGAACAATTGCGGTTGAGTGAGAACACCGCAATTCACCGCGACGAACGCTTCGGTGGCGGCCTTGACGACCCGGTACGCATCCGTATCGGTGAACGGCAACAAACGGCGCTGGCGCAGTTGTTGAAAGCGATCGAACTCCGGCGTACCGCGGGGATCGCCTTCGCCGCAGAACAAGGAGTTCATGAAGCGCAGATAGTTATTGAAGGACAGCCGCTCGGTGCCGTTCAGAATCGCTGTCCAAAGCGGCAGATCATCGGTGAACGCTGTGCCCGTGCGCGTGAGATTCGCTGTGACATTGGCGTTGACCCGTTGAACGGGCGCCTCTTCGACATCCACGTCTGTATACAAAGAGATCGCCGCCGCGTGGCGATTGTCCTCATAAGGGAATGTCGTCCCGCGTTCCGCGAACAAAACTCGAGTCGTGAACCTCTGAGGTCCGAGTGCCGTCAAGCGGCGTGAGAGCTTCGCCGGATTCGATGGATCCGCTTTAAACCCGCGCGCGGGAATCAGAATCGCCTGCCCGGCCTGCAACAGGTTCAAGACGCCGACGATCTCCAGCTCGAGCAGATCATCGCGCCGTGGCCGGGCACAGCTCGTGGGCCTGCAATCCTGATCCAGGAAACTCGTTTGCACCTGGATGTCGAAATCGAGCTGAACGTTCTCTTCGGTGACGCAGCCTGCGTGCACACTGACATCGCGGCGCGCCGTCTTCGGAAAGTGCCCGTACTTCAGCGAGTACTGACCCGGCGGCAATCCTTCGAAAGTGACGACGCCCCTGCGATCCGACCGCCTGACTCTGGCGTGCTCTGTGTCGATAGCGTCGTAGCTGTCGTCCGTGTCGGTAGCGGACTTATGGTCCGCATAGCTTGCGGAGAAGAGAATGACCTTTGCATTCTCCAGAATTAACCGAACGTTTTTCTGATCCGAGAAGCGGACGACCAGCGTACCGGGCCGCATCTCGCCTGCGTAATTGTCATTGTCCATATCACTAACCTCCTCAATGGATGGTCAAACCGTGTTGCTGTCGTAACCAGCCCGTGCTGGCCTTCGCGCGGCCCTGTCTTAACGGCGCACACGCGAACGATGTATCCAGCGTGCTGCGCAAAGCCCAATGGGATAAGAGCTTCGAGAGCAGCACACTCTCTTCTTCCGGATTCAATTGCCCGTCCACGCGCGCCTGGCCGAGCACCGCGAAAACAAGAGTCGGTGCGGCCCGAAACATTGCAGCGGGCAAGTGCCGCCATTTGCAGAACAAGCGTTGTAAGCGAGCAGGCTGGCGCTCCGAGACGTCCAGCGCTTCGAGCAGCGACCGTCCCCGCAGAGTCTTCGGTCGGTGATTCATCAGCAGCGCGACCAAACTGGGCATGCTGGCTTGCAATTGTTCCAACAGCCGCCGCCGGGCCGGATCGAGATCCGAGATCGGATAAAACGATTCCCAAAGCCGGCTCAAGCGCTCCCACTGCGGATGTGGAAACAGCGCGTTGCCGATGACGCAACTCAACTTCACTCTGATCCAGGGAACGGGGTGCGGATCGTCCACGTTGAGGCGGAAGATGAACGGACGCGGCAGGCTGACGATGCCGATTAATCCCATCGTCGATGAGATTCCAACGCGCGCCACCGACCAGAAGTCCGAAACAATCTCAGAGATCCACCGTTCCCACAGCTGCCATGGATCCAATTCGACTCCGGTCCGCTGCATAGCCTGTAATGCCGGCCGTAACGAACCGACCAGATCGAGCAGTGCCGCGGCCTGATGTCCCACTTCGTGAACGAGCGAAGAGGCGATGCCGCTACCGACCATGCGTTCACGCGGAACGCGAATGATCGACACCGGATTCCAACCGCCACCCGGCAGGCGCGTGCGCGCTCGCCGGATCGCGGCGCCGATGCCGCGATCCAGGTAGCAGATCAAAGGTGGAACGTCGTAGTAGTCGCCCCGCAGCTTCAATGCATCGGCGGATACGACGTCTAGCCCCGAAAGCCACACTCCCGTTTCGTGCTCGCTGCGCTGAGTGATCACATCGTTGAACAGATCGAATTGAGTGATCACGGCATTGAACCGGAGCTTGAGAAACGTGAAGCGTCTCTGCGCATGCTCCGCTGTCGCGCCTCTCACAGCCGGTCCATGCAGCCACGTGAGAAAGTCGCGCACTGATTCGCGGAGTTGATGTCGCCCGGCAATGAGGTGCTGCTCGACCGCGGATTGCGCTGCCGGCGACAGCGCCGCCGCGGGCACCATCGACTCGACCAGCGCGAAAGGCTTCACGCGGGCCAGTCTCGCCAGGAGAGCCCGTGCCTCCTGCGAAAGCATCCACCTGGCTTGCGGGCTCATCGTCATCGCACTTACACGCCGAGCAGTACGATGCTATTTCCGCGGCGCAACCAACGGCCGGAGCGCCCACGTTGCCTGGATGCTGACGCGGCTGAGCTCTGCGCACCGTTGATGAGACCGGGTGCGTATTTCTTAACCGCAGAGACGACTGCCGTTTTAGCGACGGCCTTAGGATCCGCACTTGTGGGCGCATCGATCGCTTTCTGCACAGTGTCCGCAGCCAGGCGAGCGAATTGTTTCGCTCCTTCGAACTCCAGGTCTTCCTGCTCGAGCGTTTCAGCCTCGAGCCCCAAGGCGCTGCCGGCGGCGGATGCCAGTCCGCTGCCGATCTTCGCTCCGAGTGGACCGCCGACCATTCCGCCGAGCGCTCCACCGGCGATCGGCACGAGCTTGCCTGCGACTCCTTTCAGCATGCGGCCGACGGACTTGCCAAGAGGGGAGCTGATGACCTTGCCTGCCTTACGCGCGAGGCTTTTGATGACATTGCCCAGAAACTGATCGAGCTCCGCTTCGCTGCCCACACCAAGCAACTCGCTGGCGAGCTCCAGTTCCTCGGCTTCGTTCAGCATGCTTTCGCCGTACTCCTCTTCGAACTCCTCTTCAGACTCCTCCTCGTACTCGAATTCTTCGGTTTCAAAGTTGGGTGCCTCGGATTCGAGCTCCATTTGGGTGCGATCGATGTCGTGCATGTTGATCTCCTCGACTAAAGTTGACGCATGACTGCGCCGGCTGGTGATTTTCGATAGTGACTTTGATTGCGTTGTGGCCAGCTTTCGTAGCAGGCCCGGCGCCAGTTCTTTGGCCGCCTTCATCGCCGCGATTTTCGCGGCGGTTTGCGCAGGCCATTGAGGCGGCGCCGCGGCGGCGATTTTGGCCGCCTCGTAGGCAAAGCGGACGAAGCTCTTCGCGATTTCGAGCTCCTGATCTTCGGGACTGAGCCCTTCGAGCTCGAGACCAAAAAATCTGCTCGCGACCTGCACGAATTTTGCGCCGTTCTCCGCCGCTTGCTCGCCGCTCACTGTGCGCAGAGCAGGCACCCTGCTCGCCTGCGGCATCGCATTGACGACGCTGATCCTGAGAATATCTTTCAGCTCTTGGGCAACAGACTTGCGGATGCGGATGCCGGCGGCTTGTGCCGTCCGGTCCATCAGTCTGTCGAGAAATCGATCGAGCTCAGTTTCGTTCGTGACGCTCAGCAGGCCGACCGCGAGCGCCGTTTGATCGAGGTCGCCGAGATTGACGGCGGCGCTCGCGGCAAGTGCAGGTGCGGCCGCTTCGAACACTTCCGTTTCAGG
>Ga0307515_10024833_pt1 | contig 10407 bp, 1 predicted proteins | sample 17_EM_MG_FD_194513 | JGI IMG/M metagenome (GOLD analysis project Ga0307515, IMG submission 194513) | Populus trichocarpa ectomycorrhiza microbial communities from riparian zone in the Pacific Northwest, United States - 17_EM | ecosystem: Host-associated > Plants > Roots > Unclassified | place...
ATGGTATAGGAGAAAGCTATTAACTTATTTTGCGGTATAAGTTATTATATTAAAGGTAAATTTATCCTAATTTTTATTAATAAGTTTCGCGTATAAAGCTACCCCTAGTAGTAAGGAGTCTTCTTAGTCGTTTAAAGTAGGCGTAGCTATGTTTTTAAAGGGAGGGAAGTATTATTAGTATAGGGATTGTTATTTAGTACGTGTTTGTGATATATATTTATTGTTTAGTACGCGTTTATAATATGTATTTGCGATTATAGGGCTTAGGACTAGTTCTAGCCTTAAATTGCAAAGACTTATAAAGTGTGTTATTCTGCGTAATAGACGTAAGAATCCGTAATCTTAGAAAGGCTTAGGACTAGTTCTAGCCTTTAAATCTTTAAATTTGTAGAAGAGTTTTATTTAAGGTTTAGGACCAGTTCTAACCTTAAAAGACAGCTTTCTTTAGTATGAGTAGCACTGGTATAATAGCTTGTCTCTTTTTGGTGGAATATGTAGCTGCTCTATAGTATAACAGTAAAGTTAACCACTAATTAGTGTTGGTTATATAAGGGGATATTATATAGCTATGGTTTGTAGATAGTATAATAATTATTCTGTATTCTTCTTAAAGAAAGGGGTAAGGAACTTAAGGTTCCTTACCACGCTAGTACCGCGGCGGCATGTAATGGCAACTTGCTATATATAACGGCAACTTGCTATATATGACGGCAATATGCCTTATATAGTGACCATTTGCCTTTATTCCCAACATCTATACTAAATTGGCCTAGTTTAATAATAAATTCTATAAAATCGGTCTTTCTAGTAAAGAACTTGTATTTTTTAATTACCACTAGTATCTGTTTCTCTTATAGTCTCCTTAAGACCTATTTAACGTGTTCTCTATATTCTTCTTTAGTTATTAAGTAGATAATAATATTATTAAGGTATACTATAACAAATTCATCTAAGTGTTCTCCTAGTATGTTATTAATACGCTTTTAGAACATCACTAGTATATTTATAAGCCCGAATTATATAACTAACGGTTTATATAGTCCTTCCTTTAACCTAAAGGCTACCTTTTATTTATTGCCTTCCTTAATTCTAATCTAATAGTATACCCATCTTAGATCTATCTTTGTAAAGATTTACGCATTGCCTATTTTATCTTAAATTTTACTAATTAAGGGTAAAGGATATCTATCCTTTTTTATAATGCTGTTTAACTATCTATAGTTAATGTATAGCCTTAGTTTGTTATTCTTCTTTAGTATAAATAGTACTAGATAACCTACTAATAACTGCGATGGTCTAATATATCCCTTTTATAAGTTTTCTTAGATAAACTCTTTTAGTACTCTACCTTCTTCTTTAGTAAGCTTATAGGTTAAAAAGAATCTTAAACTCGTTTTTGGTTCTAACTCTATCTTATAGTCCTATACTACATGCTTTAACAGTCTCTTACTTTCTAGTAACTATAGTTTCTTGCCGTACTTATAGTATATCTTTAGTATATAGCTTAATCCTCTTTTTATTTCTTTATAGGTCGCCCCTACTTAGTACTATACTAACTTAGTCTGTTATTATATTTTATGTTATTAAGTATCCCTAATATTAACCTAACCTGTAATCTAATTAATCTTTAAATTATATTCCTGTAACTAAGGTATTCTTAATACTGCCTTATTATTCCCTAATAGTAATATATTAAAAGACATTCTAACTAGTCTTCCTTTAATGGTTAACTAAATAGGTCCTATTTTAAGGTTAATAATGCCTCCTCTATAGGCTATTAAATTTTTTAAAATTGTTACTAGTAAATATAGGTGCTCCTTTTATCTATATAATAGCCCTATTTTTTCTACTACTGTTAGTAATATGTGGTTCCTTATTGCTCTACTATCTACTAATGCTTTAAACTGTTAATCTTGCCACTTAACTTATAAATTTAGATATTGTCCTTAAATTCCTTTAAGGGTCTAAGGCTCTATTACTAGCTCCCTTTAGTCCTATAGGCCTCTACTTTTCCTAACTACTAGCTACTAGATCCTGTTTATACTTAGTCTACTTTTAGCTAATACTTAGTTCGCTTCTTATCTTTAATATACTATAGATAAGTATTCTCTAAGCATTCCTACTACTGTTGTCTATCTAGGTATTCTTCCGTAAGGAATTTTTCTGGTTAAAGTATTAAGTCCCCTTAGCTTTAAACTTCTATAGGGTGCTAACTATATATATACTTAGCGTTTCTATATTTTGCCTTATCTAGTGCCTAATATATCCTTACTAGGTACTTCTAGTTCTTGTCTTTAGGTACTCTATATATATTATACGTATTATCTATATATACGATCTATACTAATATATAATATACTTTAGTGTCTTAAGTTAACTCTTAGTTTATCTTTTTCCTTAAGTTTAAACCTTTCTTGTGTTAATCTAAGCGTTATAACTTTATTTACTAGTACTAAGATTTATCTTTCGCTTCTCTAGTCCTCTAATTACTTCTTTAGATCTTTTAATATTATAATTGAGGCTTCTTTAATATAAGTTATAGCCTTCTCTATAATTAGGTGGTCTTAGACTACTTTCTCGTCTAACTATATATAGAAATCTTCCTACTTATTATTATGTCATTGCCTATACCACTTTTAGTATAACTCCTTAAGTGTATACGGTCTGTCCGTAAGGAAGTATCTTCTTATTACTGCGTTATAATAGCCTTTTATATATTGTTCCTTAAACCTAGTTAGAATCCTTAGATTCTCTTCTTATTCTAATTTAGTAAGCTACTTAGCTTATAGTATGCCTACTCTTAGCCTATTAGCGATTCTTTGTACTAGTGCTTTATTCTTTATACGTCCTAATATGCTAGATCTCTTATCTAGTTTCTGTTCTTGCTATATAGCGATTCTTATTCTAAATTCTGCTATAGTTTCTTTCTTTTTATATCTTGTAAGTAGATCCCTAAAGTCTTCTTACTTTTTAATCTTGTTTATAGTCCTTATTTATATATTAAAATCTTAGTTTTATAAGATTCTTAATCCTAAGCCTACTTCTATCTTAAGCTTTACTCCTACCTTAGTCCAATTAGGCTTAGGTGTCCTTATCTTATCTTAAGAGTCTTAAATCTTACTTATCTTATCTTAAGAATCTTATGCCTATAGGAAACTCTATCCTAAGCTTATTTATATATCTTTAAACTAAGCTACTACCCTACTCTATCGGTTTTCATCTGTTGTAGGTCCTTGGGTATATCTTATCTCGTCTTAAAAATCTTAGTTATCTCTTATCTCGTCTCGAGAATCTTAAGCCTTTGGCCTTTTGCCTTTATTAAGTAGTGAACTAGCACTAGCAGTCGTCTGCTTGCTTAATCTCTTTTAGATATTATTCCTTCCGTTTTATAAAGCGATGGATGCTATATCTAATGGTATTATAATACCCGTTACTAAACCTTACTCTATAGCGGTCTTAGTCTCTACTTCTATTATAACTTCTTTAAGGTTTGCACGCTCCTAGTAAGCTACCTCTATTACCTTATTGTCTACAAATATTTCGCCTATATTAAATTTATCGTCCTTAATATCTAATCTGCGCGATAGTTTGTTAGTTCCTCTATACTTTATAGATTTTGGCTCTTATAGCCAATAGCTTACGCCGTACTTAGCGTCCTTATAAATTTGGTATGTATTATTATAACAAAATGCGAAACTTCTAATTAAACACTCTTTTGTTCCTTATAGTATACTATTATCCCTTTATACATATATGTCTTCTACTAGTCTAGTTCCCTTTACTATATAGTTATACTAACCACTTTTATAGTCTCTAGCGAAATAACCTTACTTCCCGTAATTTATACAAGCTCCGTCTTTAAACTATTAATTTTGCTATAGAGTCCGCCTAAATATCTTCTACTGCTAAGATCCCTAGTTTGGCCTTTGCTTTTTAGTCCTTTAATTACTTAATCCTTAACCTCTAGGTTTCTATAGTTGTTTATTCTATCTTTTATAGTTTTCTTTAGTACTACTTAGGTCTATTAGCTCTGCGCCATACTATAGTTTCTAGGTTTACTTTAGTTATTACGTACTCTACGCCTTATATAACTATGGAACTCTATCCTAGCCTCTCTTAGCCTGTTCCCTTTAGTAGATCCTATTATTAATCTTTATTACTTAATCTATTAGTTCCCTAAGGGTGTTTACATCTTCTATTAGAATAATTGCGTCCTAGACTTTTGCCTTAAGTCCCTGTTTATACTATGCTATAAGCGCCTTATTATTCCATTTAACCCATATAGCTAATATCTAAAACTACGTTGTGTATTTAATTGCTAAAGTTTGTTGTACTAGGTCCTAAAGTTTTTTCTTTACCGTAGTTATTGCTTCCGGGTCTCTAAATATTTGTATTAGTTGTTCTATAAAACCGTTTTAGCTTAAGAATATAAACCGTACCTCCTAATTGGCGGTCGTTATGCTGTGCGCCTATATCTCCATAAGATAAGGCTTAAATTACTTAAGTGCCTTTCCTGTTAAGAACAGTCCTGTGTAAGCTACTTAATCTATAAGCGTCCCTAGTTTTACTCCCTCTTGTATAACCTTAAAGTGCATTTATATAAGGAATCTTTTAAGCTTTAATCTCTCCCCTAAGAATTGTTTAATTAAAGGTAACTTAACCTTAGCCGCTCCTATTCTGTTAATTCTTTCTTTAAGTATCCTATTATTATCTATTAATTGATTAACTATTTTCTGTAACTGTCTAACTGTGACTAGTTGTGAGTTAGTATCTGCTATATTGGTGTTGTTACTTAACCCTAAGGTCGTTGCTGCCGTTAATGGCGTCATTATGGCTGCTTTTGGTGGCATATTATTTGACTTTTAATACCGTAACTAGGTAGTAATTATATAACGGAACCTTGTAGTAGGAACTATAGTGGGTCCTGTTAATGGGCTAGGTGTGTAGGTGATGTAATAAGTTAACAACGTAATAATAACTAGTGGAGTGGTTGCCTAATAGATTAACTCTAATTGTATTTTGAGAATTACTATAAGGAAGGAACTATCTAGGTAGGGACTGTGGTCCTTTAAATATATAACCTTACTCCTAAGAAATCCTTCTTATATATAATGTACGTGTTGTATATATTATACGTAGCTGTATAATGCGTATACTGCGTATACTGCGTATACTGCGTATACTGCGTATACTGCGTATACTGCGTATAATATTATGTGACTTGCTTACCACTCTTCGTTATATAGTTCCATCGGTTTTATCCTAGACCGTGCTTATATTAACCAACTAGCTTCTTCCAACTCTTCTTTAAGTAGTCGTAATATCGTACTTAAAGCGTCTGTAATACTTAGTAGTAGCCATACGCTTAGCGTAGCGGAGGTAAATAGGTTTAAGTAAGGCTAGGGAAGCACTTTATAAATAATAGGGAAGCTTAGACGGCGTTTAGTAGGATTAGCGATAGCTATAAGATAGTACGGAGAATACTTATAAAAGGCTCGCGAGTAGGCGAACTAGCGGCGTAGCGCTTGCGATTTATAATTAATTAAAAATTATAAAGAAGGTAAGTTGTAGGCTAAACAAATTAAAATAGAATTAAAAGGAAAATCTAATGTCCTACCTAGGTGGGAACTCCTACCTTTATAGATCTCTATAGGGCCTTAGCGTTCTATTATTTTATTATTATATTATCCTATTATCCTATTATTATATTATTATATTGTCTAATTTACTTAAATTTTATTATACACTTTTTATTCAGCGAAGGACAATAATAGCACTCCTATTATATAATAGCGTCGGCTAAGGACAGCCGCTTAAGAAGGGGGGGGCAATTATTAGGCCGTAGAGACGCACCTGCCGTAACTAGCTTAGCGTAGGCGAGGCGTAGGCGAAGCGCCTATAAAACGTAGTCGCTCCGCACTAGAGAATAGTAAAATTCAGTTTTATAGTTCTACCCTATTAAGAACCAGATACCTATTGCATTCCGCTACTATTATTACGTTGCTATATACCCTTAGGGCCTTGGCGTCCTAATAGGTATAGGGAAATAAATAAAGGAAACTATTTATAAAGCTTAAGGAGTTATTTACCTAAGAACTAATTTTTAAGATCTACTAAGTAGGACTAAAAATAGTTATAGAAATAGATATATTGGACTTTATACTAGGAGTATATTTGCTATAAAAGTATAAAAATATATAGTATTTAGTAGCATACTATAGTTAAAAGATAATACCACTAAAGTTAAACTATAACATCTATAATAAGGAGTTATTAAGTATAGTTATAGTATTTAAGGAATAAAGAGTATTCTTATAAGGTATAGAGAAACTATTTATAGTTAAAATAGATTATAAAAACTTAATAGGGTTCCTAATAATAAAAGAACTTAATTAGAGATAGGTTAGATAGATAAAATTACTTACGGAATATTATTTTAAAATTTAGTATACTAAGGGTGTAGAGAATGCGAGAGCTAATGTATTAAGTAGAAAGGCTAAATTATAAAATAATAAGAAGCTATTAAGGGCTGTATTATAAAAAGATAAAGATAGGTTAATTAGGTATAACTATTTAAAGATTATAATAACTTAAGAACTATAGAGCTATAAGGCACTTAAGAGTATATAGTTATAAAAGATTTAAAAAGTATAGAATAAGGATCTGGACTTAGTGTCGGGAATGAGGCAAGCGGTCGTCACGTGACGCCGCGGCACTAGCGTGGCGAGGAGTCTTAAGCTCCTCGCCCTTCCTCATTCCAATCAAGAAGCTTTATCAACAAACATCACTGTAACCCTACTCGAGTAGTCGTTATTGGTGAGTCACCCTGTGTGACCAACACTTAGAGTAGTATAAAAATTAAAAAGTAATATATATGCCAAGGAGTATTATAAAAGAGTTTGTTAAAGACTTTTATAAAGGATTAATATAGGGATATAACGGAGCCTAAGGGCTAGTATTAAGACTTTAGAAGAAGTATATTATTAATAGAATCTAGGGCTTAGCAAGAAAAGTTATAAAAAATATTAGATTATTAAAAGAATAAGCTAATAAGGTATAAGCCATATAAAAAGCTATAACCTATTAAGACACTAGAGATATTATAGGAGACTATATTATAGGACTTTATTATAAAGTTACTAAGGTTAAGAGATTCTATTACTAGTATTACGGCACTAGTAGAAAATAGTAAAACTTAGTTAATAAAACTTGATAAAACTTTACAGTCCTCTATACTAGCAAGTTGCCATAAATTGCCGTATATTACAGTTACGTAACGTAAAGATCTTATAAAATATCAAGCGGCGTTACTCTTCTTCTCCTTTCCTTTCTTTAGTTTTAGATTCTTGTTAATAAACAATTTAATTATATAGGCTTACGCGTCCCTCTTACCGTACTTATACCTTAATTAACTAAGTCGCTAATATTATCTAAAGCTTATCTACCTTTTCTTCTTAAGAAGGAACTTAAATATATTTAAAGATAAAGAACTAGAATAAAGACTAAGAACTAAAACTAAAATAATAATAATAATAATAATAATAATAATAATAATAATAATAATAATAATAATAATATAAACCCTAAAAACAGGATAAGCACAGGCTAAAACCCCTAAAGAATTTACTGTTATGCCTAAGCCCAACCTACTCGGCCATATAAACTAAAAAGATAGCAGCAGTGTCTCGCGACTAGACGGGCTGCCGGTTAGAATGCCTTATAAGCTCTACAGCCTATACCGCCGTATAGGTAGCGCAAGGTCGTAACTTTACCCAGAATTATCTAATACCTTTACGATTATGCTAAGAAATATAGTAGCTAGCAAAGCAGCTATAGGACCTTTAAATACCCTAGATAATAAAATAGTTAATATCTTAAACCCCTAGGCAGAGCTAGTAGCAGCTAATATTAAGATTAAATAACTATAAGAGCTACTTAAAGCTAAGGATACCCCTACTTCCATATCTAGTAACAAATTATTAAACACTTAGAGATTTACTGCTGTCCTTAAGGCCCTATATAGCACTATTGCGGTCTATAAAGGTTATAAAACCCTATTACTTATAAATAGAATAAATCCTATATTTAATAACTGGAAGCTCTAACTATAGGATAAGCTTAAAGTTAATACTTACCACTTTCCTACCCCTTGGGCCTAAATAGCCTATATCTTTAGCTGTATTAGTAGGGACACCTAAATATATCTATACCCATAATATCTTAAGGACTTAATAGACCCTTTTACCTCTAAAGAAATAATTAATTACTTATCTTCTATTTATAAGGACCCCTTTAAGGTATAAAACGCCCGCCTTAATTATAAAGGCCTAAACATAAAAATAATAAAGACCTTTTTAGCCTTTTAGGCCCACTTTTTATACTTAGTAGACTAGGCCTAAATTCCCTAGGAAGATTTAATACTAAACCTATTTAATAAGCTTTCCCTAGACCTGCAATGGGCCGTACTATTAGTTTTTACTACTATATAGACGTTAAAGGAACTTATAAATTAGTGCTTAACTATTAACTAAGGCCCTTATTAAATTAAAGCACGTACTAAATAGTATAAAGCTAAAAACCCTCTAAATTAGACTATAAGCAATATAAGAACGGCCTATAGTGCATTAGTACGATTAGTAACTTCTATAGCACTAGCTATATAGCCTACTACTAATTTAGCAGCTAGCCGTACGGCTAGTCCTACTGTAAGTCTGGTAAATGCTCGGCCTATATATAGGCCCTTAGTAATTAAGGCGCCTACTTCTCTTATAGCTAGAAGGGCTATATTATAAAAAACTACCTAATAAATATAAAAAGGGATAAAGTTTTATTAATCTAGGAGGATAGTATAAAGTTAAAAAAAGAAGAACCCTAGAGAAAAACTTTTCTCTAAAATTAAAAGGGATTAATATATTATATATTAATCTAGGTTAACTAATTAGCAAAAAAAGCTATACTATCCCTTATACTTTATTCCGCAATAAATATTAAGTTTTAACTTCTACTTTAGCTAACTTAAAAGTAAATACCTTTACCTTAATAGATACCTAGTATGCTATAAAGCTGGCTAACCTTTTAAATATACCCTTTAAAGAACTGCCTAAACTAATTCTTATTTATAGGAATAACGGACAGATAAGGCTACCTATTATAACTATTTTGCGGATTTACCTTTATATTAATAAATAAAGATAATATAATATCCCCTTTCTTATTACGAACCTAGGAAGCTATAATATAGTCTTAAAAAGAAAATAGCTAGCCTATTTAAGCTTAGAGCTTAATATATAGAGTAAACGGCTTATTTAGCCTAAAACCCTACCCCTAACCCCTTCCTTTATAAAAGAAATTAGTATTATAATAGGAAACCTTATATAGCCTTAAATTAATACTATTTACTAGGCTAATGCTATATATAGGGACTAGGCCTTTAAGAAAGATATATAGCTTAATCTATAACGGATCTATATATTACGCCGCCTTATTACAGGAGTTATCCACATACGTTTATCTCGTAACACCTACGCACATCTTATAACTACCCCTATTTATTTAACTACGTTAACCTAACCTGTTCTGTTTCCTTATCTAAATATCTTTATATTAACTATATATAGTTACGTATACGTAGCCTTCTTTAATTACTACCCCGTTTAGTATATTGTATTTTAGCTTATACCTACTTCCGTAACACGCCCCTAAACTACCTATACTATACTACCCGTATTAAAGACCTAGGAAGTTAATAGTAACCTAAAAAAGCCCCCTATAGAGAGCTTAGGCCCTATATAGCTATAAAGAATAGCAAGGAATATTAGACGTTATACTAAACTAATAGATTAAAGGGATAACTTACGGAAGATAAAATAGGAGCTAAGAAAGATTATAAACCTTAAACTATAAAATATAGTTCGGTAAATAGCTGTAAGGAAATCTATAGACCTCCCGCTAGTTAATATCTGCTATATTAGCGCTATAAGATTCTACTAAAACTTAGTTTAGCCTAATACTATTACTTTTATAACTAGCTTATACAAAATTAACTAAATATTTAAGGAAAAGGAAAGCGAACTTAGTGGATAGGAAGGTAAGCTTATAGATAAGGAGCTAGTAGAATAGAAACTACCCTATTAATATTAGAAGTTAAAAAATATATTCTCTAAGGCAGTATCTAATAGACTCCCGCCTTACTAACCGTATAACTATAAGATTAAAATTAAGCCAGATAAGGAAAATAACCTTAGCTTTAGCCCCCTTTACTAGCAGTTTATTACTAAATTATAGGCTATAAAGTAGTACCTTATTAATAACCTAAATAAGGGTTTTATTTTAAGCCCCTTTTAACTTATCTATTTTTTTTACTAAAAAAGCTAAATAGAGAACTCCGTTCCTATATTAATTACTATA
>Ga0307515_10024834_pt1 | contig 10406 bp, 7 predicted proteins | sample 17_EM_MG_FD_194513 | JGI IMG/M metagenome (GOLD analysis project Ga0307515, IMG submission 194513) | Populus trichocarpa ectomycorrhiza microbial communities from riparian zone in the Pacific Northwest, United States - 17_EM | ecosystem: Host-associated > Plants > Roots > Unclassified | place...
GTATCGGCATAATTGAGGTTGAGTTTAGTATTATCTCGAAACATAGATTGAAATAATTGAAATAAAGAATACATGTACCTTCTGTTTTCATATTTTGAAAGAATGAAAATTAACTCTAAAACTATATTCAAAACACATTTATTTTCTGTCTTTATCGGTATCTTTAAAACTAAACAGGTCTTTTTAACCAAAAACTCTCGCTCCCAGACAAACAATAAATATCCTCTGTCCTACCTCCATGATCTCAATGCCAGCAATTTAATTACTTTCTTTAAAGGGAAAATCTGTGTCCACAATACAACTTTTGTCAGCAAGGAAAAAATATAAGAGAAAGAGTCCCCACTCCAAAAAGAAAAGAAATGGTATAAATTCTAATTATAGATACACCTATCAGTTTTCAAATTTGTTTTGAGCTCTTTAAAATATTATTTCTTGTGGTTCAAGAGGATTTCCAGAATTTTATGACACTGATGAGTTCTTACGTTTTTTAAAATAAGTAGGTGGACAGTGGACTCCGTTGTCTTATCAATGGCCTTCTGCTATCCAAAAAACCATACAAACTTTGGCTGGAAGATTCTGTACTGCCAGAAGGTTTCTACTTTCCTGTTTTTTGTTTTGTTTTTTTTGTTTTGTTTTTTGGTTTTTGCTGCGATTTCTAGGATTTCTAACATGGAACACATCTCTGAGGTACAATGGCTGCCTACCTCATTTTAGGGAAACTGCAATGACTACTTATTGGCTCTTGAAACCGATCCTATTACCTATGCTTGCTATCCTGTACCTCAGCTCCTACCAGGAATTGAAGATGACAGTGATGAGATTTTTGAATTGTGATCCCCCTGTCCTCTATTGATTAATAACGTCTGTGCAGGATTTTTGAATTTGCGAACATAAATTTTCAGGCATGGAAAAGGAGAGCTTCCAAGTCTGTAACATGGTTTGTAAGACTTAGCCTGGGGTCTCACTTGGTAAATTTTCAGGCATGGAATCACCAGGTTGGGTTTAGTAAAAATGGTTTGAAAGATGGAGTTTGAAATGGTGCTGAATCAAGGCAATCAAGGAGAGAACACGAACAAGGTTCTCACGGAGAAAAAGGAAAGTAGAGAAGAATGCAAGCAAAGAGAGCATGGCGAGTTACTTGGAGAGTTAAGAAGTAACAAAACAATTCGAGGGAAATTATGTTTTATTTAGGACTCATTGCAGCTTCCTGAATCTGCATGATTTTCCTCTATTCTTGCTCATCCAAAAACCTTTGCATATTACAGCCTTCCACCTTCCAGAAATGCCCAGGAAATCAAAGGACGACGGACATGGACACCTCTGCTACCTCAAAACTAATATGATTTTCCCTTTCTAGCCCATCCTGAGAAACTGCATGCATCTGTAACCTTTTCCCTATACTTTAATTCAACGTGACCAAAACTCATGTTTGTTTGCATGGCAGATCATTAAGAAGGCAAAAATATCTTACTCATAGACATTGACCAATGTTATCCTGTCATTTGTGCAGATGGGCACCCTGCATAGGCGCACTCTGTGGAAGAACAAAGCAGCAAAAATAGTTTAGGCAACAGTAAATCTCCTTCCATGAAGTAACTAAAACCATAATCCATTTGATGCTCTCTGTATTTATATGAAGATGTTATTCTCCAATAGAACCTAGTCTGTGCATGTTGATTTCTAGGAGATGTACAGAGTTCAGTTCAAATTGGATGATTCCCCTATCTTACCCTCAGCTCCTCTTGAGATCAACAACAATGACACTGATGTTATCAGCGCTTCTCCGTCCTAGGGCAAGGCGAGTAAGAAGTGCAGCAGCCAGCATGCTTCGAGATGGGTACAATGCTCCAGCACCTTCTTCTTCAATCTGAGGCCCGGCCTTGGCAGGAGGATTTTTTTCTCGGAGGCATTCGCGAGCTACCTGACAAGCCAAGTCACTTGACAAGACATCCCATAAGCCATCACTAGCAAGAATTAAGCACTCATCTTCTGGTTCTCTTTTTGTAAAAGTAATCTCAGGCTCTGCTATTACAACTGGCTTTAAATATTTGTCCCCTGCTCAAAAAAACATAACAGAAGAAAAAGAATTGAGCAAGCATTTTAAGAACCCTTGTATACAGAGATGAATAATTGATCATCCGGTGCTAGATACGAACATAATACCATCACAACCAAAACAAAAGTTATGAGCTAACTGATAAGGGTTGAGAAACCATAGTCAGGCAATTAACCTACAAATAAATGATTGATAACTGAACATCAAAATTTAGCACACTACTGAAGCAAACACGCATTTCTACATAGACTAGATAAAAATTATAGTACTGTTAAACAAGCGTTACGGAAAACGGTCATGCGATATCACATAAATGCTTCTCAGATATTTAAACATCATAGTTTAATATGCTGCTACAGAAAAACAAGAAATGCATCACCTTGAAACAAATTTCCACCAAAGGATTGGAAGAACATTTTTCTTTTCTTTCCTGACAGGCTAAAGAAGATTTATTTCAATTGAAAATGGAGAAAAAATAACAAGTCCATGGCTGAATGTTAAGAATAGAATGCAATCAATTCAACTGTTTTGCCAAACTGATGATAAGATTTGATTTCCACCTATAGTCTTCCGAAACAGAAACCTAATAATTATTTCACTAATGAAGTCAGACGTGCAATTGTGTGCGCACATGCCTTCACAACCAAAAGCATGTTTTGGTTTATGTCAAGAATTTAATCCTAATCCTACCACCTGGAAGCCATGCAGGTACCGGTTACTATTTTCAGCAAAGCCACGTTGTCTTGCCTGAGATGCATTATGGAAAATTCTGAAACCATTTGGAGGGTGGGGAAAAAAAAACCCATCTTTATTGTCATGGTTATGTAACCACATCTTCTAATGTTTAAGATCCAATATTAAACATTGGATCCTCCTATGGTAATGCACTGCCAACAGTGTAGATCTTCACCAGACTTTAGCACTCAGCTTGACAGCTCCATAGTTTGACCTGATTGATACAGAAACAGCCAAATTCCTAATGAAAACCAACACGCAACCCATTTTCATGTTGGGTGTCTCGTAATTAGGTTGGAGTACCCAAGATGAATAATCATTGAAACTTTGGTGTTTATCACAGGAGCAACAGATTCTCACTGTGAGAACAACATTTATAGCCTGTCATTAAGTGACAAGATTCATAATCAGTAGATCAACCGCAGCAGCAGAATCAAACTTCATATTGAATAATAATAAAGTATGCAGTTGTGTCATGCATAGCGACAGAATCTAACGTCAACCAGGAAAAAAAAAAAGAACTACAGAAATTATGGCAAAGAAAATAAAAAGATCAAATGCAGTGCACAAGAATTCAGATGGAAAGTGACCAGGATAAATATTTAGCTACATATTGAATAATAATAATAAAGTATGCAGTTGTGTCAGGCATAGCAACAGAATCTAACATCACCAGGAAAAAGAAAAAGAACTACAGAAATTATGGCAAAGAAAATAAAAAGATCAAATGCAGTACACAAGAATTCAGATGGAAAGTGACCAGGATAAATATTATCTAGATTTTTAGCTACTTGGCTAATGGTGACATTTACAAATTGAAGCACATAGAAGTAGAATACCTACAGTACATTCTGTCACTTGCGGCTTTCAATTTAGGATTAAATGCCTTATATGTATCATGGCTTTCATTATATATAGCATAGATACAACAGCCGAGAATCTCTCTCAACAAAATGCAAAAATGCAAAGGAGAACAACGAACTTATATTTGCATCTTTAGTATGTTATTCTAGCGAGTGTAATGTAAAAATCATACCACTAATTTCAGAATCCCTCCAGCAATGAGGCATTGATAACAAAAATTCACAAACCTCCATATATACATGTAATCACCTTAAATCTCATTGAATGGAGTCAACCCACATGCTGTGGTAATCATTCTTATCCTATTACTCATATAAACCATATGATTTCTCTATTACATTTTCCATGTTTTTAGTTGAGTATTCACCTTACCTAAATGACATCCCGAAAACTACTTTTACCAAATATAAGTCAGACAATATCTTTAGTCATTTAATCAACTCTTACATCCATCATCTTTCCATTGCTTTCGCAATATCCAAACAGAAAGCTACGCCTCGACAAATAAATCAGACAATATCTTTACACTTATTTAATCAACTCTTACATCCGTTTAAAATCAAAATGCCATCGTCTTTCCATTGCTTTTGTAATATCCAAACAGAAAGCTACTTCACAACGAACTTAAACTTACAACAATAGCGAGCGTTAATGTGGATTTTCCTGGACTCCCCACATAATCGCCACTCTTAACTGATAACTTTAGCTTGCTACATTTCTTCACATTCATGAACCTACATAGTTAGGTTGTCCAGTATCTCTCTTCCTGCCTATTATGGACAAGGAACTAAATTTTCCTGTTAAAAAAAAAAATCAAACCAAGCTTTACACTCATCATCGGAGTAAGAATATTATTGCACAAATTTAGATTTATAGTTTTCATCCAATCTTTGATATAGCAGTTTCCTAACTCTTGGTTATCATTTCTTGGGTTGAGACACCAAAGCACTCTATTTTAGCAATATGTCACAAGGTCATAGCTTGCCAGTCAATTCTTTTCTCATTTCAGCCCAACAAATTGGAGCACCTCTTGGAAGTTTAGAATGCAAACCTCATTGCTTCCACTATCCAACCTATCCGAGAGCATGAGTAAAGGATGGAAGTGTAGAATGCAGAACTTATACCTTCCATTATCCATCCTTTCCAAGTGCTCGAGGAAATAAAATATTATGAACAGCATGGTACGACTACCACCTAAAATCTTAAGAGCAGCATGCTACGAAAACCACCACCCCAACAAAAAAAAAAGGAACATTAAATTTCTCATAGGGTGCATGCCATATCTAGTGTGACTTCAAATCATCATACTTCGCAAACTTCTGCAGATCCCTAATTGCTCTTTATTGACTTCCTTGAACACAGCAAACTGCATTTGATGCCTAAAGATATGCCAACTTTAATAGATCACAGACCAAAACATGAATAACATGGAAAGGCATGTAAAACAACTCAAGAAGGGAAATGCCAAAATGATCGTAATGGTCAACCTTTCTATAGAAGGTTTATGCATTTGGATCCTCCTTCAATACTGCTACCACGAACCATAGAAAGAAAAATATTAAAGTTTCCCTCTTTGTTCCTTCTTACTTCCCCTCCTCTAAAAAAGGTTCTCCAAGGAGAGTGGAGCCATAGCACTGTGCATTACTGGCATGCATGACATGTCAGTTGCGCAGCCCAACACAATAGATAACAGAGTTTTTCCCTGATATGAACCGATGATTCTGGTAAATCCATCAGCAACCTTAAGTTTGCTCATGTGCTTAGGTGAAGCACCATTGACACTTGATTGCAGGTTAAGCGTGCACTAGCTTACACTACATAACTATAGTAAAGCAGACTTATTCCTAGCCATTTTTCCCTCTCATTTTCCTTTCTTTTGAAAAAAGAACAAATTAAAAAGAAAGAAGAATGGCCTAGCATTTATAGTGGCTCCTTAATATCCATTTCTGATGGGGGAAGGGAATCACAAAATTATAGCCCATCCAATTGCCCTTTCTAGACTTTCCAACATTATTACATGCTTATGTTGAACCTTAGGTTGGCAAGCAATCCGTATTTGAATGGCATATGCTAAATTCGATAACCATGGGACATTGATGGATTTTTTTCTTTTTAATGCTGTTACACACCAACATCTGTCCAATGGTACTGGAAGTCAAGCCTCCAATATGCAACAAGTGCACTGCCATTTCATGAATATTAATTTATTCTAGATGTTCAACAACAACTACTGAAAGAATGAAAGTCCCTGTGGTCCTAGGGATGGCAATGGTATCGGAATCCGATGTGTATTCCATCCAATCCGAATGGATAGGTTTTCTTGACAAAAAAAAGTGTTTGGTTAGTATTTGGATAAAATCTGGAAAAAAATAATTCACGGTTATGGTTAGGTTATGATTTTTGTGATATTTGAACTAATCCGATCCAAAACACACACATATTATATTTATATTCTATATGTAATGGCCAAATTATAATTATAATAATGTTTTTGTCTACATATAGTTAGCTATATTTATTAAAATTATTGATTCTAAAAAACAATTAAAAGCTATCTATTCAATTAAGTTTTTTTTAAAATAAAAAAAGGGAGAGAGAGAATGGATGATGAATATTTGAATGAATTTCCAATATCTGATGGTTTAGATTTTTTTATTCAAAATCCAAATCAGACAATAAAGATGGATTATGGTTATTGTTTTTTCCATTTGGATATGGTTATATTTATACTACTATCCAAATACGTCTATGTGCTTCCTTTACTAATTATATGAATGAACCTATTTGGAGAAAAAAAAAAAAGATAATTACTTCACAAACTTTTGCTTGTTTTTTCAAAACAAATGTTTTCAATACAATAAGAGGCAACAGATGTATTAGAGGAGTATTGTGGTTTCCAGCAAATATAGAACTAGTTTAATGATTTCAGTCTCTAATCAGTAATTAACCCATTCATCCAAACAAAGGAAAAGGAAACCTAGAGCCCATAAACAAGGATATAACAAGCATAGACTACCCATTTCACCAAATCAATTCATCAAAAATTCATAGGCTGGCGAATTATTAATGTAAGCATGCATCTATATCAGGTGAATAAATTTAAAAAACTATTAACAAGTTTAGAAAATCTATAGATACCAAAACCTCCTACAATAATGCTTCTCGCCTTTCTACTCTTCAGGGTATCAATGACTCTCCAAAGGTTAAAGCAGAGCATTGCTTACTTATCCTTGAGCAAACTTATAAATGGAAAACTAGATAACATTAGAGCAAATAAAGGGCACTAATTTGCTCAAAGAAATGAACTGAATTTTCAAAATGAACTCGAACTTTGTTCGACGGTGATTTTCATTGGTGAAATTGAAAATTATCAATACAAGGCTGTTCAACGCCATAAAGTGAGACATTCAACATGGATGCACATCCAAATCTGTAAGCAAACGGACCAAGAGTAGTTTGTGTAAAAATGAAAACCAATCTACTAACGTGACAGATGTTTTTTCTGTGTTCCTTGTCATGTGATAAAATTAAAGCATCTAATCCCAATAGCGAGTTCTTTATATGAGCGAGTGGAAAAAATATAAACAACTTAACTTTAGGTGTATACATCGCATGAGTTCGATGAGTTGTAACTCCAGAAAAAAGAACGATGATTCAGTTAAACCTATAATAGATTACCTATTGCTCGAGACATAGCAAGAATGCCTTCAACTCGAGCTCCATTCAGGAAGATCACTCGGCCTCCAGCAGCTTCAATTCTTGCAAGTTCATCCGACCTATCCGGCTGCAACAAATGTTGGGAATTTTTTTTATTAATTAATCAAGTAAAAAAAAGTAAAAAAAAAGATAAAAGGGTGAGCAAGTCAAATCATACCCAAAAAAAGAGATAGCTCCTCAAATTTTCAATCCTTTTAAATCTGAGGAAGAAACAAGAATTTTTTCTATCTATTGGAAAATTTGATAAAATGTGCGAACAAATTTGGCAGTGGACTTATCGATGAAATGGAATCACTTCTCATTTTCTTGTTTAGTATGATTTAATTTCAGATAATAAGATTATAGTTAACAAAAAATTAGGATATCCTATATAAAGTGGAATAAATTTGGACTATTACAAGTAAATCCTACTTCAGATAAAATTAAGATGTAAATCCCATATGTTAGATTGGAATCTTTATTTTCATTTCCAATCCTCCGATAAACAAATTCTGAATCCTGCATCAGAGGAAAAAAAACTCATACTGTGATGAAAATACGAGGTTGCCTTGCTAAACTATTGAAAACTTCCATTGCGTGACAGATGGAAAGTAACCATTTGGACTCTGTTTATTCATGAACACATGCATGTGCTGGTGTAGGTCCAAACATTACAAACCACAAACCATTTCTCAAATCATCAGAACAGTTCTGAAACCTTAGTCAAAAGGATTCTTCAATGAAGAATGGACATCATAACTAGTTGATTCATGCATGCCAAATGTCAAGACCACAAACATGGTAGTACAAGAGCACAACTTTCCACAAGAAAAAAAGACAGACTCCTGGTTTCAAGGATGTCCAGAGTCCCCACCCTGTCAAACAAAATGCCACCTGTTCTCTAAAACATGTTCTCTTTGGCAAGGTGACAAATCCATGTGTTTCACATCATCATATACATGTGATCCCATGCAAAAAACGTAAAAATCTAGAGTCACCATGATTAAAATCATGACTAGCAATGGACGGACTGTGTTACCTAACACGTGTATTGATAGTACCATCAGCGTTTTCCGATTGCAAAACTAACCTTATGATCAACACTAAGGGGAATGGCCCTCCCGCCTCGCGATAGGACGGCGCGTGAGTCGCCACAATTAGCGACGATTATATGCTCTGGGGATAAAACAGCCACGACCGCTGTAGACCCACCGAGTGCCATCTGCATGGGGTGGCACCCGCATTTGAACCACTCACTCCCACATGCGCACGTGCCCATTGCCACCTCATCCATTCTCTCATAGCTCCTCTTCATCACTCCCCTCCACATTTCCTCCCATTCAGCCCCACCACCCCCACTCTCACTACTCACGCGTGTTGAGTCCACGCGTGCCAGTTCTTCCTCTATCAACACGTGCATCCTTTCCCTGCATAATGCTGCCACCTGCGCAAAATAGAGAAAAAAAATATAAATACATTTATTAAATGACCATAATGCCCTTTCAAAAACAGAGATGGACAGTTTTCTGCAATTACGTGAGCGCCGCCATGACCGTCAAAAACACCAAACAAATGCACCGGTCTCCGGCGGTTAACCTCCGGCTGGAAAAAGTTAATCCGTACAGAAATCGCGTCCTCCATCTCACGTGACCTTCCTGACACTGACATGCTCCCAAAAACCGGCTCCGCCACCGGAATTTCACACACCGTCTCCACAACCCGTTTTCCTTCCGTGGAAGTTGAACTCGAGCTCTCCCCCGCCGCCGCCTGTTTCTTCTCTTTTGAAGTCAGAGGATCAATCGGCTGAGAAGAACCACCAGAGGCGAGACGCCTCATCTCGATTCTCCTTCTTCTGCGCTCCCTGCATTTCTCCGGTGAATCATCTCCATCGTCGTTTAACATCCTTCGGTAAAATTCCGTCATTAAAATCCGTTACCGTTAACAGTCATCTCCGTTTGACATTCAGGAACAGAGAGGGAGATAGTGTTTGTGAGAGAGATTTAGAAGGGAGAGTTTATATTTTATTTCATTTTTACTAATTTTATTAATTTAATTTTGAAGAAGTGGGGACTGTGGAGGAGAAGAAAGAAAGGGCGATGCGTTGTGTTTCCTCTATTTATCGAATGGGAGGCCAGCTCCAAATTGCCCCTTCACTTACCATTATTTGCTCTCCTTCTTCCACGTGTCCACCCTGACGCTCCATCTTCTGATTCTTTCCTTCTTTGTATTTAATTATTTCTTTATATATAATTTATGATAAAATATGAGTCAGCAGTGAACGATGTTGACTGAAAAACTATTTCAAATTAAGTATTCTTGAAGAAGTTAGATGGTATAAATTATAATTAATGAGCTAGTTAAAGGCTTAAATGTATTTTAAACTTTTAATTAAAATAATATGTAATTTAATTTTATACTAATTTTTTACTTCAAGTAAAAAAATATTCTTAATTTTTTAAATTTCAAGTTTGATTTCTTAATTCCATCTCTTCTCTTTGTTAAATCGGCTATATATCACGATATTCTGAAATCTTTTGCGGGGCATAGACAGGACGACACGAATCTGACAAATGGAATCCCCTAACTGAACTGCTTACAAGTGGACCAATAATTGGCTTCCACGTATAGATAGAAATAGGATGGCCCACAAAAGGTGTTTGTCTTTTTTCAAGTGTTTTTCTGTCCATCTATCCTTAAATTATGAAGCCGCAACACACGTGTCAAGCTCTGGACTAACCACCACTCGAAAGTGACGTGTCTGGCCCATCGATGACACGTAGGAATGTGATGTCGGAGAAAAAAGATGAGAGGCGGCAGAGAGTCTTCGTTTGTGGGTGGTTAGAATGGACTTGGTTCATAACTGTGGAGAATGGCTTTCCTCATGTTGACTGTGGAAACTTGTTTGGACTCGAAAACTTAACTTGGGGTTAACTACAAATTAGTCCTTCATATATGCTCTACGTTTCAAATAAGTCCCTTAAGTGTACAACCTTTTGCCAATGGCTTGCTGTCCAAGTTCACCTAATACCCATGCTCTCAATCGACCCAGAAAAAA
>Ga0307515_10024835_pt1 | contig 10406 bp, 10 predicted proteins | sample 17_EM_MG_FD_194513 | JGI IMG/M metagenome (GOLD analysis project Ga0307515, IMG submission 194513) | Populus trichocarpa ectomycorrhiza microbial communities from riparian zone in the Pacific Northwest, United States - 17_EM | ecosystem: Host-associated > Plants > Roots > Unclassified | place...
AATATTCATATAAAAACCCCGTGGTATAAAGGTAAGTTATTAAAATTATAAGTAGAAAGAAGTAGGCTTTTTTGGCTCGACTAGTTCGACTCGAAGCGATGAGTTTGGATAAAATGCGACCGGCTGCCTATATCTAATATTTTATATAATATAGCTACAACGTCGTTATTTAATGCAATAGATAGAGGAGCTAAAGAGCTCCTACCTTGTAACTAGACGTTATAAGAGGGTCGAGATACGGCAGCAAAAAAGGTGATTTTTGACGCTGCATTACAGATAAGGTTTGGAGTATTACGACTTGTTAACTCTAATAATATATATAATATCAAAAGCTTCAATATTTATCAACCAATTCTATTCAATTAAGGCCTCCAGATTGATTGAGTTGCCAAGCCGGCGAACTCTCAGTTGGTTGAATTGATTGAGTTGGCAACCAATTCAATTCAATATTGAAACATCGTTAACTGATTTGCAACCCTGTACGCCTACCTCTGCAAACGACACTCACTCTCAAATTCTAGTCACCCCCCAAAACCGTAGGCGTAAGACTTCGTCAGCTTCTCGAAAGCAGCGTGTCCCATCCAACGACTCCGATTTCGACAATCACCAACCCGGAGCTCGATATCACCTTTGCTGTCACCGACGCCTCAGAAAACGAAGCACCAGACTCTGAAGCGGCTCTCATCCACGCCACGAATGCCTACACAGGCGCGACTAATAGCATCGGGTCTGTGCATCAGCGACGATGGTTCGTAACGCTAGACCACGAAAACTCAGGGTTCGTGCAGCTCAAACACGGCCAGAACAAGGGAAGATGGGTTCGAAAAGTAAGACAAGGTTTTGAGCCTTTCTTCGTGCTCGGCGCTGAGGTCGAGCAGAGTGTTGTAACTAGGAGGTTGGCTCGAGAGGTAGAGAGTGATGAGGGGGTTGAAGGGTTTGTTGGGAGGGCGAATTGGGAGCCTGTTTTAAAGTAGTAATCTCAATCGAATTTTCCCTTCAGCGACGATAGCTTCAAGCCTTCAATATGTAAGTGACTGTCGTCAACAGAAGTGCCACGCAGGGCTCCTTTAAGGTGACACTTTATAGTGTCAACCTTGTAGGATTTGGTAGTTTTCCAGGTAATAATTGAGTAGCGACAGAGTCGCATGTATTCAGCGTTAACAAAAACGAAAGCGCCCAACGTATGCATAGAAACCAGCAGGACCCAAATCTCAAGGGCAACCACATAAATATACAGATAAAGGAAATGGGAAAAAGAAAAAAGAAAAAAGAAAGAGAAAACGAATGACATGTCATCCGTGAAACCCCCTATCTACAATCGTGAATCCAAAATAGTCTCCTACCTTGATTTATCTAATCACCTCCTCTCCAGCAGAAGTATATGCATGGTGGCATACGCAAGAACAACGAATATACCGCCAAAGATGGCCAGGCCTATGCAGTCACGCCAAAGAGCCATAACATTGAAACCGAAGGAGCTGAGGATGGCGGAACCAGGAACTTCGATATCTAGGCCGTATTTGTGGTCCACGAGACTGAGATATTTGACTTCATTGACAATGAGACCTTCGAAGGCGTAGTGGAAGATCGAGAGCTAGAAGGTAATTTTGTTAACGAATGCTCCATAGTATGCACATAACAGAAGGTCCAAGGAATGAAAAACGTAGTGTTCGAATTAGGGAGCCTGCTTACCGATTGCAGCCACTTCGCAGCTACTGGAATACTCTCTTGATTCAGGAAGAAACCTGAGAAGAGCAAGCTAAACAGCATCACCAATATACCGATTAAGTTTGCTACTCCACTGTTTCTGAAAACGATTCCGATGAACAGGAATATCGCTGCCGCGGCAAGATTGAAGAGAACTAGGAAAAGTATAAATTTCAAAAATTGTGGCCATGCGGGGATTAGCCCGGTCATCGGATACACAATAGCACCCAAGATAATCGGTGGAATAAGCCGTAAGGGTACAATGTCGAAAAGCACCTTGGCCGCGAAGTACGATACCGGAGAGTAGTACCCTTTAGCCCGTTCTCGAGTGAACAACAGACGCTCTGGTGCAAACACCGTCAAGATAGTCAAAGTGCTGAAACCGAAAAGGGCCAAAACGAAGAAGAACAGGCCAAGTCGGTTTTGGAAGCCCTTAATGTCGTCTGTGAGACCGTAGAAGAGAAAGCCGAGGAAAACAGCAAGCACAATGGCGATAGCATAATGGGTCAGCATCAGCATTGGGTTCCTGTAGAGATTTCGCCACGTTCTCATTGAGAGAATGATGAACTGGCCACCCCAGCCAACTTTGCGGAAGCCTCTGACTTTGCCCGATGCAACGAAACCATTAGCTTCTTGTTCGCCGTTGGGAGTTGCATTAGCTTCATTCGCATTGGTGATGGCATCATTGATATCTTCGTGTAGTTGACCAGCTACATCTGATGTCGCATACGCAGCAACTAGAGTATCGATATTTGTGCCAGTGCCGCCATTTGCTGGTGGCGGCAGCTCATCGGGATCATCAAGGATCTGTGGCGGAGGGGCACCTTGTTGACGCGACAATTTTAGCCATTGTGCATTACTCTCCCGGTGATCAAGGAGTGATGCTTCATCGTCGGTCTTAGGGGTAATCGTACCATCTTGAGCACCGCTCTTTTTCCTTGTAAAGAGCTCTCTCTCCTGTTGTTGCCTGATTGATGTTCTTCTCTTGTGTTTGGGGCGGAGACTGGAGTTGCTAGGGCTACCAGCTGTGTCTGGCCCAAAGCTCGTATTAGATATACTAGGAATAGATTTAACAGCGACTGCACTGCTCGCGCTAGTCCGAAGCCCGTCTCTGGTAAACAAAGAGCTGTCTTCGTCGATAGGCTTGTGTACAGTGCCAGCGTGCATAGTCAAATCCACTAGATAGTCGGCGATATTGAAACCTGGGGGACAGGAGAATCCGATATTATTGAAGTAAGGTTGGCAGCTGGAGAATGGCCCTGAGTATACTGTCCTACCCTTTGCAAGGAGGATGAGCTGGTCAAAGAGAGCCACAATGTTTGATCTTGGCTGATGAATTGTGAAGATGACAGTCCTGTTGTAGTTCTTGACCAGGTTGACCAGGCATTCCACGACGTTGAAGGCGTTGAAAGCATCTAGACCGCTCGTAGGCTCATCCAAGAAAAGAATACTTGGGCTTGTTACAAGCTCGCAGGCAATTCCAACTCTTCGCTTCTCGCCACCAGAGATACCACGTCCGCTGCCCTCTTCAGAGCCAATGGTTTGATGCCGGATATGGTAAATTCCTAGTTGTTTCTCCACATCTTCAACTTTCTGTTCCTTAGAGGCACGGCTCATCTCTTTAGGCAGGCGTAGCAAGGCTGAGTCGAGGATTGTCTCGTGGACCGTAAGAGTGGGGAGCATGGTATCTTCCTGATCAACGAAACCAATGACACTCCTGAATTCATCATCAATGACTTTCTCCCCATTAAGGTAGAATTCGCCATTAACCATGCCACGTTTGTTCTTTCGAGCAAGAATGTCGAGGAATGTGGTTTTACCAGCACCTGATGCTCCCATGATAGCCAGTAACTCTCCCGGATGTACAGCGCCGGTAATGCCCGATAATATCCGCTTGCCATTCAATTGATAGGACACATTCTCAAAATATAAAGCCGCAGGTTTATGGTCCGCCAAAAGCTTCGCGTTTTCATCTTCTTCATCGTCGGACAGATGAATGGGGCCCCACCTCCTCCTAGCAGCTCTTCTCGCCAAGTACCAGACAAGAAGGATGCAAGCGACTACAAAAAGCGCACATCCCGCAATGACTCCAGCAATCAAAGGCGTATTGATCTTCTTCACAGGCCTTTCATAGCCTGGAACTTCCGTTTGGTATAGACATTCGCCAGAGTGACAATTAAGGGTTATGCTCTTATCACCGAAAACACTGGAGATGAGATCATTCATAGCAGGCTCAGAGAATACGCTGCCATCCTCTTTGCCGCCACCTTCGGTGGATATCGATGAAAATTCGGCAGGGCCCTTGATCTCTTGGACTAAGAAATCTCCAATATCGATGGAGCCCTCCTCTCCACAGAGCATCCTGCCTGGTATGCATTTGCACTTAATGTTTTCGCATTTGTACTTGGTAGTATTACGGTTGGATTCGGCGGTGGCACTCCATACGCAGGTATCTAAGGCACAGTAAAAGGATTCCTTTTGATCCACCCAGACTAACGCTGTCAGCGGAGAAAGTGTGCGGTGTATGGCTTGTCTTACATTGGAAATTACACTCCTCCGTCTCTTTCTGACAAGAGAACGTTGCTTGTGGTTTTTGCTCCTTGAGTTGATCCAAAATCTTTCGATTTGTGATGTCGCACATTTGGTAGTTTTCGTTGACCAAAAGTCCTTCTCGATAACATATTCCTCCCTTGCCCTCGGGCATCAAAGCATTACATACTTTGTTGGTTTTGCATACATTACAGTTTATCCCCTCCCAGCCTTCTTTACACTCACAGTATCTGTCATTTCTCGGCATGCGATCTTTGCCATCCGCCAGCGAACCGCAAACAGGATCTGAGCAGTCCTCTCCTCCAAACCCAGGCGGACAGTTACACTTGCCATTTGCCTTGCTACACGGAGCAAACTGATGGCAGGCGAAGTCTTCGAGATTGCAGTTGAAGCATGGAGGACATCCATCGGGTCGGTCATCGTAGAGGGAGAAGGGTGAGTCTAAGAGATCGACACTGGTGTGATTGCGATGAGTCTTCTGAGCTCCAGAAGGCCATAATAGAGCTAGAGAGACCAGTAGAGAGGTGCCCCATCGTGTGCAGCGCATCGCGTCGCTCCGTCAGTCGACGAAGCTTACTTCAGAGCTCGTATTGATGTGACAGGTTGGAGCTTCGCACACAAGGTGTAAGCGGGTGATAAGTCCAAATCTTCCTGAAAGGACGATAATGTTTGATGTCGATGTTGTCCAAACGATGAGATGAACACTGGGGGAGCCTGGAGACGGTGCAGCGAACAGCGGCGAGCCAAGACCGGATTAAATCCTTCGGCGGTGCTGCACTTCAAGCCGACGCGTCTTTGGCCTGATATTGAGAATCCCAGCAGTACGCACGTGTTGTCCGCGTTGAGATTCATACTGTCTAGTTATCAAGTAGTGATGTGGCTGTGGTGATGCGAAAGCTACATACTCAACCTTTCTAAACAGCTTCAAGCTTTTGACGTGTGGCTGGAAGCATCAAGCGTAAGACCGCGCCCTTCGGCTTAACTTGACACAAGGATTTTCTTCTACTTCCTCCTGCCCGAAAGTTTCTCAAGAAATCATACTTTTCCTTCAAACTTCAAGAAAGCCTCGGTAGGACTACGGATTAATTCTGACCAACATGGTAAAAATCGAACCCTTTTCAGTAGAGTTGGTAAGAGAATATCTCTTCATCAATCAGACCATCTTTTTCATCTGTCTAGACTTAGCAGCCTTTTCTGAAGTGCCGTGCCTTTTCTGGTCGTCTACCAGAGCTTATGGACCTGTAAAGAACGTCGACGGAAGACATACAAAACTAGTTAAAGTCATTCAAAGATCTTATGTGCTTTCACCCCTTTTGGTTGCAATTATTGTTCTCAAAGTATCAATAGTAATCTCCAAAAATCTAATGTAGAGACTACGTTGATGTTATGTTGGAAGACTAACAGCTTGAAGTGGATGGACAAGTACGAAACAGAGGCCAAATATAACATTGCCGAAACATGTTGCGCCTCAATATCAATACAGCAACTACAGGCCCTATCCGATGATAAAACTGCAGAGGTTATTCAGCTTTCAAAGAAACTTACCTACGGAGCAATTCGGGGGTCTGAAGCACTTAGATCGAATCTTGCAAGGCTTTATTCGACCAAAGTCGGTACTCCGCTTCCAGCAGAGAATATACTCTCCACTCCCGGAGCCATTGCTGCCAATTATATATTTTTCTATTCGCTTGTTGGGCCTGGCGACCATGTTATCTGCCATTACCCGACATATCAGGCCCTCTACGAGGTTCCAGCTTCCATCGGAGCAGAGGTGGATCTATGGCATGCGCGACCGGAGAAACAATAGGTTCCAGATCCCGATGAGCTCAAGGCCCTCATCAAGCCCAATACCAAGTTGATTGTCATTAAGTAGGACCCTTGCGAGCATTCATAAACTTTAAATATCTTTTTTCCCGCGATATTATTGAAGACTCCGGAATTTATACTGATTCACCTATTTTAGCAATCCCAACAACCCCACTGGTGCCGTATTGAAGAAGTCCCTCCTCCAAAATATTATCGACATAGCGGCCGAGCATTCCATCATGATCCTCAGCGATGAAGTTTATCGGCCTATCTTCCACTCTATCACCCCTATGGACTCGGAGTTCCCTCCATCCATCTTATCCATGGGCTACAAGCACGCCACAGCCACAGGATCTCTGTCCAAGGCCTATGCTTTAGCTGGTATCCGCGTCGGTTGGATCGCGTCTCGTTCTGATGACATCATTAAGAAACTTGCAGAAGCGCGGCACTATACGACTATATCAGTCAGCCAGCTAGATGAACAGGTTGCTGCCTTCGCCCTTAGCCAAAATACGGTGCATAATCTGCTAGGTAAGAATATCCAGCTTGCTAAAAAGAACTTGGAGATTCTGGATAGATTTGTTATCAAGCATGACGATGTCTGCGAATGGGTGAAGCCTCTCGCTGGTACGACGGCTTTTGTTAAGTTTCACAGGGAAGGATCTCCAATCAACGCTATAGAATTCTGTAGGCAATTGCTGGAGAACACGGGGGTGATGTTCGTGCCTGGGGAAGAGTGTTTCGGGAAAGAGTTCAAAGGGTATGTGCGAATCGGCTTTGTTAATGACACTGAAATCATCCAAGAAGGGTTGGAGAAAGTCCACCAATTTCTAAGGAAGGAGTTGGACGATCTGCCACTTGCCAAATAATACTTTATAGACACCAATCCTACACTATCCTTAAAATCGTGACTAAAACATATTCAAAAAATATCTCCATCCTATATCGGCTTCGAGCGGGATAAAATATTTAGATACAGTAAAACCGCGTTTTACCGTTATCTCGGTATACCGTTCCTCTACGGTATACTGGTTAATAGCCAGGAACAGTTGATTTTAATATGGGCTTACGTTTAAATTTGATACGCTGTTACGTTTAAAGCCCTCTTATATAAGAACGGTATAGCGCGAGTTATTGTGGTATCGAAAACCCTGTTTTTAGGAGCCGATTCGGGCGCGCTATACATTAACCCCTTATAAACCAGCACCGCAGCCATTAATATTTATTAATTTAACACCCCTCTTTGCCATGGCGAAGCCTAAGGACCTTGAGCGCCTTCGCCGTCATGGTGTTTTAGAGCGTGAGAGGCAGCAGATCCGGGTATACTGCTATAAGAACCCTGGAAAACCTTAAAGAGACGCTGCTCGCTATTTTACCAATTAATTTCGACGCCCTATGTGATAATCTATTATATTAGACTCCTTAAAGCCTAAATATAAGTACCTTAATTTACTGGTCCTTTAACGCAACAAAGGTGGCTTTAAGAGGCGTAGAGCTCCTAAGAATCCTGAGCTTAAAGAAGCGCTATTCGAATAGCAACAGCGTATATAGGCCGCTGCTATACTTGTTACTAGCGACCTTATTTAGGCTATAGTAATAAAGCTTTGGAATACAATGGCGTACTATTAGGGTTAATAGCAGCCTAGCTTCTTAAGCGGTTAGGTTAATAACTTTAAGAAAAGGAATCGTATATTAAGACGGAAGCTATATGGCGAGGCTGGGTTAGCTAATATAGAGGGCGCTTAGGAGCGTATATAGGAGCTTAGAGCTATTGTAAACGAGTACTTAAATCAAGATGTTTATAACATGGATAAGGTAGGGCTTTTTTATAAGGCCACGCCGGATATAGGATTTATAACTAAAGGGCAATTAGGTACTAAAAAGCAGAAGGAGCGTATTACAACCATCCACTATAGTAACGCAGACGGCAGCTATATTGTACCCCTATGGATTATTAGAAAAGCAAAGAATCTTTAATATTTTGGTAAGCACCGTAGCAACCTAAGGGGCCTCAACTTTGCCTAGAGGTTTAATAAGAGGGCCTAGATGACGGCGTTAATATTCCTTAATTATATTAAGTGGTTTAATGGCTTAATGGGCGGCAGAAAGGTCCTCCTATTTATTAATTCTGCTCCTGGCTACGCTACTGGCATAAATACGGTAGAGCTCGCTAGCTTGCTTAATACTAGGGTTAAATTCCTACCTAAAAACATTACCTCTCTTTACCAGCCCCTAGATTAGGGTATAATTTAAACCTTTAAAGCCTACTACCGCCGCTACTGGCTATCCTATATGGTAGATTAGGTGGAATAAGATAGGAACCCCCTTAAGTTAATGAACGTACTTAGGGCTGTTTAATAGGCCACTACAGCTTGGCGTAAGATTAGCCCTTAAACCGTGATGAATTGCTTCACGCATTTAACAATCTTTAGACCCCGCGAGGGCCCCTAGGGTTAGCCAAGCGGGTACAGCGAGCCTTAGCTTAAGGCCGAATTGCAGGTGTATGCAGAGCAGCTTAGCTAAGTAGGGCAAATTAGCCAGTTGATGGCTATTAGTAGCTTTATTAATCTAGAGGGGGAGGACGCCTTAGCAGAGCCTGAGGCCTTATTAACTTAGGAAGCAATTGAGGCCTTAATTGTAGCTTTATATAACAAGCCAGATGACGAGCTAGATGACGAGGAAAGCGACACCGATGAACCACAAATTATTAAGCTTGATGAGGCTTTAGATGCACTGGAGCGCCTTAAGCTCTATAAGGGGCAGCAAGAGGGGGGTGATGAGGCTCTAATTGCAACTCTTATAAAGGCAGAGAGAGTAATTCGAGGCCGTTGAGCTGTGCGAGTAAAGTAGACGACTATTATGAGCTTCTTTAAGTAGTATGGATAGAGAGAAGAGTTATTTTAGCCCCTTGCAGCGATTAATAAGTGAACTTGCAATATAACGTTTCTCTATAACATAACGTTCAAACCCCCTGCCACTGAGCTGAACGTTATAACGAGGTTTTACTGTAATACGAACTAATCCTTAGGAAGATTAAAATTTCTCCAATAAGCTACCAAGCGTTAAATAACATTTAGAGGGTCTGACGGCTAGCGCCATTAATGACCGCAATTTGGTAATGCAAGGCAACTCGTAATTGGTAAAATTTCGGCTGTACGGAAAGCTACTAACGCAGGTATCTTTTTGTTGCCTTTAAATAACTTTTCTCATGGTGCTTTGACCAACAGCGGCCTATTGCTGTACATAGCTTAATAACTGTGCCTTCGGCGCTGGTCGGCCACCCAATCACAATGACAACCTCAACACATAGCCAACCCACCGAAACTTCGCCACTGCTCCCAAAGCCAGGCCATCTCAGTGAAATCCCGCCCCATCCCGTAGACCTAAGCGCAGGGCTTGTCCCCGAAGGTGCGGACCCATACGAGAATGAGCAGCACAACGACGAAGCGGAAGATGGCGGCGTCGTGGAGCGGCAGGTCAGTAATAATGACCGGCTCAAGCAATATGAAGGTTTGCCAGAAGTAAGGAAGAAGATGAAGTACATCATACCGACGGTTGCAATTGGAGTAAGTGGATTTACTGGAGAGCTTTGATGGACAGGATTAATTAGCCTCGCAGATATTTCTCTCAGCCGCCGACCAGACCATTATTGTATCAACCTATGGTACAATTGGTACAGAATTGAATGCTTTGAATAAGGCTTCCTGGATAGCTACATCGTGCGTGCTTACCAGACCCTTATCAATGGTAGAAGAGGCATACTAACAGCATTAATCAGATATTTCTTGACGCTTACCTCATTCCAACCGCTCTACGGAAAACTTTCAGATATCTTTGGGCGAAAGCCATGCCTTCTATTTGCATATTCGGTGTTCGGCTTAGGTTGTCTCTTCTGTGGAATGGCAAAAAACATGAACCAGCTCATAGCAGCCCGCGCATTCGCAGGTGTTGGAGGAGGAGGGATGACCACTGTGGTGTCTATACTTCTATCCGACATTGTACCGTTGAGGGAAAGAGGGAAGTGGCAGGGCTACATCAATATCATATACGCGTTAGGAGCAGGCAGTGGGGCTCCTCTCGGCGGTGTTCTGGCAGACAGCATTGGATGGCGGTGGGCATTCAACGCACAAGGTCCCCTCTGTCTGGCTGCCTTTATCGCTGTAGCCGCTGTTCTCAAGCTCCCAAAGCAAGACCATAGCCACTGGAAAGATAAGCTGCTCAAGATCGACCTCCTTGGAGCTTTTATTCTTATCTGTGCTGTCTTCAGCTTGTTGCTCGGTCTGGATCGAGGCAGCAATGTTGCTTGGCACAACAAGATCACTATTGCGGCCTTAGGTGCTTCT
>Ga0307515_10024837_pt1 | contig 10405 bp, 5 predicted proteins | sample 17_EM_MG_FD_194513 | JGI IMG/M metagenome (GOLD analysis project Ga0307515, IMG submission 194513) | Populus trichocarpa ectomycorrhiza microbial communities from riparian zone in the Pacific Northwest, United States - 17_EM | ecosystem: Host-associated > Plants > Roots > Unclassified | place...
ACAGATGAAATTCTACAACAGAATATGGACACGTGGAGTCACTCCGCCAAACTGTATTCAAGTCAGTACTTGCCCAAGGGTGAGTAAATAAACATGAAAACCGAGAAAATTAGAAAAAAATAATTATAAAAATTAAATTATAAAAAAATCGAGTAAATTAATTAAAATTTTAAAAAAACTGATGGTTCGGTTTGATTTTGATTTTATAAGCTTGAAATCAAAAAAACGAACTGAACCAAACCCAAACTGAAAAAAACCGAGCCAAAAAAAAAAACCGAATCAAACTGGTTTGAACTGATTTTTTTAAAAAAAACCAAACCGAACTGAAATCGATCAGTTTGAACCAATTTAAATTTCTTTAAAATTTCTATTTAATTATTTTTATTTATAAAAACCAAACAAAAAAATAATCACAGCTTCCCAGATTCTAACATTGTCGGTGTAGAAAATGACCCTCCTGTTCCAGTGTTGCGAGAGCCCATTGTATCGAATACTTGTGATCCGATTACCTTGACTGTTGATCTTCCAACGGCGACCCCACAATCTGCTCATTTTGCATTTTACATTACGGAATTGGCAAGCAGGCCCTTGTTAAATGACACGAGGATCATTGATATTAACATTGACAGTCAGATGATGCAGACAGTGGAAGCAGAGATGAACAAATGCAAGTTGGTCAGGTCACATTGATTGTTTCGGGCCCCACGATCAAAATCACACTTGCTGCCTATGAGTCGTGTACCTTGCCACCGATGATCACCGCCGTTGAAGTGTTCGCTAAGAATGATCTTGCGCCAGTTCAAGGAAAAGATAATAGCGCTAATGAACAGAAACATTTGTCTTTATCACACTTCCTTTTGATTAGTGTCCTGTGCCTAGTTGTTTCCTTTATAGCATGAGAGAGACACGATTGATGTGATCTGATTTTGAAAATTTGCAGGGCACTTTATTTTTAGATTCATTCGTTTCAGTACAGAACATGGAAATTGTTTTTTAAAAAATAGAGTAATATTGCATTTGTTTTAAAAAAAAATCATAAAAATGAAAACAAGAATTTCCCAGTCAAGTATAATATTTATGTATGGATTTATACGAGTTTGTAAACCATATTTTTTATATACATGAACACTTTTTAGCAATCTAAAATATTAGAATTATATTTATTTCGTGTTATAGATTTGATTTTTTATTATGAATTCAATATAAAAACTCTCTCTTTTTTTAGTCGATAATATAACTTTTTTCATGATATTTTTAAATTTAAATAAAACATTAAAGTAGTTATTATAAGCTGTGATTCTGATTTTCCATGGAAATTAGTTGTAATCTTGATGTATTTATTTTTTTAAAGAAAAATCATATTCATTCTCAATAAAATGAACACCTTTTTTTATTTTTTCATTCAAAAAACTAAAAAAATGAGTTTAAGATGAAGAAAATGAATTTTCTATCGGTAAACACACCCTCGATTCTGCTGTGAAATTGATACGTGGCGCGCTTGACATTGCTTTTGTAAGATATAAAATATTGTGTGTATATATATATATATGCTCTCTGTTTTTCTCGCCTAAATTTTGATTTAATACGAGAGGATTGCTTCGGTAGCCGAGAAGATTTTATCATTTTCCTCGAAATATTTTCTTTTTAAATACACTAGATCGACATGAGAGGTGTGTTTTTTAAATTATAATCTTAATTAATATATAAATTATTTTTTTTAAAAAAACTAACAAATATTTTAAAGTCCACTGGACTTCTCCACCAGAAAAAAAAAAATATTAAGATTTAACTCCGAGCTGAGAATTGATGTCTCGAGAACACAATTTCTCTCGAATCCAAAATAAATTCCAAGGTGCAGGCTGGATTAATAGCATGTGTTGTATGACCGAGAAGGCTATCAACTCCGAAGTTTATTGTATGAACAAGCAAGCAATAAGTTCAAATCATATAAAATATAAACATTGGAAGCGACTAATTGCGAATTCTCTTGTTTGAAAAAAGATGGCTCGCTTCCAGAGCACAAATATTTTTATGACAAGACCTGAAAAATAAAATGCTTGATGGTCAACATCCAGCTCACTTGACTTTATTAAAGTAAAAGCAGATCTTGATATGATTTCCAAACCAACGGTAGATAATCCAGTGGTGGATACTTCATCCCATGCGCCCTGTTTGCTTCTGATTTCCGCCATCTGCGCACTGTGCTGGCTGCTGTAGAGAACGCGTTTACACTTTACACGTCTTGTAACGACAAAGAAGGGGACAAGAGCATTATGTAAAGTCTCATTTGATTTTATATATAAAAAAAACCCTTGATTGATTATATTCTCTCCGCCAGCCATTTTCACGAAGCTTCTCCCTCTTCCTCGCTCTTTCATTAATTAATTAATTGAAGGGCATAATTTTTATTTTTATTTGAAAAATAGAGTGGAATAGATTGAAAAAATATTTGAAAAAAAATATTATTTTAAACAAAACTATCTTTAGTTGTGTTTAAATATTATTTTTGTGTACACTTGTTATTACTAGTAGTTGTTATGTAGTCATGTTTTAAGATGTATTTTTAAAAAATATTAATTAACTTAAATAAGAGTTAATTTGAAATTTAATGAAGATCTAATAACTAAGAAAAAAAAATGAGATAAGGTGATATGATATAATAACAAAGAGAAGTGAGAGAAGAAGAAAAAAAAAATTAATGGGTCATCGATAATACATCAAGATTTTATTTTTAATACACCTGGTACTATTATAAATTTTTTGATGAGATAATTATAACAACATCTTAGAAGACCATCAAACGAAATCGTAACTGGTTATGAGTTTTATTCATGATTAATTATGAACTCATTTGATGATCTTTTAATATGTTGTTATAATTATTTTGTTGAAATCTTTTGAACGATATCGAATACGTAAAAACGGAGCTCTCAATGACTTATTTTTTCTTATTATTTTCTCTTTCATGTCATGTCATCTTATCTCCTTTCCATTTCATATTAAATCTCATTTATTGAGGAATTGATCTTTATAAAATTTGAAATTAACTTTCATACTTGCTAATTAATGTGTTTAAATATTTTTTTTGTGTATAATCGCTATTACTAGTAGTTGTTGTTTAGTCATGTTTTAAGATGCGCGTCTTTTGTAAATTAATTAACTCAAACAAAAGTTAACTCAAAATTTCATGAAAATTTAATGAGATTTAAAATATAATGTCAAAGAAAGAGAGATAAGATAAGATGATATGGTAAAAAAAAAGGAAATGAGAAAAGAAAATAAATAAATAAATAATGAGTCACCGGTAACATATCAAGATTCCGTTTTCAACACACCTGGTACTATTAGAAAGATTTTGATGGAATGATTATAACAACATCTTAAAAGACCACCAAACAAGATCGTGATTGGTTAGAAGTTTTGTTCAGGGTTAATTATGAACTCGTTTGATGATCTCCCAGTGTGTTATTATAATCTCGAAATCTTTTTAATGATATCAAATATGTAAAAACGAAACTCTGATATGTTCTCGATGATCTTTTTTTTTTCTCGTTTCTTCTCTCATACCACATTATCTTATCTTTTTTCCATTTCATATTGAATCTTATTTTTTGAGCAATTGATCTTTATAGAATTTGAAATTAACTTTTATACTTGCTAATTATTTTGCATGACAAATGATTTTTCAAGTAACTGCGGTTACAAATAACAGTCATGTTCAAATGTTATTTTCAGTAGCAGTTATATTGAGACTATACTACTTTTCTAATATATTTTTTAACCCGTGTTAGTTTTTAATTTTTTTTTTATTAAATCGTGTGAGAATGATAAAAGACCCGAAGTTACAAAACCAGGGCCTGCTCGTGCTCAGTCTTCACCCACGACTAACGAATACACAAGTCAATCCACGAGAAATATTAACATACCATTACTTATTCTTTTGACATGCTTGAACTGCAAAACACAATTGTGGCAAACTCAAACCTTAAAAGCCGATCATCTTAAAACTAAACTTCTTTCTCCCAAGTTCTTAGCTAATACACAAATTATTCATATTCGGATTAGTCTTTTTAATTGAATTGTTTTCAACTTTTCATCAAATTCGAACCCAGAATAATAATATAAACAAACTCATTTATCTCCTAATACTATTAAAATCTTAATTGCTGTCTAATTACCGGAAAATGTTATTCCACAAAGACAGGGCAAGAACCCGAAACCATCGTGCTAACATCGGATAATTTATACCATACTAACGTTTCAGTGATTATGCATGGTTTAGGTACAGCAACAGCAAGCCCAGAGCTGGAATCACAGTCTAATCAAACGTGCAAATCCGCCACACTGTCTCTGTCACTCAAGAAATATGTGATACATGTACACTATCAGAACCTAATAGTACAATAACCTTTTATCCATTCACTCGGAGAAGCGCAACCAATCCATCCACTAACATTAGCTGTCTTCCTCATTTCTCCTTTTATACATCTTGTCTACTTCTTCCAACCACTCTGACTCTCTCACCCACTCTATCAACTTTTCTTTTAGTTCTTTTTTCCTTCTTTCCTTTTAGTTCTATGAATTTGTCAAAACAAACGTTTGCTAAATGAAAAACAAACGTTTCTTTTTGGGCTGCGTTCAAATTAGTTAAATGATGCTGGACTGCAACGTGTTGCTGCATAACATGTCACCTCTGTTTACAAGTTGAGGAAGCCAATTACATGACTGGGGATTTTTGTAGCTTTCAAGTATCTGGTTTGGTGTTTGTTAATATACAGTGATCTTGAAGGTGACCAATTTGTCCACTCTGTTCCATTCTTGATTTTTTTTTTCTTTTTTATCATCTGGGGCTTGTTGATATTTTGAGGAGGTAATTATCCAGGTATCAAACAACATTTCTGTCACACTTTTCTTCCTGTAATCGTCCCAGGTTTGTCACTTCTGTTTTCAATTCTTTCACGATCAGCATTAAAGTGTCAGCTTTGGTTGTGATATTGGAATCTTTTCTTTTCTTTTCTTTCCCATTCCTGTTTCTATAATAGTCTCAGTTCTGCCATTTTTGTTATCTTCATCTCAGCCTTGACTGTTCTTTTGTTACCAATCCAGCTTCAAAAGTTCTATCGAGTTTGTTAATCTGATTTTTTCTCCAAGTTCTTATCTTTCTCCGTGGTTCTTAATCATGGTGAATATCTACAGTTGTGAATTGCTCATCTTGATTGGTTCAATTCTGTGTCTAGTATGTGTTTCATTAGAATATGTTCCCGAAGATAACTATTTGATAGATTGTGGATCCTCTACAAATAGTTCGGTAGGGGATCGTGTATTTGTAGCTGATCAATCCTATTCCGATGTCCTTTCAACCCCACACAGTATTTCTGCCAATACGAGTTCAGATTCCACCTCTTCAACATATGATTCTGCTCTTTATCAAACTGCAAAAATATTCAATGAGAGCTCTCATTACACCTTTCCAATCAAGAAACCCGGGCGACACTGGATCCGCCTCCATTTCTTTCCCTTTGTGTATAGAAACTACAACTTGAGCATGGCAAAGTTCTCCGTGTCTGCTCAAAATTTCACACTTATTAGAGAATATCGGTTAGAGTCTCCTCCCATTGTTAAGGAATACTCTGTCAATGTAACGTCTGGCAGTCTCGTTCTCACCTTTACTCCTTCTGTCAATTCATTTGCCTTTATTAATGCATTAGAAGTTTTTTCACTCCCTGACGAGCTGATTCCTGCGGGTGCTAGGACCATTAGTAGTCTCCAAGGCAACTACAAAAATCTGTGGAAGCAAGCATTAGAGACAGTCGAGAGGGTTAATATGGGCAACCAAACCGTGTTCCCCCAAAATGATACCTTGTGGCGACTTTGGGTTTCTGATAATGAATATCTGATACATAATAATCTAGTAACGTTCGTGTCTAATGTCACAGCGGTCAATTTCACTGGAGGAGGGCCGACTGAGAATATTGCTCCTTCTTTGGTCTATGGGACTGCTACTAGATTGAACTCAGACTCTGATCCTAATATCAATGCCAATGTGACATGGCTTTTTGATGTTGATCCTGGTTTTGAGTATCTGGTTCGGTTCCACTTTTGTGATATATTAAGCAATCCTCATCCTAAGCTGTACTTCAATGTGTATATTGGTTCTTGGCTAGTTTATCAAAATCTTGATCTTCTCAAACTCACATTCTCCTTGGGTGCTCCGTATTTTATGGACGTCATCACCAGAGCAAGTGACACTCGACTGTTAAATGTAAGTGTTGGCCCTTCTAATGTAGGTGTCCCTTACCCAAATGCCATTCTTAATGGGCTGGAGATCATGAAAATAAGCAATTCCGAGGATAGCCTCGATGTCTTAGACTCTATATCCTCAAGAAGTTCGGAGGTCAAAGTCATTATTGTTGTAGGCTTGACCGTTGGATTGTTTCTCGTTGTTGTTTTGGCTTTTGTTTTGTTTCTGCTGTGTCGAAGAAGGAAATTAGACCACGCTGACCCCTTGAAATCGGAAGGCCATTTTCCCACGAGTGGAGGAGGTAACAATCGATACTTCAACGGTGCTAACATCTTTTCCACCTCAAAATTCGGGTACCGCTTCCCTTTCATGGTTATCCAAGAAGCTACAGATAACTTCACTGAGAGTTTGGTTCTTGGGGTTGGTGGCTTTGGAAAGGTTTACAGAGGAGTTCTGAGAGATGAGACAATGGTGGCAGTGAAGAGGGGAACTTCACAATCACAAGGCATTGCAGAATTCCGGACTGAGATTGAAATGTTATCTCAGTTCCGGCACCGGCATCTGGTCTCTTTGATTGGATACTGTGATGAAAGGGATGAGATGATCATAATATATGAGTTCATGGAAAATGGGACTCTGAAGGACCATCTGTATGGCTCAAATCATCCCAGCCTAAGCTGGAGACAGCGGCTTGAGATATGCATTGGAGCAGCTAAAGGACTTCACTATCTCCATACTGGCTCCACAAGGGCTATCATTCACCGCGATGTCAAGTCTGCAAACATACTACTAGATGAGAATTTCATGGCCAAGGTTGCTGATTTTGGGCTTTCTAAGACTGGTCCTGAAATAGATCAGTCGCATGTTAGCACAGCAGTCAAGGGAAGCTTCGGATATCTCGATCCAGAGTACTTGATAAGGCAGCAACTGACGGAGAAATCAGATGTTTACTCATTTGGAGTCGTCATGTTTGAAGTTGTTTGTGGGAGACCTGTTATCGATCCATCAGTTTCAAGAGAAAGGGTTAACTTAGTTGACTGGGCATTGAAGTGTATAAGGGGAGGAAAATTGGAGGAAATTGTAGACCCTCGTCTTGAAGGTCAAATTAAGCCAGATTCATTGAAGAAGTTTGTTGAGATAGCTGAGAAGTGCTTGGCAGAGTGTGGTGTTGATAGACCTTCAATGGGAGATGTCTTGTGGAATCTGGAGTGTTCTCTCCAACTCCAGGGTGAAGAGAGATCAAGCAACAATTGTCAGATTTCGACACAATTTAATCGTGGAAATAACTTTGAGACCAGAGTATCCGCTAGAGAATTCAGCCTGGGAGGCGGAGATGACCTTGATGGTGTTTCAATGAGTAAAGTCTTTGCCCAAATGGTTAGAGAGGAAATGAGGTAGACTGCAGGGAAGCCATGAACTCGAACCTGTAGAAAAAAGGATCCATTTATTGCAGAAAGTCAGGCTTAGAAGAATATACCGTACAGGAAGTGTGGATTAAAACCTGTTGCAAGTAGACTCGTATATTTTTGAAAATCAAGTAGCTTGATTTTGTATGTTGTCAAGGGAGCAAATGCATAGCGCATTCCATTATTCCACCTGTGTCTTTGATTTCATTATTTTCTCTTTCTTGGATGTTGAATGTTCTTCATTGACCTAGGGCTTTCTCTCATGATTTGTAATAATCTTGTTTTCTACACGAATTTGGTGCTTGATCTCTTACTTCCGGTTTCCACTTCTCACGCAATATATATCATTGTCATCTCTGTTTTGCTTTCTGCTGTGCTTGGTAGTTGATTATCCTCTTATACTTTCAAGCTTGATAGCAAGAAACAAAAAGAGATGCTCAGGTGCTGAATAGTGAATCACAGAGCTGAACTAGCCGTGACAAAAAAAAAAAAAAAAATTTGAATTAAAAAGAAGGACGATGTAGCATGCATGAATGACAACTTGGAAGCAAGGAAGGTTGCATGCTTGGCCATGGACTGCGATGGGAGTTTATTTGCTGCTTATGAACAGTAATTTTCTCTGCTTACACGAAGGGAAACATCTTCTGTCACTCGAATTTCTGGAATAACCTGCTTTAGTTATGCACAATTAGCAGGTGGATTGATAGTCGGTCCACTGAACTTGTATGGGTCAAGCTAACACTGCAGAGAAGAGTTTCAGGATTTATTTTGCGTGTTTTTTTTTAAAATATTTTTAATTTTGATATATTAATATCAAAAATAAAATTTAAAAAATAAAATATTATTATTTTAATATATTTATAAATAAAAAATATTTTAAAAAATACCCAATAAGACAATATGCTTAAATTCTTAAAGAACGAAATGATTACTTTTGTAAACAACGCAGAAAACGAGTTTCCCTTGCTATTTTAAATATGATTGTTTTAAAAATATTTTTTATTTATTTTAAATTAAAATTTTAAATTATTTTTAATAGATTGATGTTAAAAATAAATTTTTAAAAAATTGCCATGATAACTAACAATGAGAATATATATAAATTGCTAAGAGGAAATGTTAACTTTTGATTTTTAAATTTTTAAATTTATCCTCTCATCATTTTCCAGTATAAATTCCCTTTCTCCAATCCTCCACCGCCTGAATTCAACAATAAAACCTTAAATAAAATCAAATAAATAAACAATACAAATACCATAATCCTAGCCGTTCTTTCATTACCCTCACGAATATCTCACCCTCTCTTTATCCTTAAACTAGAGAAAAATAGAGTGAGATAAAGAGAGCAACAAAACCAGATAACAGTTAACAAAACCCTAGACTACAATGGATCGCTCCTCCAAGCGCACCCGTGACGACCGTGACCGTGACCACCACAAACACCGATCACGAGACGATAAGCACCGAGACTCCTCCGATTCTCACCACCACCGATCAGAGAGAGAATCTCACCATCGCGACCATCACAAATCATCTAGGCGCGATGATACTAAGCGCGAAAGATCTCGCGAGCGAGAAGAGAGTGTAGATAGGCGAGAGAGATCTCACGATCACAAATCATCTTCCTCATCGAGGCGTGAGGACAGAGAGAGATCGTATGATGCGAGAGAGGAGAGAGAAGGGAGTAGAGAGAGAAAGCGCGAGAAGAGAGAGAGAGAAATTGAAGAGGAGGATTATTTTGAGAGAAAGAAGAGAAAAGAGAGAGGAGGGAGTGAAGATAGGGTTGTTGTTGACAAGGAGAAGAGGAGTAGAAGAAGATTTGGCGAAAAAGTGAAAGAAGAGGATAATAGTATTGATACCAATAATAATGGTAATAGTTTTGAGAATGTGAAGAGTGTGGATTTGAGTGAGGTTAGAGTGAAGGAGGAAGTGAATGGTCAGCCAACTGGTGGCGGCAGTGGCAGCACCACAGAAAACGGTGGTGTTTCGACTGCAAATGTAAGTTTTCTTCCTGGCTATACTTTTATTTTTCGTGCCTGCTTTGGGTATTCTTTTCCATTGTGTTTGTTTGCTGTTTTGTGGTTTGATTAAGTGTACATGTTTGGCTTGGATAATTGGATTAATGTAATATATTAAGAATAGAGGACGGTGTTATGTTCTCTTATCTTTGGTTTAATTAGTTGTAATATGGGCTGTTTGGATTAGATGGTGGGATAACGAGGGGTAGTTTGGTGGGGAGATGGGAGTTGTGGTTCTTCACCGAATTTGATGCTGTGTGTGCCTATTACAATTTACAACTAGAAGCTATTTTATTTCTTGTGTTACATCTCGTAGTGTTCATGGTTGCTCAAATGGGACTGTTATTGTGTGTTTCCATGTGTGTAATTTGAGAATGGAGGTGGTATAGTGGATAATTTGTTGTTTTTAAATCTAAAATGACTAGTCGCTGTGCTTTACTAGAAATAGAAAATTGAGCAATGATTTGGATCAGGTTGATAATTAGATTTTCAAGTTTAATTTTAGTGGTTCTATGTGAAAAACAGAGGTAAATTTTAGTGCCAAGTGATGGAAGATATATAGTGTTTGTGGCATATGTGATTTGCCAAGCAGTGTTCCTGGGTGTGTTTGTTTTTGTGGTTGTATTTGCTTATCAAAGTTCTTTTCAAACCGTTTGTTGCCGGAAAAAAGCATTAAATTGATGCTTTTAGGTGCTTTTTGATGGTTTTGATGAGCTGATGTCAAAAAAGAATATTTTTTT
>Ga0307515_10024838_pt1 | contig 10405 bp, 3 predicted proteins | sample 17_EM_MG_FD_194513 | JGI IMG/M metagenome (GOLD analysis project Ga0307515, IMG submission 194513) | Populus trichocarpa ectomycorrhiza microbial communities from riparian zone in the Pacific Northwest, United States - 17_EM | ecosystem: Host-associated > Plants > Roots > Unclassified | place...
GATCCAAGATTCTTCATCAGTTCACGAGCAAGAAATTGAAGGTGAAGATGAATGTGAAAACAAGAGTTGGAATTGGCGTTGCGGGGATGAAGACAGGGTTGCTGGGGGCGGAAGTTTTGTGTGGAGGTGTAACGTTGAAGGAGACTGAAAGTGGTGAGATGCCAAGATGCGTCATGAAAATACTTCAATGGTAACACTTCTAGTTCATTCTGATTTATTATTTTTTTTTTAAAAAAATTCGTTTGGTGAGTATTAATAGGATGGCCCTGTATTTGTTCTTTGTTTTTTAGACTGCATAAACCCAATTTGTTTGAGATTGTTTATTACTAGATAATTGCTAACTTCGAACTTGAAGCATAAAATTCTCATAGAATCTGGGAAATGATGATGGCCACCTTTGTGTGATGACACTTTGGAGCACGTTGCATCAAGAAAGCTCCAAATGTCAGGTCTTAAAGTTAGATGTTCTTCATCTTCCTGTCTTCTTGTTAGGGCAGGATGTAGTCATGTTGGTTTTTCTCAAGGCATTTCATGGGGCGCTCTTTTTTTTCTGTTCCCTTTTTTTCCCTTGAAATGATAAGGCAATGGCTTTACGTTGTCACCACACTTGCTGGACATCCATCTGCTGCAAAAACTGCAAGGTTATGTTTATATTTCATGGTAAAGGATTAAACCCCTTGCCCATATACACAGGTTAAGTTAGGATCAGGAATCTTTTCACTTACTGAATACCATTAATCATATCAATATGTATCAATTGCCTAATTTCTCATTTGGAAGTAGACATTTCAAAAATGCGCCTACAGCGACAGTTGTCCTCACCACAGCATTTTTGCTCTCTGAAGTTACTATTCTGGTTAATGAATTGACAATGCTGATTAAGATTGTTGCTTTGGGTGCAGGATCATCATCCGCTGACAGTTTATTGTGTGTGAAGGATTGATGGTATAAATTAAAAAGACTGGTAGCATCAAGTTGACGAGGCAATTCATGATTCTAGACAAACACATGTACCTATATCGGATTCTGCAGCATGCTAGTTTTATGCTCTTTAATGCTTACATTACACATATTCTTTACTTGGAAGAGGGTTATGGTGGGAAGAAGTGGAAGATCAGAGAGCATCATTCAACAGTCAAAGTGGGTCCTCGTCTAGACTTTGATTCCTTCTATGATGTAATAGGATACATAAAAATACGTAAATGGGGTGGAATTTAAATTATTTGTTTTGTTTTTTGGTGGCTGGACCCGCTCAGTTTTCTATTTATATCTTGTTCACTGTTTTTTTTCTCTCTTTCTGCTGAAGAATCTGAATTCCTGGTTGAGCTGACAGGTTGCCATACTTAAAGTTGGAATTTTTTTTTTGAAGGAAAAAAGAAAAAAAGAAAAACAAATAAACATAATTGAAACAAGGCGTACCGTGTGAACTTTTTATTTTTATTTTTTTCGAAGTTAGGTTAGGAGTTAAAAAATAATGTGGATGGACAGCTTATGCCTCGCTAAGTCAGGACATATAGCATGAGAGAGAGATGAAACCCGTTATTCTGCAAATATTAATGATTCGGTAATTAATAGATAATATTCGTATAACGTTTTAGAAAAAAAATAAAGGATACCTTGATAAATTATTATTTTTATTAATTAATATACAGATTAAAATTTATCAAATAATTAATATCTCAGTTAATTAATTATAAATTTTCATAGTTCTCAAAATATTAATTTATAGAGATTTAATTGCACAAATATTGTTTGCATCTTAAATTACCTGGTAGGGAATTAACATTATGGTACCTCTTAAGTGGATTTGAATGTTAACATTCTAGTCATTTTGGTCCTCAAACTCTTCAGTGTTTTCATCACAGCTCTCCTCTCATCTTTAACTCTTAAAAGCATGAGATTACTTGCTTATTTTAAAAACAGGATATGTTGTCCTAATTAACAATTAATTTTATTTTTATATGAAAAAAACTATCCTTCATTAATCTTCAAATAATTACAAAGCAAATACTAACAATCATTTGATGGCAGCTTTGTTTGTTTTTTTTAAAAATTATTTGGCAAACTATATATATAATTTTTTTTTATTTTTTTATTAGCTTGGATGTTTTGATTAAATGGTTGAAAAATGTTATTTTTTACTTGTTTTATTGAATTTTACATATCATTTTTTTCACATATACCTTACGCCCTTATTTGCTATAGGTTTTCAACCCCACTCTTAATATTAGCTAACCAAAGACTCAGTATTTATTTTTAAATTCAACAATTGTAACCAAATATATATTCATCAATTTTTATTAATACAACTTTATTTTTTAACATTTTTGCCTATAGCAACGACCGATTAACTTACAAGCACAATGGCTAAACAACGTTTAAATATTTTGTATGCTTTATTCATAAGTTAATATTACAAAGATAATAAAAAAATTAATAAAAGCTAATTAAATATCACTTTTAAAAGGAATGGTATAACACCTCTTATATTTGATCCAAAGTAAGACACTATACTGCGACGTTTCAAGAGCCAATCAATTGCCAAACACTGGCTTTGGTAATGTTATTTTATTTTCAGGATGGCAAACTCAGTGGCCTCATTTAAAAACACCCACCTCCTTCTAAAGAGTTTTACATACTCAATGGCCTCATTTACAGAATTACAGCCATGTTTCCTCCCAACTTGGGTATTTTTGGTGCAGCGGTTCAATTGTAATTTTGCTAACTCTTGAATTTTTTAAATTAATCTTTTTATAATTTTAGATCATTTTAATAAGTAGATATCAAAAATAAATTTAAAATAAAAAAATTATTTTAAAAAATAATATCCACCAGCACTTCAAACACCCCTCTGTACACCCCTCCGTCAACACAGGGGCTACTTTCCATTTTAAAAGAACGGTTCTCGTCCACAATCCTTCTTGATGTGGGATTATGAGTAGCATATATTAAAAAATCTAAGGGCAGATGATCGTGGGCTGACGAATTTATGGGCTGGGCATTTTTCTTGAGTAACTTGGCTGGGTTTAAGTCGGGCCTTGTTATGCCCGGCAGTGAAATCGTGGCCTTACAAATGGAGCAATATTAGAAGGCACAAGATCCTTTCCTTCTTTAAACGAATACTTGTGTTCCTCCGTGCCTTTTAGATTCAATGGATTTTTCTTCTTCTTTATATTCTCTTGTTCTTGAAATAAAATCATGACTTGGTAATGAAATACGAAATTGATGATCGTTTTATTCATGGAACAGAAATTATAAATTCAATCAAAGAAACGTGAATTGAGTGAGAAATTCATGATTTTTTCACCCCAATACCACTTGCGGCAGACTTTTCTTCCCTTCTTATTTTGACATAGAAAAAAAAGTAATTGAAATTACGATTTGTAAGTAATTATAACACTGCTGAATAATAAATATAAGATCTACTATCAAGCTCGGAGAAATTTTTACCTGGCTTCAACCAAAAAATCATCAAAATATTTGTTTTACTTGTTTATTTATAACATAGAGTTTTTTTTTATACACTCGCATTAACCACGGGACCTGTGATTTACTATTCTATCCACCCGTGCCTTGCACGAGACAACAACACTTATAGCCTAAGTTTACTATTTCATAGCATCATTCGTTGACCCAACATATTAAATCATAAATGTGATTTATTTATTTATTTATGTATGCCTAGCATGGTGATTGCTTTAGTTGAGGAGAATTCAGGGGAGTGGGTGCAATCTTTTTATTTATTTATGTATGCCTAGCTTGGAGACTATCAGTGTTTTCAAATTATTAATATCTGCAGGATGAGTATATTAATTATAAATATTCCAACGATAAAAAAATGGTAATGCATCCTTTTTTTTTATCCTTGAAATTTCAAATTGAACAGCTTTAAAAAGAAGGCGACACAGATACAGACGAGAGAATTAAGTAAAGGTCACGTGAATGAAATGAAGTTCAAACGGTGACAGAAACAAGTAAGAAGATGTTTCCTTATCGACCTAACTATTTCAACGAATGCCTTGATGTTTCTTGATCCCCAAGCCATAACTGCAATTAATTTGTTTATTTTAAATCTATTAATTTTAATTAACCTCCTTCTTTATGTCGCTACCTTACCCCGATTTACGTACTCTTTCACGTATAAATATTTGTTTATTTTAAATTTATTAATAATATCTGTAATTAATTTGTTTAATTAAGCTCAAACTTAAAAAAGAAAAATACCAACAGGTATGGGCTCGCACACACGGCAAAAGTACTTTGGAATTGTAAAATAAAAAAAGGTGGATGCTTGTTGACTTTTTATTTATCCCCAAACTGTAGTCAATGCAAGTGGAGCTTGACATAATATTCAATGGACAGACATCCACTGAGGATCCTCTCAAAAATAAATAAAATAAAATAAATTGATACAGCAGCCATGATAGCAGGTGAATGAATTCAATAATCAATTACGAAAATCGCTACAATTAAATATTTGATGCTTCATTGGCAAGCAAAATTGTCTTGGAGAATTAAAACTGCTTGACCTTGATTAACTCGACAGTCATAAATATCCCATCTGACATGTCTGTGACCCAGCACTTGATCTCACCAACGTTTGCAACAGATCTGGTCTCTCTCAACTCTCAACCCACGTGACTTAAATTCAAAGCCAGAATTCTAACGGTTTCTTTTTTAAAAAAAAAATTACCTTACTAATTAAAAATTTCTGTAAAATAACATCATTTTTACCTTGTTATGCTTGAAAAACATGATATTTAGTAATATTATTATTTTTAAATATAATAAAATAATTATTACACTTTAAAAAATAATATTTAATAAAATAAAGATGTGAGCAATTAATTATTATATTTTAAAAATATAATATTTAATAAATATCATGGTTTTTAATTATGACAAGTAAAAAAAATGCTATTTTATAATTTTTTTATTATTGTGTTAATTATTTTTTAAATTTATGTGATAATTTAGCAAATTGCCCAGTTCTAACCTTACACTTACTGTTACATGTCAGTCTCACCCGCTCTTATCAAAATTCAAAAAGGCTGAGAATTGAACAACTGTCATTCTCTCAGGTAAGCATTAACCGCCTGTCTGTTTGGGGTGGTCTGATTTAAACTTTGCTCGATACGAAATGCGTTGGCGCGTGACTTTCTTGGAGAACAAGTTCAATCGGTGACTCCGTTTCTCGTCCGTCTCCTTTACCAGGCCAACCAGATTTGCCACGTGTAAGCAACCCGACATCTAATTTTCTAAATGCGGCGAGTCGTTAGGGATTGCCCTCATTTTTAATCTCCTCCTTTGTAAATATCTGCACCATTTTTAATCCAAAAAATCAGCCAATTATATCATAAATCTAATTGAGATTTCATTCATATATATAAAACTGAGAAATTAAAGAAAAAGGAAAAAAAATGCTGGGCTTTCTTCGGTTTATTGTCCTATAAAACTGGGATTCACAAGCCTAATGACATTTTGACTCTTCCTTGGAACTGAAACTCTCTCTAATATCTCCTCAGTCCTCTTCTCTCTCTGTGTTGGTACTTCATTTGCCTACTCTCTCTCCACCCCCTCTGCTTTTTGCTTATACTCTTTAATTCTCAGATCAGTTACATCTTCAAGTGTTTATAAAATCCCCCTTGATATTTCCTATTTCTAACGTTTCCTATAATAAATTTCTCTTAAAAACCTTTGATGTTTTCACCCAAAAACCAAACCCACAAGAGACTTGATTGCATTCAAAAAATGGATCGCTTTTCTACCAAATACACAGAGCATAAAACCGTGACCAACAAGCTGGTGAGATGGGAGGACTCAAAAGCCACAAGAATTGTAAGGATTTCTGTGACTGACGGGAATGCAACGGACTCGTCTGGAGATGAAAATGAGGAACCCAAGATCCAACATCCAAGAATTAAAAAGCATATCAACGAGATAAGAATGACAAATTGCAGCGACAGGGAAGCAGAGGATGCGAAAAAATCACCAGGACAACAAGTTGTGAAAAAAAACTCAAGGGATCAGTATTATTATCCAGAAGGGAAAAAGTATCGTGGTGTGAGACAAAGGCCATGGGGGAGATGGGCAGCAGAGATCAGAGACCCTTATAGGAGAACCCGGGTATGGTTAGGGACTTATGACACAGCAGAGGAGGCAGCCATGGTTTATGATCAGGCTGCTATTCGTATTAAAGGACCTGATGCACAGACCAATTTCACAAACACTCTGGTGAGCAAACAACATACCCCAGATGTTGATATTAATGTTAACATTTCTGGGTATGATTCTGGTAAAGAGTCTCATAATAGTCTATGCTCTCCAACTTCTGTACTTAGATTTCATTCCACTGGGGAACCGGGTCCAGAGTCACAGGCTGCTGTACAGAGTGACTGTTGCTGGAGACAAAATCAAGAGGTCGTTCAAGAAGAAATATTGAAGGGTGGTGATGATGAGTGTTTGGTGATGGATCCTCTGTGTTTGAAGGAGTTTTGGGACTTTGAAAGTCCTGCACCGATTTTTTTTGAGGAGTGCAGTGTACCGGGTACTGTTTTGAGAGAAGATTATGCTGATATGCCGGTACATTTAGATTGTGATTTTGGTTCCTGTTTATGGGATGTTGACAAGTATTTTGAGGCATAATTCCAGGATCATAAAAACCTTAATTACTCTCTATTTGGGGTTTAAGGTCAAGCTATCTACATAATGATACGATGATTTGGTAAATTCCGAGGGGAGTTTTGGATTAGTACTGTTTTCAATTTTAGTTATAGTGGTTGTGTCTAAAGATTGTAAGGTTTAGCTTACAATTTGGAAATATATGTAAATCCTTTCCTCTTTCTTTATGTTTTCAAGATTTTAAATCTCTTGAGTGTTTCTTTATGGTAAGTGTTCGTTTGCGAAGATTGCAGGCAAGATTGGGAGTTTATTTTGACTGTTTTATGTCACTTTTTGTATGTTTTTGTGCATGATTTAATATTATGGGTTTGGAGAGTGAGATATTTTTACTTGCTGGACTAAAAAAAGCCTACCAAGTGTCTAAAGTGGTTTCCATGTTCGACGGCTGGCCACCTTGAACTCTCGAGAGCCACCCGCTCCTTCTGCGTTTTGTTAACCATTCATTGGTAGTGATAACAAGTCCAAATTCCTGCCTATAATCGTGCTTTGCCTTTCCTGGTGTCTAGTGGATAGTGTTACAAAAATATCATGCATCAATTTGATATGGTTGGGGTCTAAATCAGTATGTTGTTTGTAACGTCTCCAATAATATAATTTATTGACTGATTGTTGACAAGGCATTTATTTATTAACAATCCTTCTGGGAAAAATGTGACTGTCCAGCTGAGCATGCCAGCTATATAGTTTCGTACTAGCAGATTATCCCATGTTTTTAATTTTTTTAAATTTTAAATTAATTTTTTAGGTATTTTTGTATTATTTTATATGTTAATATTAAAAATAAAAAAATAATGTTTTAATAATTTCTTTTTTAAAAAAACATAAAACATGTCAGTGTACTTAAACCAAGCTTTGGACTTTGAATTCAAAATACAGAATCCTGGCTTTTACTTCTATGACTTGAGCCCACTGAAATTACACAATGGTCAAGTGTGATCCTTGGACGAGAACCACCAACAGACTGTCTTCTCTCCTGACGGGAGGGAGCTTTGGTCTGTCCGAGGCACTAATTGAACCATAAATTCTTTCCCCACAAAACACGTCGGAAAGGAAGGTGTAGGTGCCTAGGGTAGCAGTGGCCTTTTTAGAAATTCCAAGACATGCCACATCTAACTTGCTTTATTTTTATGTTGATCACGACCCGGCGTGCCTCGACTCCGTGGTGTAAAACTGTAAATTGTTTTTTTTTTAAGTTTTTTTTATTTAAAAAATATTATTATTATTTTTTAATATTAAGTATATCAAAACAATAAAAAAACTAAAAGATTATTAATTTAATTCTTTTTTAAAAAAATTTAAAAATCTAAAAATTGCGTTGAAACCGCACTCCCAAAATAGGGATCTCCTTACTGAACAAGAGGGATCTTCTGACCGTACCACTGGTCAAAGATTGCAAAAAGTTTCGGGAGGTAATTTGGCATTGCAGGCTTGCTTTTATTACTCTAGTGTACAAAAGAGACCCACTTGCAAGCCTGTAACAAGAGATCTAAAAGAAGATGTGAAAAAATCAGACTCAGACCCACTAGCAATTTGCAAGTCTGTCTTTGGTCACTTCTGGAAATAATTTTACCCAAGTTTTATTTCACGTCACAGTCCTCGCTCCCCGCAACTTTTACCAGCAGTTATGGTTCTTGCGGTTGACACATTGTCTAGTTGTCGAAAGTGGGAAACTCTCTCCTCGATCGTCTAGCTTCTTGAGATTTTGGCGTCCCATGTGAAATGCTTGGGGCGGTGAGATATTTGTGAAGGACCTAACCATGCAAGGCAAAACTATGTACTGGTTATCATGACATCTGGACTGTAGTTACCTACAGTAGCCGAGTGTATATCACATGGTATCTTGACGATTTCAGTTACTGCTTTTCATTTCTCGTTGGGATTTTCTTAATGTCGACCACAAATCCATTACTTAGATTATCCGAATTCTTTTTTTTTTGTTGAGAAAAAATCACTGCGCAAGGAGAAGAACTTAATTATTGGTCTGGAAGTCAATCCTTAAGTGCAACTGCAAAATTGGTCCAAATGTTTCTGTGCAAAAGGCAGAGTCACGGGTGAAGCCGTGTTGCTAGAACCCATGGATTCTTTGCGTTCTTATCATTAATCAACCCGTAATAATCTGTCAAATTCTGTCCTAGACTCCGAAGTCCGTACAGATTAAAAAAAACCCTTCCCCGCATATGGTAACGATCAAACATTGTCGGACGATGTGCTTGTTCTGGGTTTATTTTTTGTGCCTACAGGAGGCATTATACACGTGTTAAATGTTCTACTATAAGCAAAAAAAAAAAAAAAACAGAATCGTCCAGCGAGTGTAATTTTTAATTTGGAAGTTAGATATGAAACTCGATAGCAAGAACAATTGATGGACTATGGAGCAAAATAATCAGATGGCAGGGAGGGAAGTTGGAGCTAACTTCAAGGGAATCTTGAATACTCCATCAGTCGGAAAGGATGTGGGCACGCATAGCAATCAAGAAGCTACCATGGAAGAAAGAAACGGTCCCACTAACAGAGTTAGCAGTTTACACGTGATTTGTAGATAGCTAATTAGTTAATATACAGAGGTGGTCGGAATGAAAAGTTAGTTAATATAGTTAATTAGAATGTATAGCATGGATACTGTAATGTGTAATTCCGGGAGTGGCAGGTAGTATGAGTTGACATTTCTACGAAGTTTTACATAACTTCTTCTCTTTATTATTTTCTGATTCTCTCAATTTTTTATTTTTTTTTATTTTCTAAACTTTCTTTTCTTCTCAAATTAATCCTTGGTGTTAAGGAAGGTTAATAACAGACAGACAAAGCCATGTACAGTATTATTGTTTCAAGAATTCAAATGGCTAGACAGAATTCAAAGGATCCACTACGAGAAACAAAAAGATGGGCAAGGAAAATAAAGAAGAGGAGAAAACTTAAAAGTGGGAGAAACATAATATCGACAAACATCGCAAAGAAGCTCGATATCTTTTTGACCCTGAAGGGATGGCCGCCGCATGTATTAGCATGAGAGGATTTTTTAACGGTGAAACTAACTTGGATCCATTATAAAAGAAAGTTTTAAATAAGCACTCGGATTAATTCTCTGGACATTCTCGCGTGGGTATGGGGACACGAGAATTTCTTGCTGTGAATAATCATCATTTGTATGGAAATCATGGGGAAAAAAAGGTGCCGAAGGAAAAGTTATATTAACAAAAAAAAAAACCCTAAAAAACGTGGGATTTTTACTGTATTCCTCGCCACTATTCAAGAGTAGTGCTTTTTTTTTCCTTATCTTTGATTTTCTTTTCTATCAATGTTATTTTTTTTTTAAAAAAACCATTATTTAATATTAAATTTATTTTGTTATTAGATTATTTTATTTTCATGACACGGATCTCAGGTTATCTGGTTAACCCGGTTGATTTATATATTTCATCATTTAACATTGGATCTGACATAATCGATTGAGGATTGAGTTTCATAATTTATTTTGATTGCTCTCTATAGGGTTATCTGAATTCATGATAAAAAACGCATATTTAGTAGGTTAACCCGGGTTAAATCAGGTCGGTTTTTTTTCTTTCTACGAGGTTATCTTGGTTTCATTACTCGGGCTATGAGTTTGATAGATTAACTCAAGTTATTTTTTATGTTTTTTTTAATCTCATTCTTCAACATTGAACTGATTAAGAATTGAATTTTGTTATTTATTTCAATTTATTTTCTATAAGGTTATCTCGGT
>Ga0307515_10024839_pt1 | contig 10405 bp, 8 predicted proteins | sample 17_EM_MG_FD_194513 | JGI IMG/M metagenome (GOLD analysis project Ga0307515, IMG submission 194513) | Populus trichocarpa ectomycorrhiza microbial communities from riparian zone in the Pacific Northwest, United States - 17_EM | ecosystem: Host-associated > Plants > Roots > Unclassified | place...
GGCGGACGGCGCGCCGTCGGTCGACGTGATCGGCTACTCGGCCGGCGGGGTGGTGACCCGGCTCTGGGTGGACCGGCACGACGGTGCCGCGGTGGCCCGCCGGATCGTGACGCTGGGATCGCCGCTGCACGGGGCGCGGATCGCCGGCGCGGGCGCGCTCGCCCCGGACGCCTGCCCGGCGGCCTGCCGGCAGCTTGTGCCGGGCAACGCCCTGCTGGCCGGGCTCGACGACACCGCCCTGCCGAGCGGGCTGCCGTGGCTGTCGATCTGGACCGAGAACGACGAGACCGTGCAGCCGCCCGACTCGGCCCGGCTGGCCGGCGCGGTGAACGTACCGATGCAGAGCCTTTGCCCGCAGGCCCGGATCTCGCACGGCGAGCTGCCCACCAACCCCGCGGTCACCGCCCTGGTCCTGACCGCGCTGTCCAGCGCGCCGCTGAGCGCGCCGACCACCTGCCCGGGCTGAGCCGACCGGCGGCGGAAAAGGCTAGTTCGTGACATCCCGGGTCATGAAGTTGGCCCAGGCCGCGCCGAGCAGCACGACCAGGTAGACCAGCTGGATCCCGGCGCCGCGCTCGATGTCGCGCCACAGGATCGGCTCGCGGAAGAAGTCGATCCAGGCGAACCAGTACCGGGTCGGCAGGTAGGGCCGGATCCCGGCGGCCGCGTCCAGGGTGACCAGCACCTGGCTGGTGACCAGCACGGCGAGCGCGCCCATCGCCGCGCCGAGCGCCGAATCGGTGATCGTGGACAGGAACAGCGCGATCGACGCCACGCCCAGCATCGACACCACGATGTAGCAGACCGTGCCGGCCAGCCGCAGCACCAGCCCGGCCGGGGTGATCGTGACGCCGGACAACGAGGTGACATCGGCCGGCAGCGCCACCCCCGCGGACGGCTGCGAGCCGAACAGCGCCAGGCCGGTCAGATACGCCGTGACCAGCACCGCGCCGATCGCGAAGAGCACGAACACGATCAGCGAGACGAGCTTGGCCAGCAGCAGCCGGGTCCGCCCGACCGGCCGGATCAGCAGGTAGCGCAGCGTGCCCGAGGCGGCCTCGCCGGCCACCGAGTCACCCGCCAGCACGGCCACCGACACCGGCAGGAACACCGGCAGGACCAGCGCCATCGCGGCGGCCGGATAGAGCGCCCCGTTGCTCAGCACCGCCGACAGGAAGGCGCCACCCTGACCGGGCGGCGGCGGGATCCGGGTGGTGGCCAGGAAGATCGCCACGATCAACGGCAACAGACAGAGCAAACCCGCGATCACGTACGTGCGGGGGCGGCGGAACAGCTTCGCCAGCTCGACCCGGATCATGTCGCCTCCACCCGGTCGGAGCTCGTCGTGGTGGCGTCCAGCACGACCTGTTCCAGCGACCGCCGCTCGCCGCCGATCTCGGTGATCCGGATGCCCGCGGCGACCAGTTCGGCGTTCAGCGCGCCGGCGTCCGGATGGCGCACCGTGAGCAGCTGCCCGTCGCGGTGTTCGACCTTGCCGTCGAGCAGGGCGACCACCCGCTCCGGCTCGCTGGTGCCGACCAGCACCCGGCCGGTCGGCGCCCGCAGCGTCGCCAACTCGTCCTGCAGCACCAGCCGGCCGCGGTCCATCACCCCGACCCGGGTGCACAGCGCCTCGATCTCGGCGAGCAGGTGGCTGGAGAGGAACACCGTGGTGCCGGCCCGGTTCAGCTCGGTGAGCAGGTCGCGGATCTCCCGGATGCCGCGCGGGTCGAGGCCGTTGGTGGGCTCGTCGAGGATCAACAACTGCGGCGTACGCAGCAGCGCGGCGGCCAGGCCGAGCCGCTGCCTCATGCCCAGCGAGTAGGCGCGCACCGGTCGCCGGTCGATCCCGGCCAGGCCGACGCGTTCCAGCGCCTCGCCGACCCGGGTGCGCCGGTCCCGCCGGCCGCCGCCGGGGCCGGCCGCGTCGAAGAAGGCGAGGTTCGTGCGCCCGGACAGGTGCGGGTACATCCCTGGGCCCTCGACCATCGCCCCGATCGCCGGCAGGATCTCCTTGACCCGCTTCGGCACCGGCCGGCCGAGCACCTCGATCTCGCCCTTGGTGGCGAAGACCAGACCCAGCAGCATGCGTACGAGGGTGGTCTTGCCGGAGCCGTTCGGGCCGAGCAGCCCGTAGCGGTCCCCGGCGCGCACCTCGAGGCCGACGCCGTCGACCGCGACCGTGCGGCCGTAGCGTTTGGTGAGGTCACGCGTGATGATCATGCGGCGGCCACGGCCAGGTCCCCGGCGACGCGCTGCAGCAAGGCCGGCTGCACCAGCCCGGCGACCAGGTAGGTCTGCTGCCCGCGCACGACGAGGACGCTGAGCAGTCCGGTGCTGATCAGCGCGGCCTCGCCCGGCACTATGGTCACGGCGGTGCCGTTCAGCGTGACGCCGCTCGGCGGCATGGTCACCTCGACGCCGTACCGGGAGGCCTGTTGGTACGCCTGCGCTCCGAACCGGCCGGGCAGCGAGATCACGATGAACTGCGCCAGGCCGGTCCCGTACACGCCGACCGCGGTGACCCGGGCGAACGCGTCCCGGCGCGGCAGGCCGGCCAACTGGTCGGGCAGCCGCCCCCAGCGCCGCCGGTTGATCGCGCTGAGGATGTCGGGGGCGTTGGTCTGCGTGTAGCCGATCCCGGCCCGGTCCGGGATCGGCGGCGTGAGCACGCCGGCATCGGGCGTGCTCAGGTGCAGCTCCAGAAAGCGCGTGACGAAAACCGGCCGTTGGCCGCCGCGCGCGGTGACCTCGGCCTGCACCGGCAGCCCGCTGTCCGGGTCGGCCCAGATGTCGATGTGGTCGACGGTGGTGTCCGCGGTGGCCGGCACGATCCGCAGCCCGGCGGCGTCGATGCCCGCGACCCGCCGCCCGGGCAGCGCCTCGAAGCGCTCACCGGCGGCGACGCTGAGCAGGCTGCGCACCAGCTCCGGCGGGGTCAGGTCGGCGGCCCGGGGGAGCCGGACCGGCTGCTCGCCGACGATCCGGGTGAGCTGGTTCGCGCCGTAGTCCCAGACGTACTGGGCGTCCGGGGTCTGGTAGACGTCGCGCTCGCTGCCGCCGTCGATGACGTCGACCCGCCAGCTGTCCCGGGCGGCGTACCAGGTGCGCATCTGGATCGTGGTGCTGACCAGGGCGGTGACCTGCTCGAGGTTCGGCAGCGAGGGCAGCGGCAACAGCCCGGAGCTCTGCGCGAAACCCTGATACGGCCGGCTGCGCGAGGCGGCGATCCGGGCGGTCAGCGCGGCGGGATCGACCTCGGCGGCCAGGGCCGGGCGGAGCTGGAGAACAACCGGCACGGCACAGAGCAGGACGACGACGGCCAGCACGACAGCCCACCGCCCCCGCGCCTGCGTCGCGACAACGGTGCGGCCCACGCGAGCAACCGTACCCGCGCGTTCGCAACAGGATGGTTCAGCGGCTTGTCCACGGGTGCGGGGGGATTGCGTCGTGCCTCGTTTGAAGTGCGGCACGCTCGCGTTCCAGCGCGCAGAGCCGGCTCGCGCGGTCGAGGAGCGGCACCAGGTCGACGGCTCGCGCACCGGGAATCCCGGTGGAGATCTGACCCTGCCAGGCCCCGTCGGACGCCTGCCGCACGCTGAGTGAAGTCTTGCTCGGCGGGTCGGCCACCAGCCCGCCGATCTGGATTCGCCCGAAGTTGTAGCGCCCGTGCGTGGTGTCCACCGTCGCCTGGACCGAGGCGCAGATGTCCGGGAGGAGTTTTTGCGTCACGACGTGGACCGTCTCCGTGACCAGGTCGAGGTTCCCCTGCGCTCCGGTCTTGTAGTCGGTCTGCCCGGTGAAGTCCTGGTCGAGGCCGGCGACGAGACTGTCCCGCTCCCGCGAGATCCGGGATCCGTCGAGCGCGATCGCCAAGTACGCCATGGTGGGCATGAGCAGGCCTGTCACCGCGGCAAGTAACGCCATGACGATGCTCGTGCCGAGGGATACGTCGCCGAGCGCGGCAAGGCCGCGCAGGATCATGCCGCCGGTGATGGCGATCGCGATGACCGCAGCGCCAAGCAGGTATCTGGTACGGCGAGTGCGGGCTGCTTCGGCATGCTGTCGGTGGTTCTCGGCCGTCGCCTCACGTGCCTGGTTGTGGCTGAGCGCGGCGTGGTGTGCCAGCCAGGTCTGGCCGAGGATGGCGAAGACGACGACGGTCACCGCGAATGTCCACCCCAGCCAGTCTTCCCAAGGCTGGAGCAGGGGCACGTTGAGGTAGTAGGTGAGGAATGCGAACAAGCCCACCGCCTCGACCCAGGGCGCCCAGCCGCCGATCCGCTTGAGCCAGATGTTCGAGGGACGGTGATGTGTCTTGCCGGCCGCGTAACCGGCCTCGATCGTCCGGTCGTGCGCCGCCACAGCGCTCGCGGCCTCGGCGCAGGTGTACGTCCTGCCGGACTCGGCGGTGGTCAGCAGGAGGGGATGCTGTTCGGCCGCCGCGAGCCTGGCCCTCGCGGCTGCGAGGTGCCGCTGAGCCCGGTCGAGCATAGGATCGACGTCGTCCTTGAGCCGTCCGGCGAGTTCGGCCTCGCCGTTCTCGATGTCCGGCCCCACGAGCAACTCGATGTGCACGGCGTTGGGCTCCCAGGACTGCCTCGGCGTTCCGGCCGCCTGGTGATGCTCGACCACGGTGCGTGCCCAGAGAACGGTCTGCCGGTAGTCCTTTCGGGAGATCAAGCCGCGTCTGACGGCCTCCCGTTCGGTGTACGTAGCCTGCCATGCCGTCCCTGTGCCGTAGGTCATGACCTGTTCCCTCCGCTCTGCTTCGTGGTCGTGATGGTTATCCGGACGACCCGGTTCCGGGCCGAGCCCGGGTCCCGCGGGTCCGGCTGATCCGCGCTGCCGTGTCCGGTCATCCGGGTGATCGCGGCGCGGCCGATGCCGATCCTGACGAGCAGGTCGGCGATGGTCTTGTTCCTGGCCTCGCTGAGCGAGATGTTGGCGTGCGGATTGCTGGCCGGCTGGCCGGCGGCATCGAGCGGGCCGTAATACGCGGTCCACGCGTCCAGCGCGACGGTCGTGCCGGGGCCCGCCTTGGCGGCGCAGTCGCGGAGGTCCGCGATCGTCGCCGCCCGGTCCACGAGCACCGGCGTGTCCGGAGCGAAGTACGTCGAGGTGGAGAGTTCACAAGTGGTCTGTCCGAGGGTCGTTCTCGGTATCAGCGGGGTCCCGGGCAGATCGGGCAGGGGCACGGCCGGCGCCGCGATCGTGGCCGCCGCGGGCGCTCCGGGTGCGTCGATGAAGCTGACCGACGAGGCTCCGCCCGCGGTCAGCAGCGCCGACCAGACGGCCTTGACGTAGTCCCGCTGGGGCCGCCGAAGTTGCTCCTGGTCGCCGGCGGGCGGAACCAGCACGAAGGTCACCGGAGAGTTCGCCAGTTCGGGCACCTCGCCGGAGGCCGTGACCTGGATGGCCACCTGGCTGGCCGGCACGTCGAAGGCGAGTTTGCGGAAGTCGGCGGGATCCGTCAGGTCGAGGCCGCCGCTGACGATGTAGGTCGGTTCGGCCCCGGCGAAGTGGGTCTTCAGCAGCCCGACGTAGAGACTGCGGCCACCGGTCTGTGCCGACCGGGTGTTGATCGCGGTCTCGATCTGGTCGATCTTGGTGTGCACTGCCTCGGCGGCCCGCTTCTCGACCTTGATGACCGGGGAACTGGGCTCGTCGCCGATCCGCGGGGTCAGGTCGACGATCGAGGTATCGACAGTGCCGGTCGCCTCGACCCGGGTGAGTGCGATCTTCTCGTGGCGACGCCCGAGGTCACGCAGGACGTCCTTGATGCCGTCCGGCAGGACGACCCGGGCATCGTTGCTCGTCGGGGCGGTGTAGATCACCTGGGCCGCCACCTCCTTTCCCGGCTCCGCCCGCCCGGCCGGGGCCAGCGCGTACCCGATCAGGCCGATTGCGACAATCGCGACGACGCCGAACAGACGCGCACGCCCGTGCCCATGCTGTTGACGATGGCCGCGAAATCGGCGCGGTGCTCGCCGAGCACCGGCGATGACCGGCCGATGCGCGATTCGAGCCATGGTCGTGCCTCCCGGATCCGGTGGATCATTTTTCCTCCGGTCACGGTCCCATCGCCGGGGCGCGCAAATCGACAAAACTTTTGCGCAGCCGGCGGCGCGGAAGTGGATCAGATGATGGTGCAAAACTCCTATCGATTTGCACGCACGGGCCTGAAACAATCGCGGCAGGTGTACCGCACCGCGGCTCATTCTCAGCCGGCATCACCCGATGGCGGGAGCAAAATCATGCCAGGAGCATCACAAATGAGTCGTCGGATCGTGGTTGTCGACGATGATCAACGGCATCTTGAGGCGCACTGCAGTTGGCTCGCGAAAGCCGGGTACATCGACGTTACGCCGCTCGACTTTCAGCAAGCGCTGGTGTACCGGGACTGGAGTGCCGTCCAAACCCTGGTGGTGGACGGGTTCGACGAGCTCGAAGACCCTGCCACGCAACCCGGCTGGCTGCTGGACCTGGCCGCGCGCAAGAGAGATCCGGTGCTGCCCTACGACCGGTACCTCGGTCCGCGGGTGGTCCGAGCCGCGCGCCGGGTGAACCGGAACCTTGTCGTAATCGTCGTGAGTGGCTACGTCGACAAGAGTCCCGACATGGTCGAACGCTTCCATGAGGCCGGCGCAAATTACATCTATTCGCATAATGACACGCGAAATGCGCTCGCGTTCGTCAAGGCTGTTATCACGCCGGACAATCGACACACTCCGACGCGCGCTGCCGGGCCCGCGGGCCGACTGCAGGCGGTCCTCGACCTCCTCGCCGGTTCCCGGTCGGAATGGGATCCGCGAGTCGTCGCCGCGGCCCGGATGATCCTTGTCAACGAACTGACGCGCGACGCGGCGTTGCGGCGCACCGGAGTCCGACCGCGCGACCTCAACCATTGCATGGACTACATCAAAGATCTGCTGAAGCTCGCCAGTGTGGACACCGGCGGGCGCAAATCCGGAAGAAAACCGCGGCTGGAAATAGCCGTCGATAAGATCCGCCGGATTCTGGGCAAAGACATCGCCGGGCCGCGCGGCCGGACCGCGTCATGAGATCTTTTCTGACCTCGAGCGATCTCGTCCGGTGGTGCCATCGCGCCGATGTCGCCACCGCACAGCGCCGGTCCCATCTCGACGCCATCAACCTCATTTTCGACGATGATTTCGACACCGGAACCAACCTCAACCGCCTCTGGTCGTCCGTCGTCGATCTCACCGCGTGCACCGTCGCCGGCGATCCCAAGAGCGCGTCCCCGGGCGCGTTGCTGGGGTCCTGGGGAGCCACCGGCTTCGCCACGTTCGGCAGGTCGGGCCGGCTCGTGCAGGGTGCGTTCCGCGCGATGGCAACGGCCGCCGGGGCACAGCCCCGCCTGGATCCACCCGCGGTCGCGGAGCTGTTCGCCGCCGCGGCCGAACAGGACTGGAGCTCGGCGCTGCTGGTGGAGGGACCGCAGCCGGGAACGATCCTGGATGTGATCGTGGCGGCCGCGGACGCCGCCCGGAGCGCTCGGCACCTGGGGTTGGACGCTCAACTGCTGGCCATAGCCGAGCAAGCACGCCGGGCGGTGGACGGGACGCAAAGCCAACACGTTGAGCTACGGCGAGCCGGAGTTGTCGACGCCGGCGCTCTCGGGCTCAGCATCGCCTTGAACGAACTGCCCGCCGCCGTGGCCTCGGGGTCTTCGTGACCGGGGGTTCGCGTCCACCGGGCACCCCGGAGATGCTCGGCGGACGCCTCGCGCTGCACTGGGGCTGTCGAGTCGCGGGGCGGGCCTGGATGCTGGTCCATCCCGCCGGTGCGCTGCACCACCGTGGCGGCCTGCCGCTCGCGATCGGGCTGACCGCCCTTGACGCGCTGCAGGCTCGACTGCTGCAACGCGGATGGTTCGACACACCGTGGGGCGCGGTGGTGCGGGCGGCGTTGGACGCCCTCGACGCGGCAGTCGTCACCGGCTTCGCGCCACCCCGTTCGTTCAAGTGGTCGTCCGGCGGCGGGGTGCAGGTCCCCGGCGCCTCGGCGGCGGTGATGACTGCCTATCGCACGGGTGCACTGCCGGCGCTGGCGGCGATCGCACCGTCGACGGTCGCGGTGGGGGCGGCGCGAGCCGCTCGCGGGCGCCCCGTCGAACTGGCGGACCTCGTCACCTGGCCGGCCTGGGATCTGGCCCTGGGCAGCGGGTTCGCCGCGGTCGAGCGGTCGCAGATCCGTCGCCGGTCGGCGCGCGAGGGGGAGCGCCGCGTCGCAGCCGGCGAACAGGCCTTCCTCGCCGGACGCCGGGCGTGGATCCGGGCCGACGGCCACCTGCGCCTGCTCGATCAGCTGGAAGGCTTCGGCCTCGCGCTGCACGACATGCCCGGCGTGGATCTCTCCGACGCGCGCGAACTGGACGTGCGCGGCAAGATCGACCGGATCGTCGCCCCACCCGAGTCGGGCCAACATGCCTACCTGGCCGCGCTGCTGCGGCAGTTCGAGGAGCGAAGGCGGCGAGAAACCCATCTCGTCGCGGATCGCCTGACGCTGGCCGAGCTGCCGGCCGGCTATGGAGAGTTGCTGCTGAATCCCCACCAGACCCGCCGGCTGTGGGACGCGCTGACGGTGCTGGGCGTGGCCGGTCACCTTCGTTTGCAAGTGCTCGAACAGATCAGCAGAGGCCTGGATGTCGAACTCCTGCTGCGGGTCACGAGCACCCGTACGCTCGACAACGGCCCGCCCGTCGCAGTGACCATGAAGCTGGAAACCGGGACCCCCACCTGGCGCGTGGAGTTCGTGACGCTCGGGCTCGTGCTCGCCGGGGCGCACGACCTCACCTTGACCCGGCCCGCCCCGGGGCAGGTGCCGCTCCCGATCGGCCTCTCCGCGGTCGCGGTGAGTTGTGTGGCGGCGGCCCTGGCGGAGTGGCGAGTGCGCCGCCGGGGAAGCCAGGCCGCGCCCGCCGTCGCGCTGGTCGGTTTCGGACCGGCACTGTTCATCGCCGTCCGCGGCACGCGACGGATGCGCTCGGCGTACACCGAGGAAGGGGTCGCGATCTACCCCGGAGTCTGGGCCTTCACCGGTATCGGCTACCTGCTTGGCTTCTACGCCTCACGGATGACGCTCTCGCAGAAGGGCGTGCTGGCCGCGGGCGTCGCCGGTCAGCTCGGTGCCAGCTGGCTGAGCAGCGTCCGGCCCCGCAGCAAGTTGGCATTCGCCGGAGAGCTGATCTGGGTCAGCGCGGCGATGGTCGGTGGTTTCCTGCTGTCCGGGCTGCTCGATCGCGTAACCGCGCGCGTCGCCGCCGAAAACGAACAGCAGACGACCGACCACGCTCACGAGCAGTGGCTTGCCGGATGGGCATTTCAGCAGCACAAGGCCCTGGCCATGCACGATCTTGGCCGACGCATCCTGAATCAGGCCCGTCCCGAGAACGACCGGCAGCGCAGCAAGCTGCGGGACGCACACGCGGAACACCGGCGGCAGGCGACGGGCCTGCGGCGGGCCGCCGCCCACCAACTCCCCGGCGAATGGCTCAGCTCGCCTCAATCAGGCGGGACCTGATCGAACCGGCCGGGCGCTGTCGCATCGACCACCCCCGACAACTCGCCAACGACAAGCCGCTTAGTGGACCGCCGTCGCGGGCGGGCACGGCCAGGGTTGGCCGCAAGATCTGGAAGCCGCATGAACGACGACGGGCTCCTCGGCCGTTCGGAGTTGGAGCGAGCGTTTGCCGCTCTCGGGGATCGTTTGGTGCCTCGGGAGTAGTCGCCGATCTTTTCATCGTCGGTGGTGCGGCGATGGCGCTCGCCTATGACGCCAACCGGGTGACCCGCGACGTGGATGCCACTTTCGTGCCGCATGAGGTGGTGCTGGAGGAGGCACGGAACGTCGCCGAGGCGCTGGGGCGCTGGGGCGTGGTCCTGGCTGACACTGCTACGGGAGCAGGACGGCCGCGCCGGTTACGTGGCCGGTGGCGAGGTCGGTCAGGGCGGCGTCGGCTCGGTTCATCGGGTACGGCGTGACGGTTACCGCCAGCCGGTGGGTCGTCGCGAAGTCCAGCAGCGCCCGGCCGTCCGCGCGGGTGTTTGAGGTGACGCTGCGCAGCGTGCGCTCCTGGAACAGGTCGCGGTCGTAGTTCAGGGCCGGGATGTCGCTCAGGTAGATGCCGGCGACGGCCAGCGTGCCGCCGCGGTCCAGGGCCTGCAGGGCGACCGGGACCAGCTCGCCGGCCGGCGCGAACAGCACCGCGGCGTCCAGTGGCTCGGGTGGCCGGTCGTAAGCGCCGCCGACCGAGGCCGCGCCCAGCTCGCGTGCCAGCCGCTGCGCCCCGGCGCCCCGGGTCAGCACGTGCACGGTGGCCCCCTTCGCGAGCGCCACCTGGGCGGTCAGGTGGGCGGACGCGCCGAAGCCGTAGATGCCC
>Ga0307515_10024840_pt1 | contig 10405 bp, 11 predicted proteins | sample 17_EM_MG_FD_194513 | JGI IMG/M metagenome (GOLD analysis project Ga0307515, IMG submission 194513) | Populus trichocarpa ectomycorrhiza microbial communities from riparian zone in the Pacific Northwest, United States - 17_EM | ecosystem: Host-associated > Plants > Roots > Unclassified | place...
AGCACTGGATATCGTTCACCGCCATTAGTATTTTTGCTCGAAAGCAGTTTCTTAATATTTGCACAAAATGGGTTATTATGAGTCAAAGTAATATGATTGAGGAAATGGATGCCATGATATGAATTTTTATTTGAAAAGTGAATTTTTTTAAATATATTTTAAAATTTCTTATAATTTTACTATTCGAATTTATTTAATATTTTTTATATTATATTAAAATCGTGATTTTAACAACCTTATAAATATTTTTTATATTATATTAAAATCGTGATTTTAACAACCTTATGAATGTCCATGAAAAGCGAGAGCGAGGGAAATTAGAGATTTTATCATTGGCCAATAAGAGCCTGGCTACTAGAATTCAGAAGAAATAGAAGAACAATATACTACTCTTTAACTATTTGCCTAGCTAACAGAACCTGAATTCTAACACCTAGTCAGCCACAATCCATGGGTAATGTAAAGCTCTATAGGTAAGCGTGCAGTAGCACCAGTCCTCAGGACCAAGACAGCTACAGAACCATAAGCATACATGGCGGCGGCGGCGGCAAACTGGGTCGGGATAAAGTAGATGAAGGAACTCAAACTGCTACTTTTTCAAGTTCCATTCCACCCCAATTTGCTACGCCCATGTCCTAGAAGGTTTCGCGTGATATTCTTTTTAGGGTAATTATGGACCTAATCACACAAATTTAACTTAAAATCAGGAGTTCTTGATTTTAACTTTGACTTTGTATGCTTGATACGTGATAGCTTTTAAGATTATAATCTGAAAAAATAAATATAAATAAAGTATAAATTATAACTTTTTCATAATTAATATTTCAAAAAACAAATTCAGTAAAATATATACAAAACTGTAATAAACAACACTTTCAAAATTCTGCGATGAAACAAAATAACATAATGAATCATCTCAATTCCTTGTGTTGTATTTTTCATTATAATACACATTTGATTGTATTATTTTATATTATATCGTACCAAACAAGCCATTGAATTATCAAATAATTAAAGGGAAAAAAAACTCGGAGAACTTCCGAAGGCAGAGTAGAGTGTGAGAGACAGGGGGGGAAAGCAGATACGCAAGGCTGCAAAAGGTCTATGGGACTGAACTACGAACCTCTCGTAAACAAATTTCCTTTGCAGACTGAGTATCTGAATCCGTGCTATCTACAAAAGCAAGAACCTTACTGTGCAAGCATAGAAAAAGCCAGGTGTTTGTCAGGGAGCAGGACTGCACCAAAAGTTGCCAAGATCACACGTAAAATGCGGTTTTCTCGATTCCTCCCCCGGGATGCATGAGGAAAAAACCAAAGGCTGGCATCCAGAAGTAGAGGGTGCGAATTGGATCATCCACCACATGCGACAAACATTATAGAACTGAAAGAGTGTAATGATTCCTATCATGATAAGGAGCATGATATTTCCCTGTCATGGATACGAGAACGCAGAATTACTTGTAATTTCTGATGATACCAGGAAAAGAAAAGGTAAATGCAGCTCGCACTTAACAAGGCAAGGAAGCATACATTCAGAGGTCAGGGGGTGGCAGGGTGAGGATCTTCCATAGAACCATACTGTATTTAATTAATGTCTCATTTCCGGTAGGTGTTTCAGTGACATGCCTGGAACCTCAATTATTGTCTTGGCGTGTGTGCGTGTTTGTGTCAAGTTATTCTTGCAATTTACAAGTGTTAGTGAGATTATGTACTTACTGGTGAAAGAAGTGGCCGTGAGCAATGAATTTTTGCTCCCCTGGTATCACCTCAGAAATCTAACTCTCTATTTGAATGTTGCTCTTCCACAATAATCCTCATGCAAGGCTCCGGTCAACTTGGTACCTGAGAACACATGGGAAAACAGTAAAGCAGACCCATAAGTCTTATCTTGTCTGCAGAAAGGAAATTTGTTAACGTAACCAAACAATTCTAAATTCATATTAAACAAGCCCTTTCAGGCTAAACATTAAGCGGTATTCATCAGATATTGAAGCATAACCACTGAAACGAGAAGACACTATTCCTTCTCACACCTGGGAAGGCACAACCCTTTTTTTTTCAGAAGGCAAAACTTAAATCATAGAGTAAAAGAAAAGGTAGAGGTTAATTTTAACATAAAGAAAGTTAAACCCGAACAGTTGAAGGAAAGATACTAATGGACCAGAAAAAAATTATTGTTGGAAGCCATCACAGATCCCTTAATTTCTCCTGGTTGCAATCATCATATTCTCCATGCCTTGCGCATTGTAGGCTTGGATCATGGTAGCAGAGGTGATACTGTCAGGCTTGCATTTTCTCCCTTTCATTTCCAGAAAGAGATTAGACATCTTATCTACATCACCTGCTCAACCATAGGCCCTGACAACGCAGTTGGAGAAAGGCGTATCTAGTATGATGTCAGAGTTCTCCACCTGCCTCAGATTTGAATCAACCTTCATTATATGCCCAGCTTTACTGTACACACTAACAAGAGAACAGTATGTAATAGTGTTAGTCTTGATTCTCAGATGTTTAGTTTTGCTGAGATATTCCTCCACAGTCTCAATATCATCGGCCTTTCCAAATGTCTCTATTATAAGGTTACGAGTAACAATCGATGGAGAAAATAGTCTTTCCTCCATGAATTCCAAAACGGACCTTTATCTTTCCATACACGCCTGCTTTCTCATATGATCTGATCAGGATATTGAACGTCTTAATATCTGGCCTTAATCCTATCAACAGAAATTCAGCATGCCACTTCTCCATCTTGTCTTGCTGCCCACTGCTCCCATAAGCCGCAGTGATGGAGTTAAATGTGAAAAGATCTGGAGCAGAGCTTCCACTTTCAATCATATCCGTCAATGTGTTTTCCATTTCTTCAAGCATTTTAGCCTTACCGTTTCCATCAATAACAGTGTTGTATGTAACTATGACATCTCAGCAAGAATTCCTCGAATATGTTCAAAACAATGTAGTTTAATGCAACATATCAGGAGTACAGAATATGCATACACATCCGGTTTGCATTCAGAGATGGGTTTCATTTCAGCAACAGCAGAAAACGCCTTGTCAAGTTGACCACTTTGGCCATAAGCACTTACAAGAGCAGTATAAACATCAATTGTAGGTTTGAGGCCATCAGACTGCATGACCTCATAAAGCAATCTCGCCTCCTCATGTTGCCTGCACTTGCCAATCATCACCAGCAACTTGGTACCAGGGTTGCTCACGAAGAAATTCAAAAATCTAAAAAACAGACACGGACTTTATTCTAGAATGTATACATGCATTTTAAGCAACAATGTCACTAATCATCAAGAAAACAGCAGCAAGCCTCAAAAAACTGTCGAATGCATAACTTGAATTTATCAAACCAGTTGGTAATGACATGATCATGGAAAAGTAAATCACTTTCTTGAGAGACTAATACACTTGTGTAGCAATATCATTAATTTAAACTTGGTTCAAAGAAGTAAAAGCACAGGATACACATTAACACCATCAAACAAGCAGAACTCAAACCAAAATCACATAAATAAAAGCAGGAAAAAAAAAGCCTGACAAGAAGAGAAGGTCCAAGAAAAAGAAAACCCACAAACCTTAAGAGCTGATTCCCATTGTTTCTCTTTGATAGCCTCATCAAGAGCTTCTAGAACAGCCTTGGGCCGAAGGTCATCGTTATATTTCTTAGAGTTGATTTTTGTTCAATAGCGTTTATAGCAGCTTCAGTTCTTTAGAATTCTAGACAAGTCCTTCTTGGGCTGTCTTTTGAGCCCAGTTGAATTCGGGTCTGGGCTACATATATAGGATTGGAAAGCAAAAACTGCTGGTCTTGCTTTCCTTTCCTTGGATCAGAGGATCGGAAGGGGATTAAATAATTAGTTTTTATTAATAGTTTTTTAAAATGTATTAAAATAATATTTTTTTATTTAAAAAAATTATTTTTAATAGTAGCATATTAAAATAATTTAAAAATATAAAAAATTAAAATTAAAATTTTTGAAAAACAACCAGCCCTCACATGAAAAAAAATTGCTTTATCCGTCGTGGCCCCAATGAATGTTTGCCCCCCTTCCACAACACAAGAAACCTAATCCATCGTCTTTAAAAATTTTGAATTTGGGAGGATTTAATTTAAATTAACTTAAAAGCTAGTTTAGAGATATATTTCTAATATTAAATCAAGAAATGGTCCCTCGTCTTCAATCTTAATTGGATCCAGCACTAATCAAAGTAACCAAATCGACAAACCCTAAAAAAATCAAAAATGAAAGTACGGCCTGGGATTCTTCAGAAGATGAGGCGAATTCGCAAAAGCAATAGAAAAGATGGGCTTGGAAATAAATCTGGATCATTTTCTTCCATAATAGAAACATGCTCAGAAAATGCAAAAACAAAAAAAGCACGCTACCACTATTAGAATTAGCTAAAATTCGAGGGCACATTATGCAAATACGTTTATCTAACAAAATAAATATGGAAAATGTGAAATTATTTAGGCTGGTTTGTTTTCTAAAAAATAATTTTCGGGAAATTATTTTCCAAACTTTTCTATGTTTGTTTGCTATTAAGAAAGTTGATCAACGAAAAACACTTTCCGATCAACGGAAAACACTTTCCAGTCAAAGAAAAATTTGGTTTGGTTTCCAAAAAAGTGTTTTCCTTTTATTTTGAGCGGAAAACACTTTCCGGAAATTGTGAAAAATTTAGAAATGTCATATTATTTGCAGATTATATCAAATTTGGTCCTCAAACTTTTGATTGTTATATATATTTTGTTTTGAATATTTATTTTTCAATTTCATCCCTTATAATTTAATTTTTATATTAATTTTGGTCCTTATTTTTATAATTTTTATTTGATTTTCTCTTATTATTTTTTAATTGAAATTTTTTATCTATCAAATTTGGTTCTCATTCTTTTGATTGTTACTTATTTTATTTGAAATAATTTATGAAATGTTAATTATTATTATTTTAATTTCTTAATCTTTCAAATTTTTTTATTTTTTAGATTTGATCTCTATTATTTTGATTATTATTTATTTTATTTGAGATAATTTATGAAATTATATATTTTTTTCAATTTCATTTTCATTCAACTTTTTAATTTGTAAGATTTGTTCTTTATTATTTTAATAAACTTAGAAAAAATAAAACATTAATAAGTTATTTTCCAGCTCATTTTCCATGACATAACTAAACACTGAAAAATATTTTCCAACTTATTTAATTTTCATTACACTACCAAATATCAAAAAATAATTTACTTTTCTAGAATTCACTTTCTAAAAAAAAAACTATTTTCTAGCAAACAAACTGGTGTTTAGCTACCAAATCATGGAAAAGAAATATAGTATTATGGTGCTAAATATATACATGTCAAAGGAAATACCAGCTGCTAAACACAGTAAAGAAACCATCTATATATATATATATATATATATATATATATATATATATATATATAGACGCCTTCTGTCACGAGCCCCCCACTCTCCTGTTTCATGGGTTCTCACGTTTGGGACGTTTCCTAGCAAAACATCGTCTGCTTTGTTGTTCTTCTCCTTTCGGTCTCTCTCTCTCTCGTTTTTCTTTCCCGTTCTCTCTCTCTTTCTTTCCTGTTTACAAGAAAGAATTTTTTCGAGAGAGAGACTGGTAGGAATAAACATGTATACGTAGAGAGATCTGGATATGGGAAAGTATACGGAGATTTTGGATGCTGGGATAAGAATAGCTTCAAGATTTCATTCTCATTGCCCGCAAACTGCTCGCATGTATTACCATCCACCGACTAACGCTGACAGCCACACAACAACCACCCCCACCACCAGCATGGTGGCGGCCAGCAGTGTAAGCAATCCAAAGGAAGTTACGACGGCGGACGTGAAAGAGTCCATTCTTAATTCTATTTGACATCGACAAAATGATAAGGAAAGATGTAAATTTAACGTTCCACAGCAAAAAAAACATGTTGAATATTTTTATCCTACCGAGCCCAGAAGGTGTTTCCTTTTCTCTAATCTCAAGCGTGTTTGTTCCTTTATTAATGAATATTCTTTCTCATTAGTACTTTATTCTCAATTAATTATAATTTTCATCTATGCGGTGATGCTATTAGTTTGTTCTATATATATATATATATATTTGTTGGATAGGGATGTAAAAGATTGGCGATTAAGGGGAGAACGAGTAAGCAAGCAACTTGTTGGACGTGCAGAAACACTGTGATTTCTCTTCAATTTACACCATTGAACATGGAGCTCAAATGGATGAACAAAATGACAAATGTTTTGGGTCCTTTCTGGTGGATTTGAGATGTTCTTTTGATTCCATCTATGACTACCCCGCTGCCCCAAAAACCTGTACAAGTTTAAATGATCGGCGTGACGACTAATTAACCTAAAAAGCTTCATGGCCTGGAGTATTACTGTAATAGCATAGCAAAAGATTTCAAGTAAAAACGGGTTAATAACAAAATTGGAAGGCCATTAGATTTGCCAGCCATGTTCTCCTGAGAGCATTACCTGGGGGTATAAAAGTGTGAAATTGTCGTGGGTGGAAGTTATTAATGGATTGTTATAAATTATCAAGATTCCCGTATACTTTTTTCAAGATGTCAAATGATGTTTGAAAATAAATTTTCTATTTCTATTTCTCCAAAGAGAGGCTAAATTCTGTTAGAGAGACTACTAAAAAAACAGGGTCAATTAGCAAATACCTAGTTCGTTACAGATAAAACTAAAATTTGTTGTTATAAAAATAAAAAATAAAATTAGCAACAGATAATGTTAAATGCAAATAATATATACTAATTTTTTAGCAACGGATTATCAATTGCTGATTTTTTTAGCAACAACCTATCTGTTGTTAAAATTCGGTTGCTAATTATATAAATCAGCAACGGATATTCCATCACTAATCACCATTGCTAATCAGCAACAGATATTGCGTTGCTAATCAGCAACGACTATTGCATTACTGATCCGTTGTTAATTAGCAATGAAAAATTTGTTGCTGATCGGTTGCTAATTTGTCCAATAACTATTTTTTAAAACATGAATTTTTTAAATTATTTTTTTCCATCTATTGAATTTCTTATAATTACTTGTGAATATTTCAAAAAATGTAGAAAAACATATAAAAAACATAAATTAATACTAGAAATTATTTTATCAACAATAATAAGTCAAATAAAAATAAATTTCATAATAAATTTCAAAATCTTGTTAAACTTATATCAAAATCTTGTTAAACTTACATCAATATAGATATGTCACAATTTAATAAATATATTTTATCATAGAGGTGGTGGTTGGGGTGGTGGTGGAAACGAACCAAAACAATGCTGACCATCATAAGGTGGGATCGATATATGGTGGTCGAGACCTAGGTCGATATACTATATTAGACAAGAGATACATAGGTGTCATCATCTGTAAGGCCGCATGTGATGGCATAGATGAAGCCATAGGTGTCGACATACCTTGGTTCATATTTGATGCCCAAACTTGGTATCCCATGTTACTAAGAAATTTTTTTATAGAAGTCATCTCCTGTTGTAGTGATAAAATATGACCATCTCTTTCCTTTATTTGCTCTTTCAATACTTGAATTGATGAGTTAGGAGGTGTTGACTCCATCCTATAGAATTATGATGAAGCACTCATACTAACTATTGATTTCTGCGTACTATGTGCACCATATATTCGACCATTTGTTACTCCTTTTATAGCCACACACCAAGCTGCTCCGTCAAATGAAGGAAGATTTTCCCGATCAGTTCCATATCTTGAAATCATCTTTTTTTGGTAATTCTCCTACAATAAAATTAAATATAATAATAAATTCATTTTAATTTTAAATAATAATTAAATTACATAAAAAAAATACTTACAACAATTTTTTTAGACTTGTTATCCATTAAGGTTTTAGGTTGCTTTGCACTCTGATGCAACACCGAAAATACATCATCTCGTAGAGGTTCTTTTCCACCTGTTTTTTCTTGCTATCAACCAAAAAAATATTAGAAAATATAAATATAAAAATTTGAAGTCCATTATAACAAATAAAAAAATGCTTATCATGCTAGCTCGATATGATGCAAATGACACCGTACCTCCAGAATGAGTTCTTAATTTACCATCTGTTTCAGTTAGCTGATTATTCTTTGCAGATTTTGATCTCCTTTGAAATTCAAGGGTGAACCAAATATCTTTAATTATTTGATTCCAATCGTTACTATTTATCCCAACTGGACCTTTATTAATGCAATCCATAATATTTGTGGTATTTTTGTCTGACATAGCTCTCTTACAAGCTCGTGTCAACTGCTAGTTCAAAGCAATTATAATCTTATCTTTCCAAATCTTACTAACAATTGGTTCATCGTCCTAAAAAAAATATATTTTTTCTACCAAAGAAATAAAGACAAAGCTTGATGGACTAAAACCATCAGTGCATAATCCTAACCGAATATTTTGTGGATCGGATGCAAAGTCTTGATGGTCTTGATTAAACTTCTTTCATGTCTTCCCGTCAGATGGATGCACTATAACTCCATCATCTAACCTATGAAAATGATGTCATGTCATATCTTTAGCATGATATGGAGACATGAATAGCCTCTAAAGTCTTGGTGTCAAGGAAAAGTATCGGAGTTGTTTCTCTGACTTATTAGAACCTTTATTAGTGGGATTTCTAGGTTTGTATCGTAAACTTCCATAAAAGTCATAATTTGTTTTCATTGCATCTACCTCATAATACAACATTCAATAATTAGGTCACACATCATATTTATCATAACTGAGTCCAAGTAGGAGCATAAATTTCTTGGCATCATAGAAATTGGAAACCAAATTTCCATTATCATGCATGCAACTTTTTGTAAATTCAGTAAATTTATTAAAGGCGGTCTAAGTCAAATTTAGAGTTAAATTCATATTAAGCAATTATACACAAACAGATAATTTGGATTGCTTAGTACATTCATCCTATAAAGACTCCTCTACAGCTTTCAGTAATTTATAAAATTTATATGCCTCTAGATTCGGAAGTTCCTCTAATACGATAGGACTAGAAACCATATCATTAGAGTATGCATCACCAACCCCCATTGCATATAGAACCATATTCCTATATGAATTTTCTTCAAAAACATCATTCACAACATGACTACACCTAATTGATGAAGGTCTAACAATTATTGGTTCTGAAACATAAGGCTTTCTATCTACAACCCAATTTTCATAATCAAGTAAAAATCCACTTGAAAACAGGTGTTTATAAACATCTTCTTCCATTAAAAACTTTTGATTTTTGCACCCAACACAAGAACATCTAATTTTACCTCTAGATACATTTTCATCAATTGAAAATGTAAAATTGATAAATCTTTGTATACCCGCAATAAATTATGGACAAATATGACCATCCCTACGACGGCGATACATCTATGATCGATTGTCCATATTAATCTAAATAACATAATTAAAACCAACAAAATTTTAGAATATTATTTAATATATTTCTCAATCTAATATTTAAAACTTTATATAATAAATTATCAAAATAACTTCATTAATAACTAGCTCATAAGTTATAAAAGGGAAAGATATGAAAACTTGCAATAAATGAAAAGAGAACAACATTAGAATACTATATGAAATTGAAGTATAATTAAATAATTGGAATTGTGTGAAAAAGAAAACGATAATATGTTGTTTTGATTGTCCTATGGATTAGTGAAATTATGTAGGCTGAATAGCTAGCAAATTAAGATACACTAAGCAACTGCTCTGTTTATTATTTCTCAACATCATCTTTTTTCTTCAGCTTTAGTAATCTAGACTCTTTTATTAAAACAAAAATATATAATCATTTGCATTGTCAAGTAATATTGTAGAAATGAAGTTTTCATGCAAACACATGCCAGAATTATTTTTTTAACCAATTATTAAATATTTATTTGATCAATAATTTATTACTTAAGATCATCACATTAAACAAAGAAACACTGACAAACTAAAATAAGATTATGCCAATCTAATATATGGTTGTTAAACTACACAACAAACAAAATAACAACTTCTCTTTCAAAGAAGTGCAGTATAAACAAAAAAAACACTTTGGAGACAAATTACACCATTATTAGCAAACAAACACCAAGATTCAATGACCATGCAATTTTTCTATAAACCAAGTTATCTTCCAAAATTTATAAAAAGTTTTAAGCTACATTGACAAACCTGAAGGACCCAATATGCACAACCCAAAAACTTAACAATTCGAAATGCAAATAAGTAATGTGATGTGATAGGTTCAACAACCTGAAATTAGAAAGAAAAAAAAAAGAGCAAGAATAATAGTGTTAAGAAATTAAAAAAGTAAATTAGCCTGTAATGAGGTTCGGACTGCAAGTT
>Ga0307515_10024841_pt1 | contig 10404 bp, 4 predicted proteins | sample 17_EM_MG_FD_194513 | JGI IMG/M metagenome (GOLD analysis project Ga0307515, IMG submission 194513) | Populus trichocarpa ectomycorrhiza microbial communities from riparian zone in the Pacific Northwest, United States - 17_EM | ecosystem: Host-associated > Plants > Roots > Unclassified | place...
ATTTTTAAAGCACCCTAGATTTCTAAATTTTTGTCCCTCCTCCTTACGATTTACGAGCCGTGAGAGTATAAACTCTTGAAAAACTAAGGGGAAAATGAGCTTTTAAAGCACATGGAAGTTCCTTGGATTTCTATCTTAATAAATTTAGTTTGAATCAAATCTAGAAAAACTGATGGGATTAAAAAACACCAACACTATAGCAATTATAAAACAAACCAAACACCAAGCAACTTACCTTAGGTAGGGCGTACTAGAGGTGCTAATATCTTCTCTTTACGCAACCAGTCCCTTACCTTAGAATCTCTGAAAGACCAGTTAGGGTTCCTAGTGACCAAATACTAGGTGGCGACTCCCTTATTCACAAAAAAAAAACCCTGAAATCAATCAAGGGTCGCCGCGCTCCGCCGTGAGGGTGCGACAACTTGCAAGAGATAATGAGTTTGTGATAGTACTTACATGTATTTTGAACCACGTGGCAAATTATTCATCTTGCAATCGAAAGATTTGGGATTCAGTCAGTTGTGAGTTATTAGACAATAAATATTGTTGATGTTGCCTACAAGGTTTTCAAAATTATATGAGTTTATGATATTACAATATATAAATAATACATTTTTAACAAAGTTTAAGTAGTACATATACTTACTGAATAAAAGGTATCAACTCATCACAGTTAAAGGAACATAATTGTGTGCTTGTTTGAACTCTATTTTAAACAAATATCTTCCCCTTACAACATTTTTAGGTGTGGATCTTCTAGGATTGGAGAATATTGACAAGTTTTCACTGGAAGGCACTTCACCACCATCATCATGCCATGGAACGTGATTGATTCTCGTTCTCAAATGAGGTTCGAAATAATACGAGATAAATGTTAAGATCTCCTCAACAATATAGGCCTCACATATCAAAGCCTCAACATGTGCCTTGTTCTTGACCTTTTTTTTAAAGATTGAACAAGTACCTATATGGAATTAAACAAATATTTTCAATTAAGAAAGATAATGAAAATACTTTATGAATTATATTGCATCTGTAATATCTAACCTCTTGAATGGATACATCCATCTATACTGAACTGATCCTCCAACTTTTACCTTATACGGTAAATGTATGGGTAGATGCTCCATCGAGTCAAAAAATAATGGAGGGAATTTCATCTCAAGTTTGTATATTGTCTCGATGATATTCATTTCAAGTCTCTTAATGTGATGTGTCTGCAACTTACTAAAGCATATATCTCTAAAGAAATTACTGATCTCCGTGAGTGCATCCTATATCCCCTTTGGCAACAAATCACAATAAGCTAATGGAATGAGTGTTTGCATAAACACGTGGCAGTCATGACTCTTCATTCCATACAATCTGTAGTCCTTTAGATTAACCAACCTTGATATGTTCGAGGCATGTCCATCGAAAAAACACAGACTCTTAAGACATTGGTAGACTAGTAGTTGTGTATTTTTCTCTAACACGAAGCTTGCTCTGGGTTTTGCGATCTGTGAACCATCAAAAACCAACTCCATATTTTTACGATTACAAAACAATGCTATATCCATTCTAGCCTTGATGTTGTCGTTTGTCTTCCTTTTCACATCCATGACGGTGTTGAAAATATTCTCAAACACGTTCTTTTCTATGTGCATGATGTCAAGGTTATGGTGGAGGAGATTGGTCTTCTAATAAGGAAGCTCTCAAAAAATACTTCGCTTTACTCAGTTGTGGGCCAAACCAAAACCAAGAAACTTCTGCTTACCAGATTGGAAACCAAACACAATGTCACCATACTCTGATACATCGTCATGCAATTCCTCACCAGAAGACATGGGGGTGCAACATCCTTTTCAACTCTGCCAACAAAGAAATCCTTTCTATTCTTTTTGTACTTGTGATTCATTGACAAGAAACAACGATGGCAATAAAATAAAAAAAAAAGCTTTACTTGCATGAAATGAAATAATATTAATAGGGTGCTACTAATGGGTGCCTATTAAGATTTATTTAATAATATAAGTCAATCTTCATTTTATTTAAAATCTTCAGTAGTAGACTCATGTTTTTTGATGAGCTTATAACATAAGACTCAAACTCGACTTATTTAAATTTATTAGGCTTGATCATTGGTTAGGCTTGTGTCTAGCTTGACTCGTTTAAATTGTTTAGTAAACCTATAAACAAAATAGTCTTAAACTTTGATGTATTTATAACATTATAAACTAATCCAATTCTCATAAAATATAAAAAAAATTGAACATAATAAAATATAAAAAATGTTTATTTTAATAAACTAAAACACATCATTGTTTTACTATGCAAAACGAATTATAGAAAACATTGTTCATTAATACTCTCTTAACTATTTGCACCACTGTTCGTAACTTTTTTTTTTGGTCACTGATTTGTTTTATCAATTCCATTATCAAACTTTATTTCTTTCAATTTCATCCTCAAAATTTCAATTAGCATAGTTTCATATATTGATAATTTATATCCTTTGCATGCCTCACATATGGAATTTTTCAAAGACTATTATGATGTTATATTTTTAAAAACATCTTGCATGGACGATGTGTCATCCACACTTTTATTTTTTGAAAAAAAAAACTGGAAGTGTTTACCTGGACTTCGAGTCTTAGGCGCGCTTGGGTTTTTTTTCAGGCATAATACACGAGCTTGACGTACTAAGCCAAGCAACACATGACCTTTTTTTTTTACTATTTTTTAAGTTTAATTTTCAATTAATATCCTCTTTCTTATTTTTACATTTTTAGTTTAACTTCTTTTTAAATAGCAATTAGTCTTTTGGATTGTTTCTATAATTTTATAATACCTCAAAGAGATTATTTTAGTTTATCTTTAATTTTTTTCTTGTTAAATTTTATACAGGTAAGTTGTGTTCGTATGATGTATTTATAAAAACAAAAAAAAAAGAGATGTTGTTTTACATATGTACTTAGGGAGGGAATCATATGTAAAAAACGTCTGTTCCTTTGCATGAATTTAGGTTTTTGGTCTATGTCTTTGGTTTCGAGCTGGTTTTCCATGTCTTGTATTGCTCTCAAAGATGTATGAATCATATACAACAAAACTTATCCCCTTCACACAACCAATATATATGAATAACAATAACCTTTAATATAAGAGCAAGAATTTATGTGTTAGCATATTGTTTCCTTGGTTATACCCAATCTGGAATTTCCTTCATATATTAACGATTGTTGGCACCTTTTGACTGTGTACCTTTAATTATTTTTTTTCTTAAGGATTTTGCCTTCACATAATACTTTTTATATACTTTACTATTCTATTATATATTTCAATAAGATTTCTACATTGCCTTTAAATTATGTTAAATCATCTGACACGTTTTAAAAATTCATATATTGACTAATAAGATCAATATTATATGAAAAATAAAAAGACATAAAAAAATAAAAAAATGAATAAAGAAACCCGAACCAATAAAACTTTATTTGAAAGTAAAATAAAGTGAATTAGCATCCAACAAAAATTTTATAGGGGAGTTAACTTAAGAGATTCAGTAACAATGTGTTGTGTTGTTACTAACTCACATTGTTGTTAATAACTCACATTGAATATATATATTAACTTCATTCAATGAACAATTAAATGAATATATAATAAAAACCGAAAAAATGTTATGAATCATTGAAAATTCCTACCTCCTCTCTAGGTCTATATATTAACCTTACATGATCCTCATTTTTTAAAATATCTTTAAAACATTTATCCATATCTAACGTCCATTATCATGGCAGGTGGAAGTAACCTTTTCATTTTTGTGGCCACGCTCTTCGCAGTCGGAGTAATGCTAAATTCTCCAAAACACACAAATGCTTTTTGGAACCCGTCAAAGTATCCCAAACCAGTTCCAGGGTATTTTAAGGTTTTGGATCGATGTGAAAAGCCTCTAGCAACAAAATTTCCATCTTGTAGTAACGCAACCTTGGCAGCAATATTCAAGAACAAACGCATTCCCAACAAGTGTTGTCCCGAAGTCACCAAGTTTTCAAAATTTTGCTACCATGCTTTAGGGTTGTTTGTTGCCACTACACCGAATTTTGTATTGACCGTGCCGGAGTTTTTTGAACGGACTGAAAAGGTTTATGATCATTGTCTTCGAGTAGTCCCATCACCTTCAAAGCCTCGTCGTAGTCGTAAGAGAAGAACTCAATAAGGGTGCATTTGTATTCAGTGTTCCTCGCATACAATTATGTATTTTTTATCGACCATCAACACGTGAATAAAATATATAATTAATTATAAATACCTCAGGCTTTTTTTTTATATCGTCAATTTTTTTACCTTGACAAAATGAACTTAGCTAAACATAATGAAGAAGAAAAATATAAATAAACAATATAAGAACATAAATATGATATAAGTTAACCAAGTATAGTAAAGGAAATGAAAAGCATAAACAAAAGATTAATATAACATAAAATAAAACTTGAACATTACAAAATACAAAGAAAGAAAGTGATCTTGATCTGAACACTAAGATGTCTAAATGTATGGCAAATGCTTCCTTTTATATCTGAACACTAAGATGTCTAAATGTATGACAAATGCTTCCTTTTATAGGCTAAAATTGAAAACTATTGATTTGATGACTAATTATTAAGTGGGTGGCCACCTCTTGACTTGGTGACAATCATTATCTTCTTGTCTGAACAAAACGTCATTGCTAACATTATAATTTGAATAGATAATCTCCATGAACATTCTGGGCATTTGTCTCAGCTTTCCAACAAAACAAGAATGAGCTCATTTGGACTTCTAGAACTCGAGATATGGGCTGAACAATGAACAATGTCTTGGCTGCAGGATAAATTCTGACTTCTATTTTGTTGCTACAATTTGAACTTGAAAACAACCATTTTGAATCTTGGACTCTTCATGAAAGTTTTAGGTCTATGTCTTAGCTTTCCATCCATATAAACCAGACCTATATACAAGTTCTACAGCTCCAGTTATGATCCAATAACCGAATGGTGTTCCAGTTTGAATTGAACCAGTATCTCTTGTTTAAGCTTAGCCCTCTCTTTGTCTTTTCAATTTCAATAGTTAAACAAATCAATCAATCCTTTGAATTGTGAAACATGTCTGCATTTGAAATGAGCATTTATCATAAATTAAAGATATCTTATATTATTGTACTTGCTATTATAAAACATGCTTAAGTTAGGGAATTTAATGATACTTTAAGTGCAATATGATGATATAAAACCTTGATAAAAATACACTTTTAAGTACTAATCAGTAATCCCACCTTTCTAAAAACCAAAAAAGGTCCTTATACACCATTGATAAATATAAGGAAACAAAGCTTCAGCTTATCCATATCATAACCAAAAAAAATCCTTCTCAAGCTTCATAAAAAGGAAAAATCTTGCTTGAAATAATAAAATTATGTTCAAAATAAAATTAAATGATTTGATGACATAAATGGTGATAAATGGTGTGCATTTGGTTTATGGTTCTACCTGTCCTACCGCATCTTCTCTAAGGTTAACCATTTGATTGTTCTAATTAGTATAAAGAAGGCTAATACTTATCAACAAAAGCAAGTTTGGATTTGAGATAAAGAAAGGCCATCTTGGATAAACCTTTCACATTTCTAAAAATTATCCCTTTTTATCCTAGTTTAAGCCGTAAATGATTTATTTTTATAATAGCCCTTGACTAGGATCACCTATACACTAAAGTCAATTTTTGAAATTCTCCAAGTACAAACTGTCAAAGCGGCATAAATATCACAAAAGAGAGAAAAATAAAATAGACAAAATAAAAAAGCTCTCCAAAGTCTATAATTAAATACAAAATATCAAAAGGGGTGAGGAGAGAGAGAGAGAGAGAAAGAGATCTAAAAAGGTTTTTATTTGAAAGACAAATGTCAAATGAAAAAAAAAACATGGAGAATAAAGATCATAATGAGATCAATAAACAAAATAGAAAAGCTAGGAAAAGATCTCTACATGAAACAAGTGATATTGTGTCTTTTAACCCGGTTAACATCATTTGAGCCGCATGATTATCCATTCTTTTATAGTCATGAGTCATAGCCTACATTGCGTGCCTTAAAAAGTCTTTTATGGTAAGAAACAACTTATTTGCACTAAAAGGTGTCAGCCTTTATAAATAGAAGAAAAATCATGGCCTAAATATGCACCATAAGTCATTTTCATGTCATTAAATCATCTCGTCTTTACCAATAAATGAACAAGCTTAATGCAACATAAGCAAGATGTTTTCCTTTTTGAAAGGCAAAAATTAACTTTGGAACCTTTTCTGGCCGAATTTGGCAGATATTCAGTAAAATTTCATTTGATCTAGATTTTTTTTTTTCTGAAGCCTATTTAACTCTCGCCTATTACAATGAAAAATACTTCCAATTAAAATTTGTGAATATTTAGAATAACTATAAGAATTTTATGGTCAACTTCTGATATTCAAATATTAGCCTCACTTGTAGGTCCAACGTTCTATACCAGAATATTAACCATTAATTCTTATGAATTAAAATTTTAGTTATTGAAATATTGGTCAAATTCTCATGGATTTAGTAAACTGATTATTAAATTCCAAAATGCTTGTAAATACATATTTTGAATTTTGTATGGAAATATAAACGATATGACTTTTTATATTTTTTAGAGACTTGGCCATATGCAACACACAAAAGACGTTTTTGTATATTTGTAGGCTTCTTAGAACGAAAACCACCCTAAAAACTTAAAAGAGGTTTTCCCAAACATATCCTTAAACCTAAATTTCAATAAAAACATCCAAACAAAGCCTAACGACAAATTTTATTTTTTTATTTTTTATTTTATATATTTTATATCTAGCTGGGTCAACCCGATCGGGTTGGACAGACTCGACCGGGTTGACTCGGTAGGGTTCACCCGACTGAGTCTACTAAAAAACAAACCAATAGAAGAAACCAAAACCAAGACATATCATATGTTACAAAAACATAAAAACTGAACAAACTTTCAATCAAAACGGATCAAATGCACTAAAGATTAAAAAAAAATTAAACATTTATCTCCATTTTGTAAAACACAACTCTCAATCCAGACTAGATCTCTAACAAAAAAAGGGGATGGTTTTGTTGACATTCATATATAAAGCAAGAATCAGGGATTCATTTGCTTCAATGATTAACAAATCAACATGAATTTTGCTAAAATGGATTTCAGTTCAAAGCCAAAATTCTAGGATTAAAATCCACTAAAACTTGTTATTGGTCTGAAAAACTCCTAGATTACTTGCTAACAGTGATAGACGAACTTGTGTAAACTGGAATTTAAACCAAATGAGCTATAAAATTAGCACCTAAAGCAAGATTCAACAGATGAATTTACTAAAACCTAGAAAACCAAACCTAGAATACCTAGAATGCCAATATAAACCTAGAAGCAGAGGCTATCTTTTCATCAATAGAAGGTGCCCTCCCTTTTTGGTGCCGCTTCTGACATCCATTAAATCAAAGTGCCATGCAATATAATGGAAAAAAGAAGAAGTAATCAATAGTATATCTAGACATTCAAAACTTTATATTGAACATAAGAAAATGATCTAGTAGGCCTCATGGACTCCACTTTCAAGGTGTGAATGTATATACCTTCTTAGCTTAGAAATTCTTAAATCTAAATCGATTCTTGGTATTGCCTTCCTTCCTTATTATTTTTAGGCATCTCTAGACAAGTTTGAAGCTTCTGAATCCTTCTGGATGGAATCCTTGCACCTTAACCAAAGTTTCTTTCTTCTTCTCTCTTTTACTCTTTTCTTTTCTCCCCATTTTCTCTTTTCTTTTCTCCCTTCTTTGATGCTCCTATATTCCTTTTTTTATAAGCGGATATAGATATTCTAGATGGGTTGTTAGGGTTCTAATAGACTAAAACCTAGCTGGTTTTGTAGGAAACTTGGAGACCAAGGTGAAGTGTTTTATGCCTTTGGATCTAAATAGAAGGGTTTTAAACCTTTGATGGGAACCTTCTGGGGTTTCTAAGTGGGAGCACACAAAAAAGTTAGGTGGTTTTCTACAAATGGTTGTCCCTGTCCAGGCTGACTGGGTTGGTTATTTTCGTGGCTTCGCCGAAGCAACTCCAACATCAACGTTGCCTAAGACCACTTTGACTTAGTAAAGGGGGTGCATACCTTTCAATCAGATCCATTCTTACTTGATTTGAAGGTTTGTCGCACCACATTCAAACATTTAAAAGTGCCCACTCAAATAGTGTGATGACTGAAATTGTAATGCTAGCTGACTAGAGATAAAATGTTGTGGAGATTAATGAAGAATATTGGATGTAAATGTTTGATTTTAAAGACATGGGGTTTTAGAGGGGGTGTTTTTTAATTGAATGGTGGTGGTTGCAGCCTTTGAGGTGATTGGAAACATCATATTCAATCGCCTAAAAGTTTCCACCCGATCAGCCAAAAACTAAAAAAGAAGAGGAATAAGAAGAAGCACAGTACCTTGAACAACGCTGTTTTGACTAATTCCTACAGATTAGGGTTTTTTTATTTAAGATCTGTTAATTTTCAATTTAATCCCTATTCTTCTGATTTCGTTCTATTTTACCCGTAATTTCCCTCTAACTTTCTAATTTCATGCAATTGCGTCTCTGCCAGATTCATTTGTCACCCCTAATTTTTAGCGCCTTTTACAAATTAATCCTTGGTCTCTGATTTGTTCAATTAGACCCCCAAATGACCACCAAACTTCTATTTTTTATTATTTGACCCCTGATTTATCCGGATTCTAGTCCCTGAAGTCACGCGTGTTTTACATGTTGATCTTTGGCTAAAAAAATGTTCAATTAAGTCCCTATTTGCTCACCAGACTTTAAATTTTATCCAATTAAACCCCTATTTGACTTATTAAACTTTTCAAGATTCCAATTGACATCAAACTTAACTCCTAAAAGGTGATTTTCCTTGCGATTAAACCCTTAATAAAACTAATTAAACCTTTCAAAATTCCAATAGTCTTTAAACACCTAAAAAAATATTTTTACTAATGAGCCTTGTCAATCAAAACCTTGGGTTGCTATTTTTTTCTACCAACTTTCACTTGGCGTTTTGGTCTTTAATCATTGGACTTGGGTAGTCCTTTTTAAGTTTGCTTAAGGTGTATTTCCTTGCACGTATTTATTATTTATTATTTTTTTATTTTTTTTGGTAATAAAATGGGTAGCAATAAAAAGTCATAACCACCAACCTCGCTTTCTCTCACCATCAACTCAAACCCAATTACAATATAAGTCACCTTTACACCACAACCCAACCAACAACTACACTTGTAGAAACCCACAAGACCAAGGTGATTAGTACTTAAAAGTGTATTTTTATCAAGATTTTATATCATCATTTTGCACTTGAAGTATCAATAACTCCTTAAGTAAAGCATGTTTTATAATAACAAGTCTGATAATATAAGATACCTTTAATTTATGGTAAATGTTCATTTTAAATGCAGGCCTATCACATTAAATCAAAGGATTGATTGATGAGTTTAACTACTAAAATTGAGAAGACAAAGAGAGGGCTAAGCTTAGAAAAGAGATGTTGGTTCAGTTCAAACTGAAACACCATCCGGTTATTGGATTATAACTGGAGCTGTAGAACTTGAATTTAGGTTTGGTTTATATGTATGGAAAGCTAAGACATAGGCCTAAAACTTTCATGAAGAGTCTAAGATTTAAAAGTGCCATTTTCGAGTTCAAATGGTAGCAACAACGGAGAAGTCAGAATCTGTCCTGCAGCCTAGACACTGTTCAATGTTTAGCCCATATCTCGCGTTCTAGAAGTTCAAATGTGTCGATTCTTGTTTTCTTGAAAAGATGAGACAATTTTCCAGAACTTTCATGAAGACTATTTGTTCACATTCTGATGTTAGCAATGATGTTTGGTTCAGACAAGAAGATAAGGAATGTCACCAAGTCAAGATGTGGCCACTCACTCAACAATTACTCATCAAATCAATAGTTCTGAATTTTGGCCTATAAAAGGAGGCATTTGCCATGCATATAGGCATCTTGGTTGTTCAGATCAAGATCTTGCTCTTGCTCTCTTTCTTTGTATTTTGTAATGTTCAAGTTTTATTCCATGTTATATTTTCCTCAATTTCTTGTTTATGCTTTTCATTTCCTTTACTATACTTATATAATTACGTTCTTATATTGTTTATCTATGTTTCTCTTATTCATAATGTTCAGCTAAGTTTATTATGTCAAGGTGAAAAAGTTACACTAATGGTGTAAGAATAAGTATAGTATAAACTCAACATGGACTTTAATGTTTGATACTAACATGTTTTGTATTTATTATCTTACTCACTCTTAATACCTTGCTTGTTAAATGGTTAATCTA
>Ga0307515_10024843_pt1 | contig 10404 bp, 5 predicted proteins | sample 17_EM_MG_FD_194513 | JGI IMG/M metagenome (GOLD analysis project Ga0307515, IMG submission 194513) | Populus trichocarpa ectomycorrhiza microbial communities from riparian zone in the Pacific Northwest, United States - 17_EM | ecosystem: Host-associated > Plants > Roots > Unclassified | place...
CATCGCGCTCGCCGGGCAAATCGTGACGCACGGCGGGGCCTCGATTTCGGGTTTCCGCGACGCGCTGTGGATGTCGGTCGGGGTCGGCGTGCCCGCCTTCCTCGTGTCGCTCGCGGTCGCCGGTACCGGCTCCGATAGCAGCGCCGAGCGAGTCTGACCAGGCGCAGCGCAAGGATCTAGGCAACCGGTCGGGCAGCCCTGCCTGCCCGACCCGTTGGCTAGGTGGGCCGCCAGCGAATCCAAGTCATTTGACGCAATCTCCGAGCCCAGACCGGCCATAGCGTGGTGGCGTCAGGACTTGGAGGGAGAACGAAAATGAGTGAAGACACGATCCGCAACGTCGTACTGGTGCATGGCGGTTTCGTCGACGGCGGCGGCTGGCGGGCGGTGTACGACCTGCTCAAGGCGGAGGGCTTCCGGGTCAGCGTGGTGCAGAACCCGACGCTGTCGCTGGCCGGGGACGCCGAGGCCACCCGGCAGGTCCTCGGGTTGCAGGACGGGCCGACGGTCCTGGTCGGCCACTCGTACGGCGGCGCCGTGATCAGCGAGGCCGGCACCCACGACAAGGTCGCGGCGCTCGTCTACATCGCCGCCTTCGCGCCGGACAAGGGCGAATCGGTCAACACGCTGATCGCCGATCCGCCGCCGGGCGCCGCGGTCCCGCCGATCCTGCCGCCGCTGGACGGATTCTTGTTCCTGGACCGGGAGAAATTCCACGAGTCGTTCGCCGCGGACGTTCCGGACGACCGGGCCGCGTTCCTCGCCGACTCCCAGGTGCCCTGGGGCATCGAGGCGCTGGGCGGTGCGGTGACCGAGCCGGCCTGGCGGACGAAGCCGAGCTGGTATCTCGTCGCCACCGACGACCGGATGATCCCCCCGCCCGCGCAGCAGGCCATGTCGCAGCGCGCGGGGTCGACCGTCGTCGAGGTGCCGGGCAGCCACGCGATCTACGAATCGCGGCCCGACGCGGTCGCCGATCTGATCAAGCGGGCCGCCGCCGGCGAGTAGCCCGCATGGCAGCCGCCCTGGCCATTCCCCCAGGCCGGCCAGGGCGGCCCTGGGCTGGGCCACCGGCCCCTCGGCGGCATAGGGTCGCACCAAGGCAAGGCGGCGGAGGGAACCAAGGTGCGGGCAGACACAGCCGTACGGGCTGGCGACGCCCACGCGCTCCACGGCCGCACCGGCGACCTCGACGCCATCGCGGCCCTCGTGAACGGCAGCATGAACGACGGCTTGAACCACGCCACGAACGGCAGCGCGAACGACGGCTTAAACCACGCCACGAACGGCAGCGTAACCAGCGGTTTGAATCACGCCACGGACGGCAGGGTGAACGGCGCCCCAGACAGCGGCGGAGCGCTGCTGGTGGTCGGCGCGGCCGGTATCGGCAGGTCCACGGTCCTGCGGGTCGCCGCCGAACGGGCGACCGCCCGTGGCGCGATGGTGCTCCGGGCCGCGGGTGTCGAGCAGGAGAGCGAGTTGCCGTTCGCCGGTCTCCATCAGGTCCTGCACCCCGTCCTCGACGCGCTGCCCCGGCTCGCCGAACGGCACCGTACTGTCCTCAGCGTCGCCCTCGGCATGGCCGACGGCGCGGCACCGCCGCCGAGCCTGGTGTCGGAGGCGACCCGGGCGCTCTGCCGGCAGGCAGCCGGCACCCGGCCGCTACTTCTCGTGATCGACGACTTTTCGTGGCTGGACGCGCATAGCGGCACGGTCTTGGCGTCTCTCCCGCTCGCCCGCAGCCGGCTCGGGATACTCGCCGCGGCCCGGCACGACGCCGGCCCCGCGCACCGCCGCGGGGGCATGCGAGTCCACCGGCTGGAGCCCTTGGACGACGATGCCGCAACGGCGTTGCTGGCCGACCGTTTCCCGGATTTGTCGGCCCCGGTACGCCAGCGGGTGCTCGCCGAGGCCTGCGGCAACCCGCTGGCCCTGGTCGAGCTGCCGAGCGCGCTTCGGCCGGCCCAGCGGTCGGGCCGGTTCCCGCTGCCGGAGCTGCTGCCCTTGACCCGGCGCTTGCAGACCGCTTTCGGGTCACGGGTAGTTCGGCTTCCCCCGTCCGCCCGCCGCCTGCTGCTGATCGCCGCGCTGGACGGTGCCGGGGAGCTCGGAACCATGCTGCCGCCGCCCGGCGCGACCACGGCGAAGGATCTGCGCTTGGCAGAAGAAGCCGGCCTGATCCGCGTCGCGAATGCGGGCACCCGGCTGGTCTTCCAACACCCGTTGACCAGGTCGGCGGTCGGCGAGCTGTCCACCGCGGCCGAGCGCCGCCGGGCCCATCAGGCGCTGGCGGATCGGCCGGCCACCGACCCCGGGCGGCGGGCCTGGCACCTGGCTCATGCCTCGGTCGGGCCGGACGGGCGGATCGCCGAGCTGCTCGAGCAGGTGGCGCGTCAGGCACGTCGCCGCGGCGACACGGCCGACGCCGTCGCGGCGCTCACCCGGGCGGCCACCCTCAGCCCCGACGACCGCGACCGCGGCCGTCGGCTGGCCGCCGCGGCGTACCTGGGCGCGGAAGTGACCGGCGACCTGCTTGACGTGCCTCGCCTGCTCGAGCACGCGCAGCCCGGACCCGAGAAACCTCCGTTGTCGGCCGTGTTGGCGGCCGCGCATCATCTGGTGCTCAGCGGCGACGGCGAGGTCGACACCGCCCACGGCATGCTGATGGCCGCGGTGGACGGGGAACTGGAGAGTTCCGCCGGCCCTTCCGACGTACTGTTCGACGCCCTGTATGCAGTTGTCTGGATCTGTTTCTTCGCCGGCCGGGCCGAGCTGTGGCAGCCGCTGGAACGAGCGGTCCGCCGGCTTGGCCCCGGCGCGCCGCCGTCGCTTGCCCTGCTGATCAGCTGCTTCGCGGATCCGGTCGGCAAAGCCCTGCCCGCGCTGCCCCGGCTCGACGACGCGGTCGACACGCTGGCCTCGGGCCTGGACCCGCTGGAGGTGATCCGGATCGGCACGGCGAGCCTGTACGTCGGTCGCCTGGCCGGATGCCGCCCGGCGTTACAAGCGGTGCTGCGGGACGGGCGCGACGGCCGGAACATCACCCTGGCGATCCAGGCGATGAGCCTGCTGAGCCGGCACTGCTACGAATCTGGCGAGTGGGCGGACCTGGCGCGGCTTAGCGACGAGGGTCTGCGGCTGAGCGGCCAGCACGGCTACCGGCTGCTGCGACCGACCTTCCTGCACCGGCAGGCCCTGCTGGCCGCCACCCGGGGCGACGTCGGCCGCGCGGAACGGTTGGCCGACGAGATCACCCGGTTCGCGGCATCCCGGCGCATCCGGGTCTTGTTGTTGCTGGCCGCCGAGGTCAGAACGCGGGCGGCGCTCGCGCGGGAAGAGTTCGAGGAGGCCTACCTGCAGGCCACGTCGGTTTCCGGCGAGGGCGTCCTGGCCGCGTACGAGGGCACCGCCCTGTGGATGATCTTGGATCTGGTGGAGGCCACGGTCCGCACCGGCCGGCATTCTGAGGCCGAGGCCCAGGTCGCCGCGCTGCGGCGAGCGAGGTTGCCGGAGATATCGGACCGGCTCGCCCTGATGACGGCCGGCGCCGCGGCGTTCGCGGCCGGCGACGAGACGTTCGTCGGGTTGTTCGAGCACGCGCTGGCCATGGCGGACGCCGGGAGCTGGCCGTTCGAGTACGCCCGCATTCAACTGTTCTATGGCGAACGGCTCCGGCGGGTCAAAGCCCAGCACCTGGGACGGGGGCAGCTGGCCGCGGCGCTGGAGACCTTCCGGCAGCTCGGGGCGGAACCCTGGGCCGAACGGGCCAGCAGCGAGTTGCGAGCCTCCGGCCTTCCCGACGCCCGTCCGCCCGCGGCCGTCGGCGCTCGGCTGTCGCCTCAGCAGCAGGAGATCGCGACGCTGGCGGCCAGCGGCCTGACCAACAAGCAGATCGCCGAACGACTTCACCTTTCGCCACGTACGGTAGGCACGCATCTGTACCAGATTTTCCCCAAGCTCGGCGTCACGTCGCGGGCCGCCCTGCGCGACGCCCTCCGCTAAATCCGACCGTATTACCGCTGGTGGGCGGGCCTACGCCAACTGCGGGTAGCGTGCTCGGCGTGAACTCGGGTGCTGGCACAGGTTCCGCCGCGGCAGGGGCCGATCGGCTGTACGGGCGCCACGACGAGATCAACCTAGTTCGAGAGTTCGTGCAGCGGTCGGCCGCCGAGGGCGCTGCCCTCCTGCTCTACGGCGAGGCCGGCGTCGGCAAAACCGTCCTGCTGGACGTCGCCGAACGCGCCGCCGAGCAAGCCAGTACGCCCGTCTTGCGGACCGTCGGAGTCGAGGTGGAAACCGACCTGACCTATGCGGGGCTACACCGCCTGCTCTCCCCTTTGCTGCCGCAACTGCCCCGGTTGAGCACGCAGCAAAGGCGCGCGCTGGAGACGGCGTTAGGCCTCGACGAGGGTTCCCGGCCCGACCGGCTGGCCGTCTCCGCGGCCGTGCTGTCGGTGCTGCGCCTGGCCGGTGGCGACGGGGCGCTGCTGGTCATCGTCGACGACCTTCCGTGGCTGGACCGGACCAGCGCCGCGGTGCTCGCCTTCATCGCGCGGCGGCTCACCGGCACGCGGATCGGTTTCCTCGGCGCGTTCCGTACCGGCGACCTGAGCTACTTCGACGGCGGCGGGCTGGCCGAGCTGGAAATCCCGCCGCTGGATCGCACCGCCGCGCAATGCCTTCTCGACGAGCGGTTCCCCGGCCTGGCGCCGAGGCCGCGCAACCGGCTACTCGACGAGGCCGGCGGGAACCCCCTGGCCCTGCTGGAACTTCCCGCCCGAGCCGGGCGCCGGCCGCCGGAGGAAGCCCCGCTGCGGCACCGCCTGCAGAACCTGTTCGCCGCGCGGGTGGATCCGCTGCCGCCGGCGACCCGCCGGATGCTGCTGCTGGCCGCGCTGGACGCGACCGGTGACCTCGGCGTCCTCGCCGCGGCCGGCGACACCGAGCAGGCCATGGACGATCTCGCCCCCGCGGAACGGGAACAGCTGATCCGGATCGACACCGACCGTCGGCAGCTGGTCTTCCGCCATCCGCTCATGCGGTCCGCGGTCGTGGCGATGTCCGCGCCGCCGGAACGCCGCGCGCTGCACGCGGCCCTGGCCGCACAACTGACGGACCAGCCGGACCGGCGGGCCTGGCACCTCGCCGAGGCCGCCGACAAACCGGACGAGTCGACCGCCGTTCTGCTCGAGCAGACGGCGCAGCGCATCCGGCGTCGCGGCGACGCCGTCGGCGCGGTCGCCGCGCTACGGAGGGCGGCCGAGCTGAGCCCCGCCGGCCCGGACCGGGGCCGCCGCCTGGCCCAGGCGGCCTACATCGGCGCCGAGATCACCGGCGACATCGGCGACGTACCCCAGCTGCTCGCCGACGCGGGCCGGGCGAACGGCGGCGACGCGGCCGCGCTGGCCGCCGCGATCGCGGCCTCGGCCTACCAGCTCAACCGGGAAGGCGACGTCGACGCCGCGTATCGCACGACGCTCGGCGCCATCGCGGACCGCGAGACGTTCGACGCCGACGACCATCCCCTGGTGGAAGCGCTGTGGTATCTCATCGCGATCTGCACCTTCGGCGGCCGCGCCGAGCTGTGGGAACCGTTGAACGACCTCCTCAAACGCTTGCGGCCCGAGCCGCCGCGCTACCTCGCCGTCATCGCCAAGACCTTCGGCGACCCGGCCCATCAGGCGATTCCCGTGCTGGGCGAGCTGGACGAAATGATCGACCTGCTGGGCCGGGAACCGGACCCCGCCCGCATCGCGCGCGTCGCCATCGGCGCCGCCTACGTCGACCGCATGCGGGCCTGCCGGGGGCCGCTGCAACGGGTCCTCACCCACGGGCGCGACGGCGGCGCGGTCACCTCCCAGCTCCAGGTCGAGGTCATCGTCGCCAACGACTACTTCCACGCCGGGCAGTGGGACGAAGCCCTGGAGATGTGCCGCGAGGGAATCCGTCTGTGCGAAACGCACGGCTACCCGCTGCTGCGGTGGCTCTTCGTGCACCAGCGGGCGGCGATCGCGGCCGGCCGGGGGCAGAGCGACGCGGTACGTTCGCCGATCGACGACATGATGCGGTGGGCGGCGCCGCGCGGTGTCGAACTGCTGCTGGCCTACGGCCACGGCGTCGACGCCCTCCTGGCGCTCGGCCAGGGCCGATACCGGCAAGCCTTCGACCACGCCGCGCTGGTCTCCCCGCCGGGCACCCTGCGGCCGTACGTCCCGTCCGCGCTCTGGATCGTCCACGACCTCGTCGAGTCGGGGGTGCGGGCCGGCCGGACCGCCGAGGCGGCGCGGCACGTCGCGGCCATCCAGGATGCGGGGATCGCCGCCATCTCGCCGCGCCTGGCGATGGTCGCCGCCGGCACCGCCGGCATGGTCGCCCCGGACGGCCGGTTCGCGGACCATTTCGAGAACGCGCTGGCCGTTCCCGGAGCCGAACGCTGGCCCTTCGGGCTCGCTCGATTCCAGCTGTTCTACGGCGAACGGCTGCAGGACGCACGGGCGACCGGGGACGCGCGCCGGCACCTCAGCGCCGCCTTCGACACGTTCCAGCGGCTCGGCGCCCGGCCCTGGGCGGCGTACGCCGGCAGCGCGCTACGCGCCACCGGCTGGGCACCGCGCAGCCTGCCGCAACTGCACGCGGCCGCGCAGCTGACCCCGCAGCAACGCCAGATCGCCGAACTGGCGGCGGCGGGACTGACCAACAAGCAGATCGCCGAACGGCTGTTTCTCTCGCCGCGCACCGTCGGGACCCACCTCTACCAGATCTTTCCGAAGCTCGGCGTCACCTCGCGGGCGGCCCTGCGCGACGCCCTGGCCAACGAGCCCACACCCGAGGCCTGAAGAAAGGCCTCGGGTGCCGCATCCGGCCGCTCAGACGCGCCGGGCCCGGGTCCTGCCGGAGGGCGCGCCGGGAGCCTGAGCTTGAGTCAAATGACGCAATCCAGCTCCGCCTTGTTCGCCCTAGCGTGACTTGCCGGGCCGAACGACGTCGCGCGAAGTTGCTCGGTGACGGAGGAAGCAATGCCTGAAGGTTTAGCGCCGGGAGTCCATTGGTTTCCGGCCGCCGACCCGATCCACCGTTATCTGGTCGCCGGGTCCGGGCCGGTTTGCATCGTCAACCCGGGACGCTGCGGCACCGGCCGGGAGTACCGGCGGATGCCGGCGCTAGAGGATTGCCTGACCATGATCTATCTGGCCCCCGCCGACGGGCCGGACCTGTCTGTCGAAACTCAGGTGCGGCTATTGCATGCCGTGGTGAGCCGGCTCGGCGGCCAGCCGCCGTTGATCTTCGGCGACGGGAGCGGCTGCCGGGCGGCCATGGGGTTCGTGCTGCGCCATCCCGAACTTGTTGCCGGCCTGATTCTGTACCGGTCCGCGGTTGACCCTTCCGCCGGCGCGCATCCCGTTGACCTGCAAGCGCTGCCCGCGGAGGTGCCGCTTTTGATCATCGATCCGCCGTCGGGATTCGCTGGCGGCGACGTCGCGTAGGGCGGCCCCGTCCCGGGCCGGGAACGGCTGCGGAACGCGGTGGAACGCAGTCAGAGGAGAACACCACGGTCAGGCGGCTACCGGCTGCCGGCGGCGACGTGGTGCCGGCGATGACGGTGGTGACGACGGGTGGCGCAGGACTCGTGGTTGTTGGAAGGCATCGCACGCAGCGTGCTGGACCGCGCGGGAGCGCAAGATTGGCTGACCGAGCCCGGGGATTTCTGGTTTACCCTGCGGCCCGCCGGGCAGCCGACCCGGGAATCGGGCTGGAAGCTACACGTTTCCAGCACCTTGCTGGCCGGACCGGTGATTCTGGCCCGCGCCGCGGAAGTGTTGGTGCAGGAGGGCTGTGCGTTCAAGTTCGCCCGGAATCTGGAGCGTCTCGGACAACTCCTGTCGAGCCGGTGCGAGCGCGGCGCGGGCGGAAAGTTCCTCACCGCGTACCCACGTGACGACGAGCAGTTTCGCCGGTTGGCGGCCGAACTGGACCGGGTGACCGACGGTCTGCCCGGACCCGCCGTTCTCTCCGACCGTCCCGTTCGCCCGGGAAGCATCGTTCACTACCGGTACGGCGCGTTCGTCGGAGGGTCGGTCCTGTCAAACGACGGCAGCCTCCAGTCGATCATCACCGGACCGGCCGGACAACGGGTCGTGGATGAGCGACGGGCCTGGTTCAGCCCGCCGGCGTGGGCGGTATCGCCCCTGCCCGATCCGGAGCCGGCCCAAGCCGCGCCGGCGGCCGGCCGGCCCGGAACCGTCTTGATCGGGGACAGGTTCCTGGTGGAAAGGGCGATTCGGCACTCCTATCGGGGTGGGGTCTACGTGGGCAGCGACCGGCAAACCGGCGCCGAGGTCGTGCTCAAGCAGGCGCGGCCGCACGTGCTGAGCGGATTAACCGCCACGGACGCCCGCGATCTGTTGCGGCATGAGGCGGACATGCTCGACCTACTGGGCCCGCTCGGGCTGGCCCCCTACAAGGTCACACTCGTCGCACACGAGGAGCATCTGTTCCTGGTGCAGGAGTCGATCGCCGGTATGACGCTGCGGGCCTGGGCTAACGAGCGGGCCGTGGTCGACTGGCGCGGCCGGGGGGCGCCCCTTGCCGAGACCGTCGAACTCGCCAGGCAACTCGTCGACATCGTGGCCGCGGTACACGCACAGGGCGTCGTCTTGCGCGACCTGACGCCCAGCAACATCATGGTCACGCCGGCGGGCCGGCTTCGCCTCGTCGACCTGGAACATGCCGTCCGTACCGGTACCCGCGCGCTTCGGGTCTACACCCCCGGGTACGCCGGGCCTGAGCAGGTGTCGGCGCCGCTGTTCGCAGTGGTGCCCGGACAGCAGGCGGACCTGTTCAGCCTCGGCGCGACCATGCTGTGGCTGGCCAGCGGCGTGGACCCGGTGCTACTGCCCGACGAACCCGCCGGCCGGTGTCCACATGACCGGCTGGCCGGGCTGGTCAGCCTCATCGGCGCCCACATGCCGACGGTGCGGCGGATCGCGCCGCTCGTGCTCGGACTCACCCACGACGAACCGGCGCGGCGATGGAATCCGGCCGACGCCAGAGCCTTCTTGGAAAACGCCGGCGGCACCGCGGACCTGCTCGACAACGACGCCCCATCCGCTCCGCTAGTCGATCTCGACCGGGTAATCGGTGACGGGCTCAACTACCTGCTCGACACAAGAACGCCACGGGCACAGCGGTTGTGGCGCGCGGAATATCCGATCTCGGCCACCGATCCGCTCGCGGTGCAGCACGGCGCGGCCGGAGTCTTGGCGGTGCTCACCCAGGCCGCGCGCCGGCTCGACGACGACCAGACCCGGCGTGGGCTGGAATCGGTCAGCGAATGGGTCGGGCAGCGGCTGTTCGCCATCGAACGCGTCCTTCCCGGGCTGTACTTCGGCCGTTCGGGAACAGCCTGGGCGCTCTACGACGCCGCCCGCCTGCTCCGGAATGAGACGCTCGCCGGGCGCGCCCTCGAGCTTGCCAAGCAGGTGCCCTTGAGCTGGCCGAACGCGGACATCTGCCACGGCACGGCCGGCGCGGGCCTGGCCCAGTTACACCTGTGGCAGGCCACCGGTGACGCCGAGTTCCTTCACCGCGCCACTTTGGCCGCCGACGACGTGCTGCGCGCCGCCCGCGAACGCGACGGACTGCTGCTCTGGCCGATCCCCGCGGACTTCGAATCGGCCCTGGCCGGCGTGACCCACTACGGCTTCGCCCACGGCGTGGCCGGAATCGGGGCGTTCCTGCTCTACGCCGGCCTGGCCGCCGACCGGGCCGACTACCTCGCAGCCGCCGAACGAGCGGGCGACACTCTTGCCGCCGTCGCCGAATGCGAGGACGGCGGCGCCTGGTGGCCCAGTGGTGAGGAGCAGTCCCGTGGCGTACGCAGAACACATTGGTGCAGCGGCTCCTCCGGGGCCGGCACCTTCTTGATCAGGCTGTGGGCCGCGACCGGTGCGCAACGCTTCCGGGACCTCGCCGAGGCCGCGGCCGTCGCCGTCCACCGCGACCACTGGCAAGCACCGATCGCCACCTGCCATGGCCTGCCGGGCAATGCCGATTACCTGCTCGATCTGGCCGGCTTCACCCAACAACAGCGGTTCCGCGACTGGGCCGGCGACCTCGCCGGCGCCATGCTGGCCCGCAACACGATCCGGGACGGCCGGATGCTTCTGCCCGACGAGTCCCGGACCGATATCACTGCCGGCTATGCCAGCGGACTCAGCGGGTCACTTGCCTTCCTGCTCCGGCTGCGACACGGCGGAGCCCGCTGGGGGATGCCCGACGAGATCCTGCCTGCCGCCACGCGTGCAGGGGTCCGGGCCGACCCCAGCCCCAACTGTCGGCCTGCGGCGGCGTAAGCACTCCCGCCCAGGTCCACCGTCGATGCGGAAAGGAGGTGAATCTTATGAC
>Ga0307515_10024844_pt1 | contig 10404 bp, 7 predicted proteins | sample 17_EM_MG_FD_194513 | JGI IMG/M metagenome (GOLD analysis project Ga0307515, IMG submission 194513) | Populus trichocarpa ectomycorrhiza microbial communities from riparian zone in the Pacific Northwest, United States - 17_EM | ecosystem: Host-associated > Plants > Roots > Unclassified | place...
CGATGCCGGCTTCGCCGCGCGGCAGCGCGTCGCCGGCGAAGCGCGGGCGGTAATGGTCTTCGATGGCGAAGGCGACCGCATCAATCTCGCCGTCGTGGCGCGCGTAGTAGCCGCCCATCACGCCTTGCAGCTCGGGGAACTCGCCGACCATGTCGGTCAGCAGGTCGGCTTTGGCCAAGAGCGCGGCGCGGTCGGCCAGGCTCGCGAGCGTGGCGCCGCCGAGCTGTTCGCCGATTTGCCTTGCGATGACTCGCACCCGTTCGACCCGCTCGCCCTGGCTGCCGAGCTTGCCATGGTAGACGACCTTGGCCAGCGCCGGCACGCGCGATTCGAGCGTCTTCTTGCGGTCCTGGTCGAAGAAGAACTTCGCGTCGGCCAGCCGCGGGCGAACGACGCGCTCGTTGCCTTCGATGACCCGGCTGGCGTCGGCCGGGCGGATGTTGCTGACGACGAGGAAGCGCTCGGTCAGCCGGCCTTCGCCGTCGAGCAGCGGGAAGTACTTCTGGTTGGCCTTCATCGTCAGGATCAGGCATTCCTGCGGCACCGCCAGGAACTCGGGCTCGAAGCGGCACAGCAGCACGTTCGGGCGCTCGACCAGGCCCGTCACTTCATCGAGCAGCGCGTCGTCGTCGATCGGCCTCAATCCTTGCTTCGCGGCGGCGTCAGCGAGCTGGCGCACGAGTTCGGCGCGGCGCTCGGCGAAGCCGGCGATGACGGCGCCTTCGTCGTTCAATTGCGCCGCGTAGCTGTCGGCGTCGCGCAGCTCGATCGTCGCCGTCGCCGCTTCGAAGCGGTGGCCACGGGTCGTGCGGCCGGATTGCAGGCCGAGCGCGGCGACCGGCACCACGTCGGCGCCATGCAGCGCGACCAGGCCGTGCGCCGGACGGACGAAGTTGACGCTGGTCCAGCCGTCGGCGAGCTGGTAGCTCATCACCTTCGGGATCGGCAGCTTCGCGATCGCCTCGGTGAGCGCTTTCTGCAGACCGTCGGCAAGCAGGGCGCCGCTGACGACGGTGTCGAGAAACAAGGCCTCGGCCTTGCCGTCGGGCTGGCGCTTCAGGCTAGTCACGACGGTCGCGTCCTGCCCCAGCGCGGCCAGCTTCTTCAGCAGTGCCGGCGTCGGCTGGCCGGCTGCATCCAGCGCGACCGCCACCGGCATCAGCTTCTGTTGCAGCGCCCGGTCCGCGGCCTTCGCGGCGACGCCGGCGACAAACACCGCCAGTCGGCGCGGCGACGCGAACGCGGTCACCGCTGCGTCCGCTGCCGCCAGGCCTTGCGCCTTCAGTCCGTCGGCCAGCAGCGATGCAAACGCCTCGCCGAGCTTCTTCAGCGCCTTCGGCGGCAGCTCTTCGACGAACAGCTCGACGAGCAGGTTTTTCATGCTTCACCGACCCACGCCCGCGGCGCCATCGGAAACCCGAGCCGCGCGCGGCTGTCGAGGTAACTCTGCGCGACCGCGCGCGCCAGGTTGCGGATGCGGCCGATATAGCCGGCGCGTTCAGTCACGCTGATCGCGCCGCGCGCATCGAGCAGGTTGAAGCAGTGGCCGGCCTTCAGCAGCTGCTCGTAGGCCGGCAGCGCGAGCTGCTGCTCCATCAGGTACTTCGACTGCTTCTCGTGCGCAGCGAAAGCCTGCAACAGAAACTCGACATCGCTGTGCTCGAAGTTGTAGGTGCTCTGCTCGACCTCGTTCTGGTGGTAGACATCCCGGTACTTCAGCCCATCAGTCCAGACCAGGTCATAGACGTTGTCGACGCCTTGCAGGTACATCGCCAGCCGCTCCAGACCGTAGGTGATCTCGCCGGTGATCGGCTTGCAGTCGATGCCGCCGACCTGCTGGAAGTAGGTGAACTGCGTGACTTCCATGCCGTTCAGCCAGACCTCCCAGCCCAGGCCCCAGCAGCCGAGCGTGGGGTTCTCCCAGTCGTCTTCGACGAAGCGCACGTCGTTGGCTTTCAAGTCGAAGCCCAGCGCTTCGAGCGAGCCGAGGTACAGCTCGAGGATGTTCGCCGGCGCGGGCTTCAGCACCACCTGGTATTGGTAATAGTGCTGCAGCCGGTTCGGGTTGTTGCCGTAGCGGCCGTCCTTCGGCCGCCGGCTCGGCTGCACGTAGGCTGCCCGCCACGGCTCGGGGCCGATCGCGCGCAGGAAGGTCGCGGTGTGGCTGGTACCGGCACCGACTTCCATGTCGTAGGGCTGCAGCAGCGCGCAGCCCTGCGCCGCCCAGTACGACTGCAGCTCGAGGATGATTTGCTGGAAACTGAGCATCGCGCGATGTAAGAAAACGCACGAGTTTACGGGGCCGCCGTTACCTCGGCCGCTATGCCGGCCGCTACCCAACCGTTACGCCAGTGGCGCCAGCCGCAGCCGCAGCCCCACCGGCGACATCGTCAGCGCCAGCCGCTCGCGCGCCTCGCCGCCGTCGGGCGTGTCGACCGCGACGATCTCGAAGTTGGCGAGCAGCATCGCGATCACCATCTTGATCTCGACCAGCGCCAGGTAGCGCCCGGGGCAGATCCGCGGCCCGGCGCCGAATGGCATCGCGACTCTCTTGGACGAGCCGGCGTCGGCGCCGCCGTCGAGCCAGCGTTGCGGGTCGAAGCGCTCGGGCTCCGGGAAGTGGCGCGCATCGAGCGCGCCGCCGCGCATCAGGAAGATCAGCAAGGTGCCGGCGGGCACCTCGACGCCGGCAACCGCGGTGTCGCGGTGCGCCTGCTGGACGATGATCGGCGCCACCGGCTTCAGCCGCATCGTCTCGTGCGCGCAGGCCTCGACGATGTCGAGCTCCGCCACCTGCTCCAAGGTCGTCGGCCAGCGCTCGCCGCCGAGCACGCGTTGCACCTCGGCGCGGGCGCGCGCCTGCGCCTCGGGGTGGCGCGCCAGCAGGTAGATCATCCAGGCCAGCGTATTCGCGGTGGTGTCCTCGCCGGCGAGCAGCATCGTCATCACGTTGCCGGCGAGGTCGCCGTCGTCGAGCGCGCTGCCGGGCTTGTCGCGCGCGACAAGCATCGCTTCGATCAGGTTGCGCGGGCGTTCGCGCAACGACGGGTCGCGCGCCAGCCGTTCGCGTGCCTGGCTGATGAAGTCCTGGACGGCGCGGCCGACGATCGCGATCGATTCATCGACCCGCCGCTCGGCCGGCGTGCGCAGCCAGCGCCAGGTCTGGAACGGCGCCATCACACGGCGGAACAAGGCCGGCAGCACCTGGTCGAGATGCTGCTGGATCACGTCGCCGTCGGACTCGATGGTGTTGGTGTCGACGCCGAAAGCCAGCCCCGAGATCGCGTCGACCGTGTAGCGCATCAGGTCGGCCTGCAGGTCGATCGGCGTGCCGCTGGCAGCCGCCCGCGCCCAGGCGCCGGCGAAGCGGCCGGTCACCTTCGCCAGCGACGGGAAGTAGCGCTTGATGTGGCCGGGGTCGAACGCCGCCATCACCATCGGCCGCTGCCGGCGCCAGGCCTCGCCGTTGACCGAGAAGAGGCCCGGGAACCCCATCCGCGCCGAGACATCGACGATGCGTTGCAAACGGCCGATGCCGGCCGGCCGGTCGCGCAATGCGGCGGCGGTGGCTTCGGGGTCGGCGACGACGAGAAACTGGCGCGGCCCCATGCGCAGCCGGTAGAGATCGCCGCACTCGCGCCGCCAGCCTTCGAGCTGCTGGTGAAAACGCGCGGGGTCGGCCGCGAACATCTGGCCAACGAGGGGCAGGCCGGGCGGGCTGGGCAGGTCGCGCAAGCTGCGCAAGTGCGGTGCGACAGCGACAACGGGTTCAGCCATGCGCTTCTCCGAAAGTGGGTGGCTCATTCTGCCGCGCGCAGCCGCGCCAGTGCCAGCATCGACACCCCCAGAACAAGCAGCGGCCAGAGGCCGGCGCGCGCCGCCCACCAGGCGTACGGCGTGATGCCGCTGCGCCCTTCGACGCGGCCGTCGAGCACGCCGCGCAGCAGCGGCGGCAGGCGGGCGACGACATGGCCGCGGTGGTCGATGACCGCGGTGGCGCCGGTGTTGGTGGCGCGGATCATCGGCCGCTCGAACTCCAAGGTTCGAAAGCGCGAGATGTTCAGGTGCTGGGCGATCGCGATGCTGTCGCCGAACCAGCCGATGTTGCTGAGGTTGGCGAACAGGGTCGGCGCGCGCGCCGGGTCGACGAAGCGCCGCGCCAGTTCTTCACCGAACAAGTCTTCGTAGCAGATGTTCGGCGCCACGCGCTGGCCGAGCACCGCGAACGACGGCGGGTTCTTGACGCCGCGGTCGAAGTCGCCGAGCGGAATGTTCATCGCCTCGGTGAACCAGCGAAAGCCGGTCGGGATGAATTCGCCGAACGGCACCAGGTGAAACTTGTCGTAGCGGTAGTCGGGGTGGTTGGGGTAGGCGGCAGCGCCGCCGGACAAGCCGATCACCGAGTTGGTGTAGCCGTGCTCGAAGTCGCCGAGCGGCACGCCTACCAGCGCCGCTTGCGACGGGCCGGAAAAGCGCCCCCGCAACGCCTCCCAGTAGCCCGGCGCGGCCTCGGCGAGCTGGTCGGGCAGCAGCGGCACCGCCGTTTCCGGCGCGACGACCAGCTCGCCGCGCGCATCGCGCAGCGCCACCGCGACCCAGGCCAGCGCTTCGGGCAGGTGCTCGGCGGCGAACTTCTCGTCCTGCGCGACGTTGGTCTGCAGCAGCGTGACGCTCAAGGATCCGGCCGGCGCGCTGAAGGTCGGCGGCCCCAGCCAGCCCGGCAGCGCGAGCAGCGCCGCCGCCGCGATGCCCGGCCACGGCCGGTGGCGGCGGGTCGAGGCGATCAGCGCCGCGATCAGCGCGAGCACCGCCCCGACGCCGTAGACGCCGATCCATGGCGCCAGCGCCGCCAGCGGCCCGTCGATCTGTGAATAGCCGCTGGCCGCCCACGGGAAGCCGGTGAAGATGACGCCGCGCGCCAGCTCGGCCAACAGCCACGGCGCGGCGAACAAGGCGGCGTCGACGGCCACCCGCCCGCGCCGCCAGCGCGCGAACGCCGCCATCGCCAGCGCCGGGTACAAGGACAGCGCCGCCGCCAGCGCGAACACCGCCGCCGCCGCCGGCACCGCCGGCAGGCCGCCGTAGCGGTGCAGGCTGATGTAGAGCCAGCCGGTGCCGGCCAGCAGCCAGCCGCAGCCGAAGGCCCAGCCGAACAGCGCGGCGCGGCGCGGGCCGACCCGGGCCACGCTGGCGGCCAGCGCCGCGATGCAGGCCAGCGGCAGCGGCCAGACAGCGATCCCGGCGATCCCGGCCGTCTCGACGAAAGCCAGCGTCTGCAAGGCGCCGAGTGCGGCCAGCAGCAGCGGCCACCACCAGCGGCCGGTCATCCGCCGGCGTCGGCGTCGCTGCCGTCGGCCGGCACGCGCGAGACGCGGAACCAGCGCACCGCGCCGCCGCGGGTCAGCATCACCGTGAAGCGCAGCCCGGCGATGGCCAGCGACTCGCCGCGCCGCGGCACGCGGCCCATTTCATGCGCCACCAGCCCGCCGATGGTGTCGAAGTCGTCGGTCGGCAGCGCCACCGCGAAAGCGGCGTTGACGGCGTCGATCGTCACGTCGCCGGCCACCCGCTGGCCGCCGTCGGCGAGGGTGTAGATGCCGTTGTCGCGCTCGAGCTCGTCGAACTCGTCTTCGATTTCGCCGACGATCTGCTCCAGCACGTCTTCGATCGTCACCAGCCCGGCGGTGCTGCCGAACTCGTCGATGACGATCGCCAGGTGGTTGCGGTTCGAGCGGAAGTCGCGCAGCAGCTCGTTCAGGCTCTTGCTCTCGGGAATGAAGACCGGCGGGCGCAGCAAGGTGCGCAGGTTCAACTCGGGCGCGCGCTGCAGCTTCAGCAGGTCCTTGGCGAGCAGGATGCCGATGATGTTCTCGCGCTGGCCTTCGAAGACCGGAAAACGCGAATGGCCGGTGGTGATGACGCTGTCCAGCAGTTCGTCGTAGTCGGCGCCGATGTCGAGCAGGTCCATGCGCGGCGCGGCGACCATCACGTCGCCGGCGATCATGTCGGCCATGCGCAGCACGCCTTCGAGCATCAGCCGCGATTCGGGCTCGATCAGGTCGCGCAGTTCGGCGTCGGCCAGGGTCCTGATCAGCTCGTCCTTGCTGTCGGGGCCGGGCATGACGAACTCGACCAGGCGCTCGAAGAAGCCTCGTTTGTCCGCGTGCGGCGCTGGCTGGCCGCGCGCGGACCGGCTAGAAGGGGGTTCTGACACGAACGCTGCGTCGACGGTTTGCGACCGGAAGAAGATTACGAAGCGGAGAATACCCCAGGCGCTTGACAGGCCCGGGTGCTTGCAACACAGTCCTTCGCCCCCATGTTAGCGCCTCACCCTCGACCACTCGCCTTTTCGCCACTCACCATGACCCCAGGCCTGATCCCCGCCACCATCCTCACCGGCTTCCTCGGCAGCGGCAAGACCACGCTGCTCAAGCGCGTACTGACCGAAGCCCACGGGCAGAAGATCGCCGTCATCGAAAACGAGTTCGGCGAAGAGAACATCGACAACGAGATCCTGGTCGCCGACACCCAGGAGCAGGTGATCCAGATGAACAACGGCTGCGTCTGCTGCACGATCCGCGAGGATCTGCGCTCGACGCTGTCGGATCTGGCCGAGCGCCGGCGCAAGGGCGAGCTCGACTTCGACCGGGTCGTCATCGAAACCACCGGCCTCGCCGACCCCGGCCCGGTGGCGCAGACCTTCTTCATGGACGACGAGATCGCCGAGAGCTACCTGCTCGACTCCATCCTGACCCTGGTCGACGCCAAACACGCCGACGGCCAGCTCGACACCCGCCAGGAGGCGCGCCGCCAGGTCGGCTTTGCCGACCAGATCTTCATCAGCAAGGCCGACCTGGTGAGCGCAGGCGACATCGACGCGCTCGCCCACCGGCTGCGCCACATGAACCCGCGCGCGCCGCAGCAGGCGGTGCATTTCGGCGAGGTGCCGATCGCCAAGGTCTTCGACCTGAAGGGCTTCAACCTCAACGCCAAGCTCGACATCGACCCCGACTTCCTCAACGCCGAGGAAGCCCATGGTCACGATCACGGGCACGATCACGGGCACGACCACGACGGCCACGAACACGGCGACGACTGCGACCACCCGCACCACCACGCCCACGACGACGACGTGAAGTCCTTCGTCTTCCGCAGCAAACGCCCGTTCAGCCCGGCCAAGCTGGAAGACTTTCTCGGCGCGATCGTCCAGGTCTACGGGCCGAAGATGCTGCGCTACAAGGGCGTGCTGAACATGAAGGGCAGCGAGCGCAAGGTGATCTTCCAGGGCGTGCACCAGTTGATGGGCAGCGATCTCGGCCCGAAGTGGGCGCCGGGGGAAGAAAAGCTCAGCAAGATGGTTTTCATCGGCATCGATTTGCCGAAAGAGGTGCTGCTGCAAGGCCTGGAGCAGTGTCTCGTGTGAGAGTGTGAAGAGGCGCGGCACGGATGGGCGTCGCTACAATCCGCGCGCCTTTGAGCCCTTGGCTGACCGGCGTCGCGCCACCCGGCAGCGGGTATAACTGATCGTCGAGCGTCCTGAAAAGGCGAGGAGACCCCCCGTGATCAAGCCGCCAGCCAAGCCAGCCCCTGCAGGCCCCGAGCCCGCCGAAAGACCCGCCGTGAAGGCGGACAAGCCAGTGGCCAAGCCGGCGGCCAAACCCGCGCCGTCGAAGGCGGCGGCGAAAGCGGCGCCCGAACCACCGCCATCGCCGGCCCCGCCGGCGGGCAACCGATTCACCGACCGATTCGCGCCCGCGCGCCCGGTCGCCAAAGCCAACAACGAACCGATGGATGTCACCAAGCCCGCCGCCAAGGCGGACCCCAAACTCGCCAATGCCTGGAAAACCAAGCCGGGCCGCGACCTGAGCGAAAGCGAACTGCTCGCCATGCCCGACGGCGAGTACATGAACGACAAGCAGATCGACTTCTTCCGCTCGCTGCTGCTCGGGCAGAAGAACGACCTGCTGTCCAACGCCGGCGAAACCACCGAGCACCTGCGCGAAGACACGTCGATCGTGCCCGACCCGGCCGACCGCGCGACGATCGAGGAAGAGCACGCGCTGGAGCTGCGCACGCGCGACCGCGAGCGCAAGCTGCTCAAGAAGATCGCCCAGAGCCTGGCGCGGCTGGACAGCGGCGAGTACGGCTACTGCGACGAGACCGGCGAGCCGATCGGCCTGGCCCGCCTGCTCGCCCGGCCGACCGCGACGCTGTCGCTCGAAGCCCAGCAGCGCCGCGAGCTGAAGCAGAAGATGTTCGGTGACTGAGTCCGGACGTAAAGAGGTCCCTGCGGACCTCTTTTCGCCTGACTCAGGCCTGGGCGCCTGCAAGCGCCCAGGCTGACCGCGGCCGCGACGGCAGTACATTTACGCATCATGGCGGAGCCCAAGGACAACGAGAGTTTTTTCCGCAAGGTGGTGCGGTTCGTCGCGAACCCGGCCACCGACTGGACCGACCTCAACTCGCGCCAGGAAGATTCGCGCGAGCTCGAGATCGAGAAGTCCGAGCTGAAGGCGATGATCGAGCGCAAGCGGCGCAACGACTTCGTCCGCAAGCGCGAGTTCGACATGCTGCGCAAGGTCCGCCGCGAAGGGCTGTCGCCCGAGCAGCTCGCCGCCCTCGGCGGCTCCTCGCGGCTGGACGACTCCGAAGCCCGCCTGACCGACAGCCGGGCGGCGCGCCCGGACAGCGGCGTCAAGGCCAAGATCGACGAGATCGAGCAGCAGATGGTCGGCGACGGCGGCGGCTACGCGTCGACCACGCGCAAGCCGGCCGGCTTCTTCAACTCGCGCAGCGAACCGGTCGGCGTAGCCGCCAGAGCCTCGAAACCCGCCCCGCCACTGGCGCCGCCCGCGCGCAGCGCCGAAGCGGCGGCCGAGCGGCTGCCCGCGCTGCCGCCGCTGATCGACGACGACGACGACCTGGCCCCGAGCGCCGCGCCGGCCCCGGTGCAGATGGCCGCCGGGCTGCCGCCGCTGGCGCCGCTGCAGGCGACTTCGCTGCCGCCGAGCAACGAACTCGGCGGCGACTTCGGCAGCCCGTTCGCGGTCGAGGTCAGCGAAGTCGTTCACGACCCCGAGCTCGACGAAGCGGTGATCGCCTTCGCCAACGCCGACTTCGTGCAGTGCGAAGAGTCCTTGCAGCAGATCACCGGCCCGAGCGGCGCGCGCGCCCAGCATGCCGAAACCTGGCTGGTGCTGTTCGACCTGTACCGGGCCACCGGCCAGCAGGCGCGCTTCGAGAGTCTGGCGGTCGACTACGCGCAGCAGTTCGGCTGGTCGGCGCCGCAGTGGTATTCGCTGCCCAAGCTGGTCGCCGACGCGGTCGCCGACGAAGCCCCGCATGGGTCGCCGATGCTGGCCGCGTCGCGCATCATGGGCGAGGTCGGCTGGGTCTGCCCCGAGGTGCTGGACATCGACGCGGTCGCCCGGCTGCGTTCGCAGACCTTGCAGATGCCGCTGCCGTGGATCTTCGACTGGGGTGCCTTGCGCATCGTCGACCCCGAAGCGGCGATGCAGCTTTCGATGCTGTTCCGCCTGTGGGCGGGGCAGTCGCTCGAGATGCGCTGGCTCGCCGGCGACCAGCTTTTCAGCGTGCTCGCCGACGCCGCGCCGACCGGCGTGCGCGACGCCGACCCGGCCTTCTGGCTGACCCGGCTCGATGCGCTGCGGCTCGTCAACCGCGCCGACCAGTTCGACGAGACCGCGATCGACTACTGCGTGACCTACGAGGTCTCGCCGCCGTCGTGGGAGCCGGCGCGCTGCAAGGTGCACGTCAGCGGTTCGGGGCTGTCGACGCGGACACCGCCGATGTCGATGGTCAGCGACGTATCGACGAGCTTTCTCGAGTCCAGCATCGCCGACGAATCGGTCGGCCAGATCGAGCAGGCGAACGTCGAACTCTCAGGGCAGCTCGTCGGCGACATCGGCCCGACGCTCAGCCACCTCGACCGCCAGCTCGGTTCGTCGCCGATCGTTCGCGTCTCCTGCGAGCGGCTGATCCGGGTCGACTTCATCGCCGCCGGCGACCTGCTCAACTGGGTGCTTTCGAAGCGCACCGAAAGCCGCGCCGTGCAGTTCGTCGACGCGCACCGGTTGGTGGCGCTGTTCTTCGGCGCGATGGGGATCAACGAGCACGCCAAGGTGCAGGTCAGGAAAGTATGAGCCCGGCCGCCGGAAACGCCTGCTGACGTTTCGGCCGAGCTTGAACCCGGGCCGCGCGGCCCAACCTCCGAACGACCCATGGAAAACTATCACGGCACGACCATCGTCAGCGTGCGCCGCGGCGCCATCGTCGCCCTCGGCGGCGACGGCCAGGTGACGCTCGGCAACATCGTCGTCAAGGCCAGCGCGCGCAAGGTCCGCAAGCTCTACCACGACCAGGTTCTGGCCGGTTTTGCCGGCG
>Ga0307515_10024845_pt1 | contig 10403 bp, 7 predicted proteins | sample 17_EM_MG_FD_194513 | JGI IMG/M metagenome (GOLD analysis project Ga0307515, IMG submission 194513) | Populus trichocarpa ectomycorrhiza microbial communities from riparian zone in the Pacific Northwest, United States - 17_EM | ecosystem: Host-associated > Plants > Roots > Unclassified | place...
CTTCATGTGGCTTCAGCTACCTAGAAGAATAGGCCATTACTTTGACATGCTGCATCAACACACAACCTAAACATTTACTAGAAGCATCACTATAAACTATAAATCCCTCTTATCCTTCTGGAACTATCAACACGAGAGCTGAAGTCAATCTCTGCTTCAATTCTTGGAAGCTTTTTTCACATTCCTTGAAACATTCAAACTTAACTTCCTTTCTAGTCAACCGAGTCATTGAAGCAGTTATAGTGGAAAATATTTCTATAAACCTTCTGCAGTATTCAGTTAATCCTAGAAAACTATGAATTTCCATGATAATCGTAGGCCTTTCTCACTTTAACATTGGTTCCACCTCTCTAGGATCTATATAAATATCCTTTTTGGATATAACATGTCCTAAAAACACTACCATATTCAACCAAAACTCACATTTACTCATTTTAGCATACAACTCATTTCCACTCAAAGTCTCTAATACAATCCTCAAATGTTGTTCATGCTCATACTGGGAGGATGAATACATCATGATGTCATCAATAAACACCACCACAAACTTGTCCAAATATGGTTTGAAGATTTGATTCATGAGATCCATAAACATTGTTGGAGCATTAGTCAATCCAAACGGCATAACTAAAAACTCATAATATCCATAACACGTTCTGAAAGTTATCTTTTGTACATCTTGTTCCTGTATTCTTAACTGATAGTACCCCGACCTTAAGTCTATCTTTGAAATGACTTGTTCTCCCTTAAGTTGATCAAACAAATCATCAATGTGAGGAAGTGAATATATATTCTTTATGATCATCCTAATCAATTGTCTATAATCAATATAGAGTCATAGGGTGCCATTCTTTTTCTTCACAAACAATATTGTAGCTCATCAGGGTGAAGTGCTAGGATGAATAAATCCTTTATCTAGTAATTCCTAGAGTTGGATTTTCAATTTAGCCAACTCAATAGGTGACATATATTTGGAGATTGCACTATAGGAGCCATACATAGAAGAGTTTCAATCAAAACCTCAACCTCCATCACTAGAGGCAGTCCAGGTAGTTATTCTAGAAACACATCAGGAAACTCTCTTGCCACAGGAATTTTATCTACCTCCCTACTTTTTTCCAGTTCTCTCACGTGAGTTAAGTAAACAGAACACCCTTTCTTGATTAACCTCCTAACCGTCATGATTAAATCATACAATTGGGTATTACTTTCCTATTTCCTCTAAACATTACACTTTTACCATATACCTCATGGAGAATCATTGTTTTGGTGAAACAATCCATACCCAAAATAAAATCAAAATCTTACAACTCTAAAGGCATTAAATATACCCTCAATTCACAACCCCTAATATACAATTTTTTACTCTTCTATAAATATCATTAATATTTATGTTTTCTCGTAGGGGTGTACTAATCGTTACTCTTGTACTCAATTTATAAGGCACTATATACAATTTATCCACAATCTGATATGACACAAATGAATTACGAGCTCCTGAATCAATTAAAGCATGTACTAGTAAGGTTTCTAACAGTAATGTACCTGCAACAACATCCGTTCGGCTCCCACATCCTCCTGAGTCAAATGGTATACTCTACCTTGAGTCCTTCCCTCCTGAGATTTGGGTCATCTCCGGTTAGCACTTGCTCCAGACTGAATAGGCCTCGTGGGTCTATCCATTATCATGGATTACTATTGGCTTTGTGTAGTAGCTCGTTATCCCTGAGTACCCTTGATGCAAACCTTAGCAAAACTTAATGGAATTCATGAACCTAAGATCCATCTAATCTAAGTTTGATTATGAAATTGAGCTTATCAAAATGGCAGACTGGCTCCAAGGCAAGAAGACTATAAACCACCCAATCACAATGCCTACACTTGGAGACGAGCAAAAGAAGTATAAAATCACTAGTAAAGATTGGTCAATTCTTTGAATAGTTGAAATTCAATCAAGAACCAAGAGAGGCAATATTTTATTCTGCAAAATTTGTTTTCATCAAATATTCCCTATAAAGAGTACTTATACTAGAAAACTAAGTAACCCTAGTTTCCCCAATGGGTGACACATAAACCCAATTTAAATAATACTCAAAGCAATCAAACTAACCCAAACTAATTAAAATAAATAACATAAACAAGTATGAAACTTAAATGGATCCCGTAATGAAATTGAGTATATATGATATCAATGTTTGGAAGTAAAAACTAGAGGACACACCGCTAATAAATGTAATAATCAAAGGTGGAATATTAGAAATACATGATTTGTCTTAAACCGATCGATTGATTTAGTTACCAAATTAATTTGGTCGATCGCCTAATAGAATGAACAGTTAAAATCGCTAATATCTTAAACAGTCGATGGAACCGGTCGACCGATTGATTGACCAATAGGGAAGTTTAAGAATTTTAGGAGAAACCATTCAGCCATCTTAGTTACCAAATTAATTTGGACGACCATCAAGCTGACAATTTGCTGACATAAAAAAAAAATTGGCCTTGTTTTGACATCAATGAAGGAGAAAATTTCATAGAAATTGCACTAGAAAATTAAGGTTGTCATCAAAGATATATGTTCTTGAAAATCCAATTCTTCTTGTCCTTGATGGGGATGTTGATAAAGAAATTAGGATTGAATATCAATATCATATTGATGATAATGAAGAGTAGGCTACATGTAATGTTAGCTAACAGGTCACTTAAACTTCAAAGGTAGTATGAGAATATGGATGTCCATAATATAATTATACGTCTCAAAGAGTTATTTGATGTAATTAGTAGGTTAGAGAGGTATGGGACTTCTAGAGAATTATTTTGCTACAAGATGACAGAAGGTTCATATATGAACACTTATGTTCAGTTTATGATTGAAAATTATCTTTCTATTTCACATAGCTAGAAAGCCTAATTACAAATAAAAAAAAGACTACTAAAATAGTTAAAGAGGGTAAAGAATACTCTTTTGACATCAAAAGAGTTGAAGAAATGTTTGATTAGTTGATGTGTAAATAAGGGGAATCAAGCTTCTTAAAAATCACATGATCCCCACTGTTGAAGAGATTAAAGGGAAGAAATAACATAAGTGGTATGACTTATAGAGACATGACACCAATAGTTGTATTATATTCAAGAATCAGATATAGACAGCACTTGAGGCTGGTCATATTCATTTCTTGGAAAACAAATAAAGGTGGATAATGACCCTTTACCCTAAGGTGAGAAAATAGTATCTATTCCTAATATATGATTTCTTGGTAAAGGAGAAATACAAAAAGTAAGGCTAGATTGACCAAGACAGAGGCTAGAATTAGTTATGAATACTGCTAATGAACAAAAGGTACATCAATAATTACAATGCCAAAGAATTAGGATAAGAATTTTAGGAGATACTTTTCTATGAGATATACATGTGACCTACTTATCATACCACCCTTCTTAAAGAAGAACACTTAAAGGAATAAGCCAAACAAGTTATAACTTAACGACAAACTAAGATCTTTAGGCCTAAAAGACCTACTAACACAAAGTGGCACAAACATCAGCCATAACAAAAATTACCCAAACTTAGTGATAAAAGTGATGATATAAAATAGGTACAAGAAAGGTTAATTATCCAAAATCCAATTTAGAAAAATACAGCGACTAAACACAGTAGTAAGGAAGGATGTGTAAAACCATACACACCTTACCAATAAAATAGGTTTTGGATACAAAAAAGACCATAATAAGGTCATTGACCAACAACCCCAATAACATTTTGGGTTGCTAACACGAGGCACATTAGATCTTCCTCAATGAGTACTAGATAAGATCAAGCATGACCCTACATGAACTAGCAGTTTTATGCAATAATCAATTTCAATTAAAAATAGAATAAAAAAAAACCTTGGCAAAAAGAGTGGATAAGGTTTCTACCCAAACATTATCTTCATTCAATTAAAGGGTTGTTTAAATCCTAAAAAAAAACTTGGAGATAGATTCTTAAATTTTTTTTGAAGAAAGTAGACAATGTAATCACTAAGATAATAAAGAAATCTATAAAATGCAACTAACCATGTATTGAGAAAAATAAGATTAGTGCTAGTACCAAGAATAAGCTAGAAATCAACTAAAGCACCAATATGACAAAGATGTCCAATATTTTAGGCCAACAAATAAGGAAATTAAGTAAAAGAAATAAGCAATACATCATTGGTTAAAGCACTAACAGTTAAGTAATAAGATCGAAAGGCAACCTGAAGTGTTCATAAAAAACAAAATAGAGACATTACTCTTAAATAAATCAAGAAAGTTACCCTAGTAAAAGAGCAACCACAACATGTTGCAAACAAAATGACAACTAAAAAAATATAAGGACAACATCATTGTCCAACAAACAAAATAAATTATTATTATATAGCCTAAACTAGTTATAATATATATATTTATAAACAAGAAAGATCAACTTAAAAATAAAACAACTTGATAGTTGATGTTGAAGATTTCTTGGATAAAGATACAATGGAAAAAGGAATTGTCACCCTCTTCAATGATCATGTACTTCTTAAGAAGGGAAAAGTTAGTGAATTTTCAATTATAATGCAACAACTGGATTAATATAATGCAACTATAGAAACTAATAGGTTGGAAATTATTTTTAAAATAGAAATGAGTGGTCACAATGATGTTATATCAACAAACATGGTTTCTAAACCTAGTCAATTTCCTTATCTCGATAGTGACTACAAAGATAATGTAGATGAAAAGATAAAAATTGCTAAAATTGACTAGTTAGATTATGTGGTCAACCAATAATTAGGTTTGATATTTTCTAAACCAACAATAGCTATGAGTTTCCACCTTAAACCTCTGTATATGATAACCACTTTCAATGGTGTACCAGTAAAGAGAGTATTGGTGGATAATTGTGTAGCACTCAAAATTATACCTTTAACCTTGATCAAGAAAATTGGTTGCAACAAGGCTAACATGATTCCATCTAAAGTGGTCATATCATATTATTTTTTTTGGGGGGGATACAAGCTATCATATGAGTTTTATAAATGGATCTAATAGTAGGGTCCAAGACCTTTAATATAGCTTTCTTCATGGCTAAAGTAAAGATAAGATACTATGTTTTTACTTAGGCGAGATTAGATGCACGCCAAAATATGTGTGTCATCATCACTACATCAAACTTTGATATTTTGGCTGCTAGATGCATCAACTAAGATAGTTAAAGTAAATGAAAAGAAGTTTGTTGTGAGCTTAGGATGGTAGATGCATGACTTTATAGCGATGATGTAGGCTTAATCTAATTCGTGAGTGTAGATAAGATGGGCAGCCAATAGTTAGCAAAAAGACAATATGAATGAGGTGACTAATAATAGCATACCTTTCTAAGTCAAGTGACTTGTAATTAGAAGGTATTTGTCGTGGATTTGAACATGGAAACAAATAAGTCAATAAGAATTAATTGCATATTTTAAGGCTTTTGATGAAGTCTATAAACATATTGAGCTCAAGAACAAAATTTGTTCAATAGAACTAGTTCAAGATTATTGATTGATCATGCCTGATATGAAAAATTTTCCTCTAGCACCACACAAGATGGATGATGGGCAAGTTGAAGTTTGTGACCCTTTAATTGAAGTTAACCTATGACTCAAAGTGTAAACCCCTAGATTTTTAAAGCTAAAAAAAATTAATTAAAAATTATATACTTGTTTTAAAAATGATAAAGTAGCCCCTAAGGTTGAGAGGACTGATTGATATGTTTTATGTAAGGGTTAAACAAGAAAATTTGAATTTTCTTGTGTAAAATCACCTATCGACCAATTTTGCATTATCGAGCAAAACGCTCAATCCGACCGTCAGATTGGGCTGAAATTGTACGAGGAATTTCTTCACATATTTATATATAGTTAAACTTTATGAGCGATTAGAGTTCGGTAAGGTTGTCAAAAAAATATCGACAATTAGACTGAAAAATAGCATGAAATTCATTAATGGCACTTTTGTAAATATACATGATGAGTTGGAAAATTCCGGCAGCTCTCTTCTTCCTTAAACCACGGCTGGACAAAAAATAAATCAAGAGAAAAGGAGAGAAAAGAGAGCTTGGGAGAGAAAGAGAGAAAAGGCAAGAAGGAACCCAAAAATTGTGTTGGGGAAAGTGTTTTTAGCTAGAAATCAACAAGAAACAAGAGAGTGAAAAATGAACATGGGAACTTAGGAGACAAAGTGAAGTCTAGAGAGAGAAAGTAGACTTTGAATGAAGAAAATGATGAATAGGAAACCAGGGAATGCAATGAGCTTTGATTCTTGCTTAATACACTTGGGTAAGATGTTTTAAAGTAACAATTGCTTGATTTGTTATGTTTTTTATATGATTCTTTGAAAGTCCTAAATTTTGAAAAGTTATGGTTTGTATTAATGTTGGTAGAATATACTTGAAATTGGCTTTTTTGGTTTATGTTGATATTGTAAAATTAGAAGATGGTTAAAAAAATGTGATGGATGAGAAAAAATTAGGCTTAAAATGGTTGGCCATGAGAGAAGGAAAATTTAATGAATGGGGGGTGTGATTATTATGTAGAATGAAGAAAATAATATGACAAGGAAAAGATAGGGGAAGGTACCTATGACATAGGTGATAAAGGAAATGAGATTATGTGAAAATATGTCATAAGTAATGTATGTTAAGGTTAAGATTATTAATAGGAAAGTGTAAGAAAGAAATATGTATTTAGCATAAAGGTGAAATTATGTTAGGTTTGTGTTACTTGATAGGTTAAAAAAAATTGAAAAGAAAAATGAATATTATTATATATGGTGAAAATAAAAAGGACTAATAGATTTGATGAAACATAATGTAGGGCATTGGGTAATGATAATCATGCAGATGAGAAACATGTTAAATAAATGTTATGATATAAACATTGTGAAAATATTATGTGAGAAAGGTAAATGGATATAAGATATTGTTGACTTATATGTTGGTACTAATACGAATGCTTTTCGATAAATGTTAGGAGGGGCATCTAGAGTCGGGACATTAATGGAAGGAGCTCGAGCATCAGGAACTGTAGGTAGGTGTTGCTACCTAAAACTTGTTTACTTTAGTTGTTTGATTTTCTTGTTAAATTAATGTTTGTGAATTAGAAGGAAATGAAAGGTTGGTACTAAGACAATGAATTGGATAAAAATGATTTTAGAAGAATATGATTGAAATGAAGTTTGTAATGGGTGATGATGGATAAAGGTATTATGGAAAATCTAACTTAGTTATCCGTAGAAACGAAAGCTAAGGGCTAATGAAGTAACTTAATCGTGCACGAAGTGGGAGAGATTAAGGGAATGGAAATTTAAACTTAATTGTCCGTAGATATGAAATCTAAGGGTTAGTGTTATAACTAAATTGTCCATAGTGGCGGAGAATTAAGGAAAGAGAAATTTTGACTTACTGGTCCGTAGTTACAGAAACTAAGGGTTAGTGGTTTAACTGTAACTGTCCGATAAATCGGAAAATAAGAGGATGGAGTTGTAACTTAGTTGTCCAGCGGTCAAAAACTAAAGGATGAATTAAATTAATGTGGTGTAATTGAGAAATTGACGAGTTGGGGTTGGGAAGGCCATTTTTGTTATGTTGAAATATAATGAATTAAAGTATAAGGGTTATGATGAGATGATTCCCAAGCTAAAGTGTTTGTTTTTATTTGGGGACATTTAATTATGGATAAAAGTCTGAATTTTAAATTGAGGAATTTGAAAGAATTAGATATTTTGAGAGAATATGGGTAATTATTGTGAAATATATGTTTAGTAAGGATTGTAAGCATGAGTATAAAGTAAAATGTGGTAAATGAAATTTTACATGTAATAATTATTTTTCTTTAAAATCATTCTAATATTGTGGGTATTCTTTATATTTTGTTTATGTAGGACCCTCTTATACTACTGGACCCTTTAGACATTGCCTTGTTTTTAGTTATTTAGTACTTTCGCTAGGTAATGCAATCTTTTGTAATACTTTAATATGTTGTATTTTGTATTTAAAATATTGTAATTTCTTTTAGATTGTAATATTTGTACGACACTTATTATTTTGAAAATATGTATAACTTATGACAATAATGATATTTAATATGGGTATTAGTGTTCAAAAAGGAAAGTATGTGATGGAAACATAAATTTGGAAGGAAGGGATAAATAAATGGGTTGATGTGTTGGGCATGCTTGAGGTTGTCTTGATATTATTTGGTTGTGGATATATAGATTTATTTTGATGATAAGTGCAGGTATATAAAAGATGTCGATAACTTGGTACCCATAAAAACAAATGAAACTCTGCCAAAATTTTTAAGAATTTTAGAAATAGATGAGGTTTAGTTTAACGAATGAGAAGGAGGTGGATTCACCATAAAAGAAATTAGAGAGAAGTGATAGATTTATATGCTTATAAAAAAAAATTACATGGTATTTTCAATACTAGTTTTCTAATAATGGGGGTGTGACAAATTGGTATCAGAGGCTAGGTTTAAGTGTAATGATATACGTATACACACCGATGTGGACATTATTATAAAATGTGATTATTTGGCATGTGAAACTTATGATGATATTGATACTAAGGCATGAATATATGAATGCAAGATGGTGCGTACATATCATGAGACACAGACTGACCCTAACCTAGTACAAAGAAGGGGTCAACCCGCCCGAGGAAGGGGGATACCAAGAGAGGACCCATTAGTAGATACAACCTCTCATTCTCCTGTTGTTCGTCTGCCTCCTGTACAAAGTGATGTTGACCAATCCCTTCCATCTGAGATGTTGCCAGAGGAGATGACAGAGGGAATGGGACAATTTAGTAGACCTTCGACTATGGCATCGCCAGCAACACCTATACCACCATGGGATACTATTTCCTTGGAGTAGATTATCAAGGTTGTTATGGCTGGGTTAACAAGAGCTACAGGATCTGTGAGTAGAGATAATACCTTTACTTTAGTGCATTGGGTGAAAGGCATGAGGGATATGGGATATGTGTCCTTTTTGGGTGTTGAGGATGCTGAAATTATTGGACATTGGCTCTGGAAGGTGGAGGAGTCTCTTGTACAGATTCATGTGCCTGTGGAAGAAAGGGTAAACTGTGTGGCACAATTACATTCTAAAAGTGCGCATTCATAATGGACGGGGGTGAGAGAACGAAGGGTTGTAGAGATTCTACCTTGTATGGATTTTCATGAGGAATTTGAAACAAGATATTATTCAAGACAGTATAGAAAGAAGAAGGAACGAGAATTTCTAGCTCTTTGACAGGAGAATATGACAGTGTTGGAATATGAGAGACAATTTCATGATCTCTCAATAGTTGCTCTTACTATGGTTCCAACAAAACAACATCGGATTGATCATCTTCGAGATGGGTTTAGGCATGAACTAAGGAGAGGATTAGTCACCTTTTGACCCAGAACTGTCAAGGAGTCAATTGTAGCTGCACAATCCTTGGATATAATTTTAGAAGAGTCACAAGAGATGTTTGGACATGTAACGACCTGAAATTTCCATGTAACTTTCATATTTCAAATCATCATGTCTGAGTATGCTAGGGTAAATTTATTTTTTAATGCAATTTGTTTGACAATACATCTCATTATTGATTCTTTGGTTTACCAAATTTACAGCAGAGTTTTCCCTATAACTTATATGTTTCCTCAATTCTTTTCTTATCCTCATGGGTAACACAATATCAAATAACTCTATTTCATACACGTAGTAGCCTTCGACCACCCACCAATTCAATTGTTTCTCCATTTGATTCTTTCACATCGCTTCTCACAATTCATCTTATATTCTTTTTATTTTTCATTTATTTAAAACATATGTGTGATGGATACACACACACACAATAAATAGATGCAATAACAAAATACTATAAATATAATCATACCATTTAGTACATTTCAATGTGAAGTTATTAACACAATTTTAAGTATTCATAGTACATAAAAATAAGTACCTAACAAAATTATAAATAGTAAAACAACACAATCAGTGACAGTCCACTTCATGACATAGACTCACAACATATATAGCATTATAAGAATTATTAGTCGTCAAGAAGACTTATGCTCACGATTTTTTTATGAGAAAAATGAATCATAATGTCTATTAGCACTTTTAACAATCTCACTCAAAACATTAAACTCAAGTTCAATAATACCTCAACTCATATGACAATACCAATGCTCATCATTGCAACTAAAATAACATTACAAATTTAGCATCTAGCCATAAAATACATGTACGTGGTTTTTCATAAGAAAGGAGAACAATATGCTTATCTAGAATTCTTTTAACATATATATATATATATATATATATATATATATATATATATATATATATATATATTT
>Ga0307515_10024847_pt1 | contig 10403 bp, 1 predicted proteins | sample 17_EM_MG_FD_194513 | JGI IMG/M metagenome (GOLD analysis project Ga0307515, IMG submission 194513) | Populus trichocarpa ectomycorrhiza microbial communities from riparian zone in the Pacific Northwest, United States - 17_EM | ecosystem: Host-associated > Plants > Roots > Unclassified | place...
CTAGCAGTGTCCAAAAAGTTATCGAACGTGCCCTAAGAATGGATCAAGTTTGGATCTTGATCCAGATCCGATGGATTTGATGGATTTGGATTTGGATCTAGATCCAATCCATCCATCTCTTACACTGCTAGTTATAGCTGCCTTCCCTAGGAAACTGGCCCAAAGGGTTTGTCTTGTATTAACACCCAATAAAAGGTATCTTATGGCCATATATATTCTGCTTAGCATTATATTATTAAAGTCTTTTATATAATTAGTAGTAAGGATTATAATTCCTTTATAGTATTTAAGTTTCCGCAGAAAAATTATAATTAGGTTATTGCCCGTATAATCTAATAACCGTTGCTTTATAAATACGTCAGCTTTATCTAACAAAAGTATAGCATTCTAATAGTTGGCCTACTAGAAAGCACGAGAAAGCTTAATTTTAACCTACTTTAGTTTGGTAGCTAGGTCTCCACTAGATAACTAGAAGAGTTAGGCAAATAGTAGCAGTTTAAATAAGTAGGGCGTACCGTGTAAAGTGGCCTTTACAGCTCTTTTAAAAGTCCTTTGGCGGTTAAGGTCTTACCAACTCTAGTAGGACTACTAATACTCTACGTTAATTTTCTCTAAGGATAAAGCAGAACGGAGCTCGTACTATAGTAGCATAATTAGGCCACGTTCTTTGCCTAATATAAAATTATTAAACTAAGCCTTCTTTACGTAAGAAGCTGTAAGAGCCTAAACAAACTTCTTTTAGTTCTCCGGAATAGTAAGGTTCTAAAAGGAGAGAGGGTTCCACTTAATGTCGCTGATATTGTTAATAGTAAACTCCACTACGGGATATTAAATTAGCTTTACAGTCTTCTTAGCTCGCGAATCTAAGAACTTATACTAGAACTTATTATTAAGACTAAACCCTAATATAGTTGGACTATAAATGAGCAAGTTATTATTTTTTAACTCCGTAGGCTCCTTGCTATTACTCTTAACTTTATTAAGTTTCTTCTCCGCTAGGTTATTAAATAGTTTAGCAAAATCGAATATATATATGTCGCTATTTATATACTTTCGCAGTTTATCAACGCTAGGTTTAGTGTAGTTTGGATTATACTCTTAGAAAAGTACCGGGTCGACTATAATCCGACTATTAATAGACAACTTAGTTGGCTTTCCTTTCTCTATATAAAAGGCTTTGCCTTTATACTGTCGGTAGTGCGTCCCTATTAATGAAATACATTTACGGCCTCTGTTAGCAAGTTCTCGCTTCTCCTCCTCTACGTTAGGGTGGTATTTAAGGGGAAAGCATTTAAGGCTGTGTATTGGCTTTAACCCCTAAAACGTCCAAATACTAGCTGCGGTTAAAGCCTTACCAAATATTTTGCCATCGAAATCCAAATACTAGCCTTTAACGCGGAAGTATTTATCTCCTTTATTGTCCCTTTTTACTTCGCCTAAGTTAAATCTTATATATCTACGCTTATCGGTACTATAGCATTTCCCGTATACCAATTTATTCAGCTTAAAAAGAGTTTAAAGTAGATTAAATGTAATTTCTCTGCTATCTTATAGCGATACGAGGCGCTGTTTTGTTAAGGCATATATATTCCTAATATAGTTCACCAAGAGGTTGAGGTGGGCGCTGTTCTTTAGGGCTCCCTTATAAGCTTCTAGCTTGGGGAGAAAGTAGTATAATAGATTCCACTTAACCTAGTCTTAAGTTAGTAATTAATTTGGGGTATTAAAAAGTCTAATAAATAGTTTTATACTGTAGGTTTGTCTTCCTTAAGGAAAGTTCCCTCTATACCTTATAGAACGGACCTAAGTATATCCCGTAGGCCTTTAAACTTAATGTTAATAAAGTACGTTATGCGTTCAGTCTTCTTATCTATTGTTTCGCTGTTAGTAATATAAATCCGGTAGCTATTTTTGTGCTTACTAATGCGTATATAAACAACAAATATATATTCGTTATATGCATCTACCTTAGAAGGTACTATGGAGGATTTAACTATTTTATACTTTAAGGTTGCCTTATCCTAGCTATATACGGCAAATTAGCTAGGGTTATACTTTTGGTCTTGCACGGGATATATATTTTATTAACTATCCTATACTCTACCTTTAAAGCTTAGGCTCTTAGTTTTTAAGGTTGGGAACTATTTATAGCTTAAGGCTTGGTAGCCTTAGGAGTGTCTATAGCGCTAGGTATTGCTTTTACTACCTTTAATATGTCCTTAAGCAACTCCGCGAGGTAAATAACAGTAACTGGGTCTAAGGGCGGTATAACTGGGCTAGGAAGAGGCGTTTGCGGATTTCCGTAGCTTAGAGTAGTGTCTGGAGATATCTTGGGTTGCTTTATAACCTTAGGCTAGTTTAATATTATTACTTTACAAAGCTTTAGTAACGTAGTGCTAAATTAGAGTATAAAATTAGTAATAAGCTGATTGTATAAAGTGAGGAGCTAAGTGTAGAGAAGGTTAATAGTATTAGTTCTTAAATAAGACCCGCCCTCTTTATACCTAGCGATATAATATACCATATAAATACTTTCCCCTATTTATTCTAGGAGACGCTATGTTATATATATTAACACTAGTGCCGATATAGTAGAGGACTAAGTAAATATTATACAATCTTGCCGTAACTGTAGAAATAGAGCTAAGACCTGTATTTGGGAGCTTAGCGGAGCTTATACCGTTAGTTATATTCTTACTACTACTGCGGAGACATTGCGAGGGCTTATATATAGGATTCTTATTCTAACTATTAGAGTCGCGCTAGAACTAATATAACTGTATTAGTTTATATGCAGTAGCAAAGGTAGATATTATAGATTAAAGGGAAAGAGATACGTGTGTAGTATTAGGTGCGCCGTTTAAATGAAATAAGATAGGATACAGCTGTGATTAGTCTAAACTTAGGTTCCCGCTATATGGTCTAGTCCGGTCCAGTCTGGTCTAGTCCAGTTATTATCTTTATCCTACCCTAGTCTTGTTCTATCCTCATCTTATCTAGTCCGCTCCTATTAGCTCCTATCCCATTCTGGCCTTATCCGTTTATCTTTAATTCTGCTATATCCTTAAAGTCTATTAAATTAAATAACTGGTTAATTAAACAACTTAAGAAAGAAAGGGCGACATTTAATAACAATATATACCCATTACTCTTATACTAAATTAATGCGTTTAGATTGTGTTACAATTTACTATAAGAGGATATAGTATCCCTAGCAAAGCGGTTAAAATAAAGTTATAGTAAGAGGCTACGAGCACGTACTTTTTTGATAGATGTTTTCCTAGGTATGGGACCTAAAGTGTTCCTATTATATATTTTAGCAGTACCTATCTTAAAGTTGCATAAAATAACGCTAAAGGGCCTCCTTCTAAAACTTTAAAGTTGGTAGAAGTCTGCCTCGCACCTATAAGGACTAACAGCGGCTATAATGGAACTTTGTAAGGCTAATTTAATTAGCACCTTAATTTCCTTATCTTAGAAACGTTAGTTTTTAGAGATTACTCTCGCTACTAGTAGACAAACTCTTCTATTTTAAATAACTTTATTACTAATTCTTAATAAAGCAAGGCCTATTACAAAGCACGTATACTCCTTTATTAGAGAGTTACTTACTAGGCCTTAATACGGACCTAGACCTAGGGAGTACTCCACCCACTTAGACTCTGTAAACTACGTATGCTTAGGCCACGCACTAAACACTAGGTATATATAACTCTTTTACTCTTAATAACTAGTTACTTATTTATAGTAGAGCAAGACTTAGCGCAAAAAGAAAGCGCTCTTATATTAGATACGCGAAAGACAAATAGTTTGGAAACCTTGTCCCTAAACTTTAATAATAGCTTATTTAAAGATAGATGCCTTATTAGATTCTTGTTCTAACACTATATTGGTTTTAGACCTTAAATTTATAAATCTCCTTAGCTTCTTATAGTAATACAAGGCTAGCTACCTAATCTTACAAATGATATGTCCATATATTGGTGTGCCGTTACTATTTATTGATATTAACTTGAAACCGACTCTTGGATTAAGCGTAAAAGTGGAATTCTCTCTTTAATTAAGCGAGGCGTTACTTTAATATATGCTTACTTTAAGAACTATAGCGGCAAAAGTACCGGATAGAAGGACTACTAAATAGCCTATAAGTTTTACTAGGTCCTATAATAATGATAACGAAACTAGTACCCTTATTTAGACCTGTAACTATGTTCCTTATTAGGTTACTAAAGACTCTAATAGCCCTACTAGCGCTGTGTTTCTTAATAAGAATTGCGCAAACTAACAAGTCTACTATCTTAAAGTCTGTACCAATTATCTTGGGGTCTATAATGAGATCCACTCTAAACTAGATAGTATTTAGTAAAAATATATTCCTATAAGCCCTATAATTATCTTACTAATTATATAGCCTTCTCCTTAAGCTTTTAATTATCTTACGCGATATTATTAACCGGCGTTATCTAACTCGCCCTAGCTATAATTAGGACCCTTGTATGGTCTAGCGTAAGGTAAAATAATATATGTTTAGAAAACGGTGCCCTATTATATAAAGGCCGTCTAAGATTAGATTAAGGCCTTTGTTAATAGCGTACGAGATTTAATAAGGGGGTAGGTCTCTTAGCGCGCGCTTAGTAAAATCCTGTGGTGATGTCTTAAGGTGGTAATTATAGGGCCTAGTTAAGGGGAAGAAGTATTTATATATAAGAATACGTCTTCTACTAAGGGGAGGGCTTAGTTAAGGATATCCTCTAAAAAGGAGAAGGCGAGAACGTATATATACTTACTAAAAGTGCTGCCTATAGGATAAGTAACCGTATAATTGCTATAAGGATAAAAAGTTGCTTATGTGCAACTCACCTTAAAGTTTTGGAGGTATTATTAGGCTAATGAGATTTTAGAGAAGAGGGGCTGTTTACGTAAAGCTAAAAAAGTTAATTAAAATAAAGAGGGCCTGTGTGCTATATAGCAAACTATAAAGTATATGCGATATTTAAAAGAATATGCAAGTAGAAGCGTATAGCGCGAGAAGGCGAAATAGGCCTCATTTAAAGTAATGCTAGCTATAAATATTAATGCCTAACTTATATAATGGCTTCCCCTTTAGCTTTTAGTGGGGCGGATATTATGTGCCTAATAGCTAAGGGTTAAGCGCTGGACCGTTAAATGCGGCTCGCCCTGGCCTATAATATTAGTGTTAGTTAATATAAGTGGCTTTTACTTACCGTCTGTAAATAATAGCTTTTACTTAGCCCTTCTAACCTTTTTATAGATATTTATAGTTAACCCTTATTTAATAAGGCGAACTGGTAAGTAATAAGTGCCTATATACAGCCAGTTTAGGAGTATCCCGATTACAATTTGGGTATTAAATACACTAAAGGTTAGGTTTAAGATTGCCACTAGACGCAATCCCTAAAGGGAGTCCAGTTAAAGAGAATGGAAAACTAAAAAAATTAATTATAGCTTTAACACCAAAGATAGATAACTCCCTTAGATAGCTACACTTTAGTTATCTCCTACGCTAAATCTATCCTTACTAGACCCTCTACGCCTAATCGCCTTAATACCTCTTCTCGTCTGTAATACTTCTAGGCTTATACAGAAACTCTTGCACTAATTATGATATAGGCTATAATATACTCTCCCTGCTTAGATTAGGGGGATATCTTAAAAAGCTAAGAGGCTTACTTACTAAAAGAAATAAGTATACGCTATCCACTAATAGGAGAATTATGCTTGCTACCGCTGTAATAATCCTAGTAATTGTAGTGCATAAGGCTCCCCATAAGTCTATCCTTTTAAGAAATTGTATTACTTTAATACGGAAGGGCTCTTCTAGCTCTTATAGGCACAGTACCTTATAAATTAGAAAGATTGGAACTAAAATAAAAAGCGTATATATTAGGAAACTTCCTAGTGCTATTAAAACATATCCTAACTAGTAGTACGATTTTAGCTAGGATAATAAGGCGCTGCTAGCTTAGAATAGAACAATAATTACACTAGCTAAGGCGGGCATAAGGTAAAAGATCAGCTAGCTAACCTCTAAAAGCCATCTATATAGCCGCTATAGGGCTAAAACCTAATTCTTCTTAGTAATTTTCTTATAGGGTAGTAGCACGAACCTAAAAACTTAGTGTAGTCTATAGCGAAAATGCTAATAACTAACCTATTGGCTGGAAGGGGATCTAGGGCGGTTAAAGCTCCTAGTCTACCAGATAAAACTAAATAAGAATACTAATAGTAACTTAGAATGGAATGAAGCGGAGGAGTATTTAAATAATAAGGTACTCCCAATGGGAGGAATAATAGTAGTGCTATCTAATTAGAGAAATATATATAGAGCGTAAGTGTAAAATATTGTAATACTAATAAAGCAGTATATTAAGAAGTATAAGGTAATAAATAAGTTCTGCGTAAAAGTAGGTAGCATAAATAGGTGACTAATTATGCATCTTTAGGAAAGTAAAGGTAGAAAGTAAAAGCCTTAGCCTTATCTAGTGCACTATTTATTAAATATCTCTAACATTAGGTATATTAGCAATTGGCTTAAAGTAAAGGATCTCTCTTAGCTAGAAGGGGGTTAGGCCGAAATAGGCTGTATCCCGTCCTGTTTATCCTAGTTTGGTCCAGTCCGGTCCCCTTATTCTACTCCTAAATATTAGTTAAAGCAATTTATAATAAGATTTTTGCCTTCTATTCCTACGTGAAGATACTTCCTAGACGAATACTGTAAACACGATGGGCCGCGCACTATCTCCTTATATCTGTTGAGACACGGTCAACCAAAGATAAGTTACACGCCAGCTTTAAGAGCACTCCTCTAAAGTGTCTGTAAAATTTTGTTACTAAAAGGACTGGTGTCTAGCTAAGCCTTGCGGAATAAGTTAATGCAGGGTGGCTTTGGTTTTGCCTTTTAGAGATTCCCGTGATCCTAGTGCCTGTATAGTAGAAAAGGCCTTAATATAGCCCCTCCACTAACTAAAATATCTTATAAGGATTGGATTCTTGTGGCTCGTTCTTATTTATAAGGCAAATTAACTGCAGCCGGTTTATGCGCCTTTATATTGTATATATAAGTTAATCGATTATTAACGCCCGACTTTATTATTCGGACTGTTATTTGGTTTTAGCTATATTACGTGATTTAAATTAGCTGGCTAGGTCGTAAATATAGTTTTAGCCTTGCATTCTTTATAGCTAGCCTGTAACTAGACTAGCGCAAATAACAAACGCTAAAGAAAATGCATTGCTGTTCGCGCTAACTAGATCCAGATAATACAGGGTTAGTGTATCTGCTATAAATACTAATTTTATCTAAGAATAGCGTTTAAAATCTAGGGTAAATAATAGATTAGTTAGCCAGACACTGGGATTTTGCCGCCCCTTTAAAGCCCTTACTATTTTAACACCATGGACCTTATTATAGTGCTACCCTCTAGCTACAGCTGTAAGAATCTTATTAGCTGGGGAATTTCGGGCACTATATATCGCGATGAACTTTAAAACGAGGTTATTAAAGCTCTAAATAACGCGAATTCTTAACGCTTTATTAAAGTCGAAAAGAAGATCTATAAGAGACTTGGTTAATATAATAGACTCTTGTAATACTATAGTAGCGAACTTTTCTAGAAGGATAACTATATGGTAATACGTCTAGAATACGCTTTAAACGGCCAGCTCTATAGGTTTTTTTAGGATAGAAGCAGTAACGTTGATTAAACTTTATAAATGTGTTGGATTTTATAGCTTATAGACGTTCTTAAATATGTTTACTCTAGAGGTGTTATATACGGTGATATTTCGTACTATAATATTCTCTTAGATGAATATTTAAATGCAAAGCTAATTAACTTCGCTGGTTTATTAATTAATGGATTTCCTCTTCTTGCTTTATACTTAGTTTAAGCCCAACCTCCGTATCTAAGCACGCCTCAGAAGGACGAAATTTTTGCCTTTAGATTGGCTTATTATTATATCTTAATGCGTTATATTGCCTTTTATAAACTTTCCAATAATAATATAGAAGATCGTTATAAATAAGGAATATTTCCTAAATTAAAGTCCCTAGGGGCGTTTAGAGTTATTATTAGAGGCTGTTAGAACGGCAAATATAACTATATAGATAGTGTTATTAAAGAAATGGGTAAGTAAGGTATGTTTATAAAACTAGGAGTTTTAACTATCTAAACTTATTCGCAGGTTTACGGAATCCATCCCTAGTAACGGCGTCGCGGCATTTCCTTTATACTCTTAAGGCTTTCCTTTTAACGTTTACAAAATCTCGTCTTTAGCTTAAAAATCTAAAGGCTTCTCTATCTAGATTTATACTTTACCTATTTCTTAGGCGTTACTAGCGTTAATAAAGGTAAGTTTTGTGCTTTATAAGTCTATTAGTCTTACTATCCTTATATATAGTGTAATATACTAACCATCCTTTATTTAGGATATGCTAGACAATCTTTAGTTGCTAGCGAGCTCCTAAACTGCGCCGTACTTTGTGTTATAGGTATTAGGTTAGAACACGCTTACCTACCTTATATAATAGCGCTAGGGTAGGGGACAATGCGATTTATCTTTAAGGAATGTCTTAGTCTCTTCTAGCACTTTTTATATTAGACGGTAATCTTAGTAGATTGGCATATCTTAAGTATAGAGAAATTTATAATTTAACGAATTCTTTTAAGTATATTAATAGTAAAAGAGAGGATTTATAATATAAACGAATAGGTGCTGTAATGCCTAGTAATATAATAAGTCTTACAACTTATAAGGCTCCGTTTTGATTAGATATATATAATATAGATAAGTTAGCAGCAAAATTTGGATAAAAACGGCTGTATACAGCAATACTGCCTTAAGAAAATGCACTTAAATAATTAGACCACTAAATATAAACCCCGGCTTCCTATTTCCGTAGGACTAACTAAAATATAAGAATACGCCTAAGCCACTAGCCCTGTCTCTTCTGCACGGCAAGCCTGCCCTTTACTTTTGCAACTTTAGAAAAAGAGTATACCTATAACGATCCGGCTTTGGCTTGCCGAACGCGTCTTTAATAAGACTTAAGGGCATTTTTGGAATTTGAAAGCTCGCTTTTATAAACCTAGGTGGGCTTCTAAGCCACCTTATATTTGCGCCCTAACTTAGTTATTCTTTCCTCTAGAATATTATCGATCTCCCATTTATTATCTAAGCTTATTTTGTTAATTTTGTCTTTTTTAGTCTGGGTATAACGCTTTATAGTAGGCTCTAGGTTTAAAACGTCGCTCTAGTTGTTAGCGACGCCACCACTATTACCGTCCTCGTTCTCGTTGTAAGTACAATTACTAGCCTTATTATACGGCGGTTTAATGCTATAAAGGGGGATAGGCTCCTAAAGCGAAGGGCTGGCGGGCTGCGGAGTAAATACCGCTTGCTGGTTAACTTGTGGGTATTAAGAGTTAAGGTCAAAAATAGGAGGAATAGGGGGGCTAGAAGACAAGTCTTTGCTATAGGTGGGTAGCCTTTATTGCTTCTGGGGACGTAGATTATTACTACCCTTACTGCCCTTACCACCCCCGCTACTCTCTTTAGTAGGGTTATTAGAATTATAATTAGTGATATTATCCTACTTAAGCTTCCGCTTCCTTGGTATAAAGGATAATTTACCTCCTATATTCCCTTTTTTAAAATTACCCTCCTTCCTAATAAGCGGATTGTCTATATATTATAGTTATTAGGTTATAGTAACGATATTTTTAATATCTATAACTTACCAATATTATCTATATTATTGGCTATTAAGGAGTCTTAGTTAGTTACTATATAGGTCTTTAACTTCTGTATAACCTAGGGGACAGTTATAATATCAATTCCCTTAGCTAGGCTATCTATTTCATTGAATTCTGCTATGGGTTTAAGATGGTTATACGTAAATGCGCTAAAGAGATCTTCTAGCTCCTCTAAAGAAGGTAACTCCTTATCCTTATTGTCCTTATTGCTGTGGTTATTTCCGCTACCTAATAATTGTTAAGCAAGGCCGTTATATAGGGGGGAAGTGTATACCTAACCTATAAGATGCTAGTTAATCGCCGACTTTATTAGCTTTATTGCTAGTATTACTAGCTCTATTGCCTTTAGCTTTAGGTTCTAAGTCTAGGTTGGCTGTATTATCTTTAATAAATATTAGATTCGCTACTGGCCGTTAAATATATTTATAGTTATTGGGAAAAGAGGGAGGGAATAATTACTAAATTACCTTAATTGCTTCCTCTAGCGTCTTGGCTGTTACTTTTATTTTTATAAATATCTTTATACTTGTTAAAAGCCTTAGGATCTGCGGGTGCCTTATTAGGTGGAATATTTAAAAAAGGCAATATAGAATAACTTGCCTTTGTATAACTAGCCTAAGTATCTTA
>Ga0307515_10024848_pt1 | contig 10403 bp, 4 predicted proteins | sample 17_EM_MG_FD_194513 | JGI IMG/M metagenome (GOLD analysis project Ga0307515, IMG submission 194513) | Populus trichocarpa ectomycorrhiza microbial communities from riparian zone in the Pacific Northwest, United States - 17_EM | ecosystem: Host-associated > Plants > Roots > Unclassified | place...
AATCTATAATAGTAACTAATCCAAATGGCCTATAACCTCCGATTAAGCGGCCACTTAGGTAAAAGAGGAACCTATAAGCTTCTTAGTCGATACTACTTTTGGCCAAAAATAATAGACTTAGTTGAACGCTTTATAGGCGCCTGCTATAGTTATAAGCGCGCTAAGGCCTTTAATACAAAGTACCAAGGACTACTGCACCCTCTACCAGTACCTATACGATAATGGGCAGATATCGCTATAGATTTCGTTATTAACCTACCACCCTATAAATAATATGGCTGTACCTATAAGAACATCCTTATAATAATATACCGACTTATAAAAGAGCGCCACTACGTCCTAACCGAAGGCGTAGCCGTTAGCAACGTTATTAACGCCTTCCTCCGCGAAATCTACCGACTACATAGGTTACCTAATTTGATTACGTCCGACCGAGGCATATAATTTAACTCCGATGTATGGAGACGAATCTACTAACGCCTTAGTATCTCCGTTAAAATGTCTATATCCTTTTATTATAAAACTGCTAGGTAACTAGAAAACGCTAATGCCAGTATAAAAGCGTACCTACGATAGGTAGTCGCCTATAGTTAAGATAACTAGGTAGATTACCTCCTACTAGGTAAATTCGCAGCGAATAACTATATCTTAACCACTATAGGACTTACCCCGTTCTTTGCAAATAAGGGTTATTACCCCTAATCTGGTATAGAGCCACTAGAACCTATTGATAAGAAACTGCCACATATAAAACGCCTTAAGATACTACTTGCCGACTAGCATGCAGACTATATAAAAAATCTACTTAACTACTATAAGGGAGAAATGGCCTAGGCTTAAGCAAAGTAGGCCTACTTCGCTAACTATTATAGAATGCCACCACCGGAGATGCGTGTTAGCGACTGGGTATAGCTAGATATACGCAATATCTCTACGCAGAGGCCTATAAAGTCACTCGATTATAAGAACCTTAGCCCCTATCTAATTAAATAAGTCATTAATAAGGGAGCCGTATATAAGCTAGAACTCCCGCCTACCCTAGCCACCCGCGGGATATAGCCTATATTTTATCTATAGCTACTATACCTCTATTAGCCTAACCCCCTACCAGGGCAGATATAGCCTAAACCCCCACTAGTACTAATCTGAGATAAGAACGAAGACGAGAACCACAAGGAGTGGACCGTTAAACGAATTATCGACTCTAAATACCTTAGCAAAGGCAGAGGACGACGGCTCTACTACAGAGCTATATACATAGGATTCGATATAGATTAGCCAGAATAGCAACTATAGGAAGACTTCGAAAATGCAAAGGATCTAATTAGCGACTATTACTACGCGAACCTATAGAAACTGGGCTTAAGCAGAGATTTTATACCTAATCCTCTATAGGAGCCCTTATAGAGTTAAACCGTTATACATTACCACGTAAGGGCAAATTGCCGTTAGATTGCGGTAAAGTGCGATCACGTAACCGGAATATTGTTAAGATGTCCAGGAACTTTGACCGCCGGTTAAAGTTATTTAATTGGTCGGATTCCTAGATACTAAGCCTTATTATATGACGTTGTTTTAAACCTTTAATAATACCCCCCCTTTTTTTCTTCTTTCTATACCTTAAGTGTCCCTTCTATATATATATAGTAACTACAGCGTCGCCGGAGCTCCGCCTCTATAAGAGGGGGGGTAGTGTTACGGAACCCCACCGCAGGGGCCTCCATAGGAGAGCCCCGTACTCTCGCGTATACCTCGCGTACAGCTTATGTCAGCTACGCGTAGGTATATTACCTCCTTACGCCCTTGACCCTTGCGATCGATCGCGCAACGTCTTGTAGACTCCTCGAATGCATACGCTCTGTAGCCACTGCCCACGTCCTGTGACATTAAGTTACTATAATCTTTAGATAATTATACCTAATTAATCCGTCTATATCTTTTTGCAGTAAAGCCCCTCATGGTTTTTCATTATTTTATAGTTTAGCTTTCTGACTTAGAGTATCTACTCTTATGTTATCTATACCCTTGGTATACTAAATCTCAAAATAGTATTCTATAAGCATCTCTGCCCATCTAACCTATCTTTAGTTAAGTTCCTTTATCGTTAGGAATCCTATTAGGTTCTTATAATCCGTTTTAATTATAAATAGTTTCTCTATGCCTTATAAGAATACTCTCTATTTCTTTAATACTGTAACTATACCTAATAACTCCTTATTATAGATATTATAGTTTAACTCTAGTAGTATTATCTTCCAACTATAGTATACTACTAGGTGCTATTTATCTTAATATTTTTATATAAAGTATGCCCCTAGTGTAAAATCTAATATATTTGTTTCTATAACTGTTTCTAGTCCTAGTTAATAGATCTTAAAAACTAGCTCCTAGGTAAACAATTCTTTAACTTTTTTAAATAACTCTTACTATTCCTTCCCCTATACCTATAGTTCTTCTTTCTTTATTAATCGCGTAAATAGTTTAATATCCTTTAACTATTGCGCTATAAACCTTCTGCAGTAATTATAAAACCCTAAAAATAATCTTAACGATATAATATTCTCTAGTTCTTACTAATTTACTATAGCCTTAATCTTTTTAGGATCTATGCTAAGTTAGCCTAGTTTAATAATAAATTTAATAAAATCGGTTTTTCTAGTAAAGAACTTGTATTTTTTAATTGCTACTAGCATCTACTCCTCCTATAGTCTCCTTAAGACCCATTTAACGTATTCTCTATATTCTTCCTTAGTTATTAAGTAGATAATAATATCGTCAAGGTATACTATAACAAATTTATCCAAGTATTCGTCTAATACGTTACTAATACGCTTTTAAAACATTGCTAGTGCGTTTATAAGCCCGAATTATATAACTAATAGCTTATATAGTCCTTCCTTTAACCTAAAGGCTGCCTTTTATTCGTTACCTTCCTTAGTCCTAATCTAATAGTACGCCTATCTTAGGTCTATCTTTATAAAAATTTACGCGTTACCTATCCTATCTTAGATTTCGCTAATTAAGGGTAAAGGATACCTATCCTTTCTAGTAATGCTATTTAACTATCTATAGTTAATACACAGCCTTAGTTTGCTATTTTTCTTTAGTACGAATAGTACTAAATAACCTACTAATAACTGTGATGGTCTAATATATCCCTTTTATAGGTTTTCCTAAACAAACTCTTTTAATACTCTACCTTCTTCTTTAGTAAGCTTATAAATTAAAAAGAACCTTAGATTTATTCCCGGTTCCAATTCTATTTTATAGTCCTATACTATATATTTTAACAGCTTCTCGCTTTCTAGTAACTATAGTTTCTTACTATACTTATAGTATCTTTTTAATATATAGCTTAGTCCTTTTTCTGTTTTTTTATAGGTTACTCCTACTTAGTACTATACTAACTTGGCTTATTATTATATCTTACGGCGTTAAGTATCTTTAATATTAACTTAACCTATAATCTAATTAATCTTTAAATTATATTCCTATAACTAAGGCATTCCTAACACTGCCTTATTATTTCCTAATAGTAATATATTAAAAGACATCCTAATTTATCTCCCTTTAATGGTTAACTAAATAGGTCTTATTTTAAGGTTAATAATACCTCCTCTATAGGCTATTAGATCTCCTAAAATTGTTACTAATAGGTAAAGATGCTTCTTTTTCTTATATAGTAACCCCATTCTTTTAACTACTGTTAATAATATATAGTTCCTTGTTACTCCACTATCTATTAGTACTTTAAACTGTTAATCTCGCCACTTAACTCGTAGGTTTAGGTATTATCCTTAAATTCCTTTAAGGGTCTAAGGCTCTATTACTGGTTCCCTCTAGTTCTATAAGCCTCTACTTTTCCTAACTATTAGCTGCTTAATCCTATTTATACTTAGTCCACTTTTAGCTAATACTTAGTTTGCTTTTTATCTTTAATATACTATAGACATATATTCTTTAGGTATTTCTACCACTATTATCTATCTAGGCATTCTTCCGTAAGAAATCTTTCTAGCTAAAGTATTAAGTCCCCTTAGCTTTATACTTCCGCTAGGTGCTAACTATATATATACTTAGCGTTTTTATATTTCGCCTTATCTGGTGCCTAATATATCCTTACTAGGTACTTCTAGTTCTTATTCTTTAGTATTCTATATATATTACACGTATTATCTATATATGCGATCTATGCTAATATATAGTGCACTTAGTATCTTAGGTTAACTCTTAGCTTATCTTTATCCTTAAGTTTAAACCTTTCTTATATAAATCTAAGCGTTGCGACTTCATTTATAGGTGTTGGTCACATAGGGTGACTCACCAATAACGACTACTCGAGTAGGGTTACAGTGATGTTGGTTAATAAAGCTTATTAATTGGAATGAGGGAGGGCGAGGAGCTTAAGACTCCTCGCCACGCTAGTGTCGCGTCACGTGACGACCGCTTGCCTCATTCCCGATACTGGCAACTCTTCTTTTATGGTTGCCATCTATATATAAATACTACTTAACTAGCGTAATAAATATCAATCCTCCTTACTTACTATTGCCATTATAATATAAGTCTCGCTGTCCTAAAATTTGCCTCTTAGCACGTGGTGCTTTCTTGCTTAAAGTTATAGGTGGATATCGTGTTAGGGCCGCTAAGGCGCTAGTTGCAAGCGAGTTAATAGCGATTTTCTATCCCGGGGATGGAAAATCCCAATTAGCTGGGTTAAGTTAGGGTCTATAAAATATTATACTCCCCCCTTTAAAAAAGTCTTAGTAAGAGAATCTAACTAATTAAATAACTTTAACCGCCGGTTAAAGTTCCTAGATATCTTAAGACCTTATATAACTAAGAAGTTTTTAGGGACTCCCTTTTAACCTAACCTTTAACTCGTATACGTAGAGTATTTGTATTAATAAACGTCTCTAGTGCCTTATTTAGGTTCGCCTTCGTCATTATATCTATTAGGTTATCTTAGCTATTAATCCATTAAATCTTAAAGAGTTCTTAATGCTTATAGGATTGCCGAAGTACTATAATATTAATTATAAGGCGCTTTTCCTTCGTGGTACTAAGCTTAACTAAACACTTATAGAGGGAATATAAGTTAGTGCATATAATTATAGGGATAACGGGAAGTTCGAGTTAATCTATAATTATCTTTAGGGTAGTTCCAATTGCAATTGCTATATTAACTCTGCTAACCATTCTATATCTCTAACGCTAAAACGCTCTAAGTGACGCGCTTACTCTTAGTTAAGCTCTAATAGATAAGATTGCCGTAGATCGTAAAGTCATTCTCTCCGGTAGATTTGTTTGTAACAATAATCTTATATTTTAGCTAGGAGCTAAAATCTTTATTATTTATAAATAATCTATTAACAAATATAAAGAGCTTAGCGGTAGGAAGATTAATAGGCATATAGAGTAGTCCCCAATTAAGATGGTTTATTTACTAGGAAAGACGCTTATTTAGGGCAAGAATGTCATCCTTAGTTAGTTCCTAGTATTAGGCGGCAATAGAGAGATTAAATAAAGCCTTGGGTTAATAGATAGAAGCAACGTAAGCTCTATAAGCGCGTTACTCTATATATCCTTATTTTAGAGAGTTAACGTTAATAACGTTAATCTTCTTACCTTAACCCTTCTGGCGTAAAGTAATAGAATCCTCGTTTAGGGAGAAGATGCATCCATTAAAAAGTAATAGTGTTATTAAATTAAGCTTTTCCTTTAGCTTTGCTATAAGATTTACCTTTACTAGCTTATCTTCTTTAAGAGCTAAGAATTAGTCGTCTTCTAAGATAATTATATTATTAGTTTATATGCCAATAATTCTAAATAGGGTTCCCGTAGTTATAATAAGGAAGCATAGATCGAATATAGAAGTAGTTATTAAAAGTTTCTCTTTATAGTGCTTGCTGTAGGTAGCCTACTAATAAGTTTCTACCTCTGCGATTCTATATAATGGCTTAAGCATAACTATAATTATATCTTTAGGATATTAGTGGCGAATTTGCTCTAAAAGGTATACTAATATTAAGCGCTAAAGGTACATCTCTAATTAGGTATAAGCCTAAGTAATATCTCATAAATAGACCGCTATTCTATTCTTTATTAGGGAGGGATCTAGTGCAATAATAACTCGCTAACTAGCTCGTTAAATTATGGGAGATTATATAAGAATTACCTCCTTACTATTGTTGTTATAGCCTTAAATAATAAGCCTTAATTTCTTAAATGGGGCGTTAGTAGCTTTACCCTTAATCTTATTAACTATTCTTAACTTAAAGATGCGGACTTTATTGAATTTAGTAGGGTTATACTTCTTAAATTTAAAGACTCCTCTTATGATAAGACTATCGATCTCCTACTTATTAGATGCTTAAAAAGGAGCTTTTAGAGTTATAATACAACCTTCCTTTTAGAGCTATTTTATAAGTTTAAAGTTAGCCTTCTCCTTAGCTATTATAAAGGCCATTAATAGCTTAACTCTATTCTTAATAGTGGCAATAAATTGCTCTTTAAAATTAATAAGATATTAGTGATTTTATAATCCTTTTAGGCGACCTCTACCGCGTTATGGTTGCGGCGTATCTACTACAATTATATTAGGATTGTGGTCGCCTTCTAAAGCACGTTAATTATGGCTCTCCTCTAGGGGGTCTTCTATAGCATCCTATAAAGGCTTGGAACTATTATCTTTATAGTAAGGCTTAATAACAGTTAAACGGAATTAAGTGGGTCTGTAAGGCATTTAAATAGTGCAAGTTTAACTATTAATTATAATAAGTTAATATAGGCCTAACTATCCTCCCTTTTTACGCTATACGCGTACCTTAGACTAGAGTGGCAGATTAAGCGTAGTTAAGGTATTTAGGCTATTTTTTATTCCTAGTGCGTTGTTGACCTAGCGTATAGCGTAGAGACGTTATACCTCCTTCGTTGCCTTCTAAATAGCCTTAGCTTATTATATAACGGAGGAAAATAGTAGAGAATTGTTAGTTATTTAAGGGTAGGCGCTAAAGACTAGCAATGTAAGTATAAGTTTATCCGGGCCAGCGGAATTGTTAATGGCTTTAACAGCTATTTATAAGGTAAGTTCTTCGCTAGTGTCCTCTAATTCTAAAGAGATAATTTTATATGCGTGGCGTAATAACGCGTAATATTACTTTACTTTTTTAATACTATTATATGCCTTAATAGGGACTTCCTTAACCTTAATTGCCATTGCTTTTATCTATTATTAAAACTCTATAGATAAGAAGTTCTTTCCTATATTATGGACGATTTAGTTAGGGGGTCCTAGGTAGATATTAACCTAGTATAATTAAAGGGTATCCTATGCGTTCTTAGCCGATATATCCTTTAAGAAACGTGCGGCTTAGAAGGAAGTTAAGAAGTTAATAACTTAGAGTACTGGCTTGCCGCTGAGATATATAACGTTAACAATGATATAGAAATTAAAGTTGTAGTTATTTTTAAGGGTGAACTTAAATCGGCTAGGGGACTTCTGGTTTATTTAGTAGTAATAGCAGTACTTTATAAGATGCTTAATTACCTTAACCTTAACTTTATAGCCTACTTATTAAAGAACCCTAAGCAATTAATAAACGGATAGGTGGCTAAAATAACGGTGTAGTTAACGTAACTCTAACTTAGTTAGGTAGCTCTAAGCAACACTCTTTTTTAGTTAATAAAGGAGCAACTAAGGGTAACCCTACTTGCGTATAATAGGTACCTAACTATCTCCCTATATAAGCATATTCTTAAGGTTATTAAGCTTAATGCCTAATTTATTTATATCTCCAATGCAAAATAAAAATGGAGTATTTATGGGAACAACGTGGAAAGTAATGCACCCTAAGGGGGTTTGGACCCTAATTATGCTAAGAGAGATTATAGTACCCTTGCTAAAACGAATTGTATATTAGCCTGCCGTTAAATAGTTAATCTAAACAGAGTTATTAAGCTACTAAAGGGCTTAAACTTAAGGTTCTCCTGCTATAGATACTCCTACGGCTCTAGTATCTAGCATAATACCGTAGAAGATATTCGCCGAGTATCTATTATTAAAGGAGAACGCGGAGCTCTCCTTTGGCTTATTAAAGATATCTAACTTCGTAATAAAATAGAGCATAGATTGGTTATTAAGAACAGTAACGGTTTATATACCGTCTACCTTACTATACTCAGTGAAGTATTAGTTGGGTAAGTAGTTCTTAATTTCTATATCTATAAGGAGCTATTCGGCCTTATTAACCTTACCCTTAAGATCTTCTACGCCTTTATATTAAACCAGGAAGCTTTAGAAGTAGGCCATAGTAGCCTTATAATTTCTAACGTTTTTTGCACTTTAGCTAAACTTATTATATACTTTCTTTCGTTTATTAAGAGAATGCCTAGTTAACCAGCAATTTGGTTTCTTATAAATATAGCACTTTTTCTAGTAATTACTTTAAAATGAACCTCTACAAGGACCTCTACCTTTGCCTTGTAGTTATTAATTATACCCTCTACCGTATTGCCTACTACGGCTACTATATGTTCGATTAGTCTAGTTATAATTATATTAGTTAGGCGGGTTAATTAAAGTAGGTTAGAGTTAGGCGTTAAATTACTATACTTCTTAAAAGCGTAGAGCGGTGCTAATAGAAGATCTTAATTGGGTATATATACCTTTATAAATATTTATAGGATTAAAAAGAGTAAGGTTATATTCTTTAACGCCTTAACATGCGCTAATAACTTAATCACGTAGGCTAAAATCCTCTTAATATAATTTGGATAAACCACGCTAAATCGTCTAAAGTTAATTAAAGAGCTTTTAAAGATAATTAAGCCAAGGGACACCTAGGTTTGTAGCAATAATCCTTAGGAAGATAGTCTCTCTCCATTCTAATATATACTGCTGCTTATTCTCTTCTGTTTCGAAATGGCATCTTAACTTATATATTATGCGGTTAAAATTATATCCTTTTTCTGCCAAATAATTATAATAGAAGGTACTAGCTTGGCCCTTGAGCATAACGGAATAGGCGTTATAGTATTAATTAGACTCTATTCCTACCTTCTGGCAATAGTCGTAAAAGATGCGCAGTTTGGAATTAAAAACATTATATAATTCCCCGCTAAACTTCTTCTCCTAATCCAAGTAGAGCTTCGCAAGCTCTATAAGCAATTTTAAACTGCCTCCAATTTAAGATTAAGATAGAAGAGGTGGGAGTTATATTATAGGCTGCGGTGGGGATATAGAGCTTAATAAAACAGAGCGTGGTACCTAATCCTGCTGTGGTAGAGTTTAAAGGTTGTTAGACTATAAAGTAAGGGGATCTTGCGCTTACTTAGGTTAAGGGGTAGTAGTTAAAGTTGCGGGTTAAATTAGTAGATACTAGAGAACTAAAGATAGAGGTAGAGGCGATGGATGTAAAACGTTAGAACTTGTGCCTAGAGCAATAGAATTAGAACACGTCTCTAGTGGTGTATTATTTGGATTCCATCGTAAGTTAAGCTTCTTTATGGTATGTAGTTAATACTTAATCTCTTATAGAGTCCATTCGTGCTCTTCTTTTACGTTAATAATATGTTCCTAAATATTATCTCTAATAACTCCCCCATCTATAGGGACAAATATTCCATACTCCTAAAGGAAGTTACGGAAGTCCCGTACAATATCCTTATTTATAGGAACCTATATTTCCTTTATCCATCTAATAAAGTCCTCCTTTATATAATACTATAGCATAGTATCGTCGTATTCGCTGTCTTTATAGTATACTATACAGTATAATAGGAATCCATTTAGGTCCTGTTGCTCGGCGTTTATAAAGTCAATTATAGCCCTATTCCACGTGTCTGGGTTTATATTATTCTCGTACTTCTTCGGATAGGTTAATGCTATAATAGTTGTTAATTCTATAGAAGTAGAATTAACGGGGTGTTGTACGTCGAAGGTAGGTAGAATTTCGGTTTTGTAGAATCTCGTAGGTTTACTATTAAAAAGTAGGCAATTCGAGATATAGTCGACGCGTTTTAGACGTTAACTTAGGACCTTAGGTTTAGTAATACTTCTAACCTAAAGTACTTAACCAAAGCTTCGTAAACGCGGTTGTTCTACGTAATAGACGCAACTTGGTATCTCCTAGTACTTAGTAACACTTCTATTACTAGTTTTCCGCAAGTCTAAGGTAGTATAGTGTCGCCGGGATCCATTCCATATAAGCGCATATAGCACCCCTATACGAGACTATCTCTTCTATTTAAAAACCTAGCTGCTTTATGGTTGACTGTGTACTCAACCACTAATCAGTGTTGGTTACATAGGGTGACTTACTAATAACGACTACTTAAGTAGGGTTACAGTGATGTTAGTTAATAAAGCTTATTAATTGGAATGAGGGAGGGCGAGGAGCTTA
>Ga0307515_10024850_pt1 | contig 10402 bp, 5 predicted proteins | sample 17_EM_MG_FD_194513 | JGI IMG/M metagenome (GOLD analysis project Ga0307515, IMG submission 194513) | Populus trichocarpa ectomycorrhiza microbial communities from riparian zone in the Pacific Northwest, United States - 17_EM | ecosystem: Host-associated > Plants > Roots > Unclassified | place...
TTTGAGGATGGAAACCATAATTTCTCCAAAAAAACAAAAATTGCAAAATATAACGGTGTTTAAAACGGAGGATGGTGGAGGTAATTAACTCTCAGCAAAAACAATTTGGAGTCACTTATACTCACCAAGGATGCATAATTTTGAAGGCATGTTGCAACTTATCACTGCCCCCACAACTGAGAAGTTACTGGAATTCAAAGAGCCCATGGACGAGAAATACGTGATTCTCAGAAGCATGCTTCTTCCTAGGCCTGAACATTTGCATAGCTAACAATCTGTATAAGAACAAATAAATATGATGAGATTGAACAAGGCCTTTAACATCATCAAATGGACAGCCAAGATACATGCATGATCAGAATTATTAGGGGGGCATCCAAAGAATTGAAGATAGAAATAAAAACGGGAAATTGCATGGGGCATTATTAGTGTCGCATCGCATTCAACAAATTGAAGAGAAAAACAACCATAATATCAGCAAAAGGCTTACAAATCAATGCAATTAGCTGGTGATGCTTGGAGGAGATCAGAAGGAATTAAGTTGAAGTGGAAACTTACAGAATACAACTTCAGAACCTGTAGAAGAACTCTGTCATGAACAATATGTCAATACGAAAGGTTTGCATTCTCTCTACCTTGCAGTTGTAGAGCACATCTGTAACAAAAACGGGTGCTGGGAACGAACAATTCAAGGCAAAAAGTCAATTTGATAAGCATATGCAGAGCCCTTTGGACAATTTAACAACCTCTGTATTACATCTTCTTTTGAATTATCAATCTCCATCTCGTATCTGATAGTCATCTTCTTCAAGACCCGAGCATTCCTTAAGCAATATTCCACAATTTTTATCTCTGCTAACTGCCCTTCAAGATTTTTAAACTCAATCACCTCAAGGCATGACGACAAGCAATGGGACAGTACCGCATTTCCATGAGGACCTCGCCATTGAGGGGTATCCTGATTATCCTGAATGAATATTAAAGTTAGAAACACACAAATGCATGCATGGGTTAATTAAGAGTATTTATATAATTGGAACTAACCTTCTTAGGGATTAAAACCTCCAAACTAGCACATTATCTGAGTATAAGAAGCAAAATCAACCACTTATCTGCACTGGCTTCAACCTCCAAACGAGTAAGATACCAAAAAGGCACGAAATTTTGCAAGACAAGACAAGTCCAGTTCATGTGCATCTTTTAAACTCCGAGGAGGGAATATGCGAGTTAGTGATCATCCAAACCACAATTAGGAATATAACCATTGAAAATATAAGCATAAAAGTAAATGGGGATGGGAATCATTCCTTCCATAGTAAAATCAGACAAAACTAGAATCCTAACATCAGAGATCGATCATTATGAAAAACCCAACCACCGTTTCTGCATAATCATCAAAATATTTGGTTAAAAAAGGTGGATGGCCATGACTGACAGTTGCCTCTGCTAGTGAGAGTGTCTTGTGCAATATGTTCAACTCCTCGGATGCAGAATCAGTGAGTTTAAGAAGCTCAAGGTTCGGGGTGTCAAGAGTAAGTATTCTATAAGCTCGAAGATCATCATCTTCAAGGTAGTCATAAGCACGTAGTAATTGCATCATCAAACGTTTCAGTGATAATACTATCTCTATGCAAGCATTACCATGCATTGGGGAAAGACAATCAAGATGAAGGACCTTTAGACGTGGAAAGCATACAGTGCTTGGATAAACATGAAAAGCAATCCGATAACAACTAACGTTCAAAAGCACTAATGTCTCACAACTAAAAAGACTATGCTTGGTGTCTTCCGCAAGCATAAGCATCTCCCCAACTCTAGCCCTAACTGCTGAGGAAATCCATGCACTAACACTGGAAGAATGATAGGTTCCAGATATCCTGAGCCGAGACTTTTGCATGGGAGTGGAGCAGTACGTAGATTAAAACACCACTCCACGAAATTCGTAAACACTCTTTAACAAAGAACTAAATTAACTTAAAAGTATTAATTCGTAAACACCACTCAACGAGTGACACGTGTGATTTAAAAGTACGAATATAGTCTAGGGAAAAAAGTCACGGGTCAGCAAGATCACCGAGTCAACTCACCTTAAAATTGTAAATTGATTTGCAGAGTTTCAGGTTCAGCCGCAATGACTTGCCAATCAACATCTTAAGAGAGACTTTTACAGAACACAGCTCAGTTTGGACCCAGGATAAACTCTCCATTTACACATTATCTAGCCCGCAAGGCACAAACATTATTTGGAAATTTTTATCGACTGGCCACCCTTAATGATCAAAACTTCAACCCACCTTTTAAAGGATAGTCAAGTCTTCTGCTTGACAGTTTAGCATTGAGTTTTTCTAGTTTCAGACAAGTTGCTGCGAGACTTGATAACCTATGATGCCAGATTTTGGTTGTGAGCTCCTAAACATGTATTTTTCCGCAAAACTCAAGTGCTTTGGGTCAATCGCATCCACTTGAATTAGTATTATCTGACCATTCCCTTCATCAGTCCATTTGATTGATTCCTTCTCCAGTTGTTTCATGATCTACACAAGAAGATATGCAATGATAAAGCAATTCAAGAAGCTTACATCTGTATTAGCATCAAGCACCTAAACAGGGCATTCTATTTTAAAATACATCTCCCCTGCATAATCTCTAGATTAACGTTACAAATTCACTAGAAACTAGACAGATACGTATCCTACATCAGCCAAACCAAAAGGTTAAAGGCAGAATAATCACAGACACCTAGAATGTATGCCATATATGGTTAATTTTTCAAGAACAATCAAGTCCAGGTTCGTCTTTTCAGTTTTCACAGGAAGCGAAAAATAGTTGTTCTTCAATTCAGAAAAAGAAATGAAGAAGATAAAATGGAAAATCATTTGGCACATTTTTTCATAGTGAATTTTCTTTTTTCTTTTTTTTTTCAATCAATTGTCATTCCTTCTATTAATGAAACAACTGGAAGTTTTTTTTAATGTTAAATATGTTGAACAGAACATAGTCAAAGCATCAAAAAAGTCATCAAGGGATCTACTAACTTTGCATATGAATCTGACTAAATCTTTATTGTTCTCCATTTCCGGACTTTAATTTATAATTGATTAACTCTTGTTATAGAATTATTGGTTTCTTGCAAATCTCAGCATCCTTGAATATTCTGTTACTAATCTATTTAGGTATCAATTAAGAACCTTGCTCAGAGACATTTAGAAGATAAAGCAAATCCAATGTTATGTATCTTATGAGGATAGAAAATCTATGGAAGAATTGTCTCCTTCTCACTTTTCCAGTTGATGCTGTAATATCATTGGAACTTGACTGCTCCCAATCTACCAATGTAGTTTAAAAAAAATGCCTAAAGCTAACAGAAATGAAATTTATAGCAGAAAGTAACCTTTAATCTAGTCTTACCAGTCTTCTCCGTTTTCCTTTTGTGGTATCTTTTTCATCATTCTCAATTACGACTCTGAGGTATTTAATAGCTGACACAAAGCAAGATGAACAAATCACATAGTGCTTCTCTAATACTATGTGGAAATAGAAAGGAAGAGAAAAGTAGCCTACACGGGATGCCAGAAAAGGAAGTTAAATGAAACCTCAAAGAATGTAAAGCTTCCTTGGGTTCAAAGCCAAGCAAATCCAGAGATACTATTTCATCATCTCTACGTTCAAACTCACATTTTGTTACTTATCGTATAATATATAGACAGAAGTCAAAAGCAAAATATAAATTTTGCACCAACCTGGTTTCCATAAGCTTTTGAAAAGATTTTTCATCTGCTTCTCGAGCCTTTTCGTTAAAAAATTGTCCCTGGACATTCAACACATTCAGAAAATCAAGTATCATTGTCTTAGCTTTTTTAAAAGCATCATCCAGGTTAGATGCTCATGACGCTTGTACTTTTTTGAACTTCCAGTTAGTATAGGAAATCCTTTCCTTCTTAGAATGCCATGCCATGTTAGTTAAGTTTACCTTGAATCACAATATCTCAACTGCCTAGCAATTAGATTTATGGCAAAGTTACATACGTTGCTTGTTATTTATTACCATAATGTTGAAGCATTGATTTACTAATTGAAAGGAATTTTGCTTAAGGTAATTTTTTGAAAAAAAAAGGGAACTAATTGACGGTACTGATCTGTCAATGAGAGAATTACATCTGTAACAATGGTGATTGCTAATATTGAACTTTACACGCATAAGTAGTATGTTAGTAAGTGCATGTGGAAATGCACACACGCATGTATAGAAAAAACCTGGTCCATGAGTTTGTCTGCCCTTGCATGATCACCCTCAGCAAACGCATCAGCAGCCTGCAAAGCAATGTGGTTATGAGACAGATCAACAATGACATCCAACCCTACAGGTAGCATAGATGATCAACTTATCACAATTTTAAGACTGCAAAAGAAAATAAAAGGTAAAGAGCCAACCCGAAAAAAGTTCAAAAGAAACAGAAGAGTATGTAGTGGTTATTCAAGAAAAATGATCACCATTATATCTACGAATGCAGTGCAAAAATATCCTGCAAAAATATTTTCCACAAGTTTATACAGTAAAAAGCTTACAGCTTTGTAGAACTCTTTCTTTGTGATCCAATATTCCTTGACAGCTTTGCGTAAGACCTCATAGCTGTTTTCATCGCCTTCTGCTTCTACCAACAGAAAAATATTCATGTGGCATGGAGCAATAGCATTAGAAAAAAAATACTAAAAGATTAGAAAGGAAAATGTTAGAAAATAAACATAAACACAAACAGTAAACCATGAAATTAAATTGGACAACATGGAAAGTTAAATCACCCAACAAACTTAAGAATATTTGCTATTTGTGACTTCATGATTACTGGGTTTCAGTGGGTAATATAGCATCTTATATTACAAGATCAGTCCATGTGCAGGTGAACAATGAGTGGACCCTAATGAATCATAAAATCTAAATCACACATGAAAACTTAATCTGCATATTCAAGAAGGCTTCCATGTTTGTGGTATCGTGATTGATGGAGCTTGCATGAGATCAAATGGCATCTACCATAGCCCTAGGAGAACCAATAAACTCAATGCTATGATAGAGAAAGCAATACCTATGAACAACCATGGGGTGTATGTAGGCAATACAATTAAGACAGACTGCAAGGATCAATTTAAACTACCCCGTCATCTATATAACTCAATGTGCCATCTAACAAACTATTAAAAGCAAGACAGCCCAATTAAGGTGAATCAACATTTGGAAGTCCAAGTTGTTGAAAAACCAAAGAATAAACAGGAACCTGAAACTTCTTAACTTCATAAATGTCCTCCCTACTTTCATCTACTATGAAAATAATCTGTGGCATTAACAACTCTTTGAAAACTGTGAACAGCGTAAAAAATACAGTGGGAACCTCCTCTAGTATCTGCTAGTGGCTTTGCAGCAGAAGGCTTGTGTTCTTTAGCAGTGTCCTTGTGAGGGGTAACTGCCGGTTTACCAAAAACACTCCTTGCTTGCCTCACTAGGCGTGTCTTCTTTGGTGCCTCCTCAGATCTTTCTGGAAGATCAAATAAAGATTGCAGAATTTCCCTCTCGAGACTTACTCTATTGTGTTCTCTCTTCAACGATCCAGTTAAATTTTCTTTGTGCAACCGAGCTCCATCACTTCTTTGCATAAAAGGTAAAACAAAAAACAAGAGAGAGATAATGATTCATGCTGCTAGTGGACAAATATGACTTAATTTTAAGCGGCCTATTCCATAAATAACAAATTCTCTTGGCAAAATCGAGATTCAAGGAAGTAAACTAGTAAACAACAAAAATGGAGATGTGTATGGGAAACCTTTGGGTTCCACGTAGCTGCTGCGTCTGTTCTTGAAGGGAAAGGGATTCCTGGTCTGAACATTGTTTAGTGGACTGTTTAAACAAAATAAATGAAAAAACACTTTATCATTGTATTCTGGATTACATATTTTATGAAAGATGCAGCTATTATATTTACAAAAACTGGGTAGCATACATCAAAGGCTAAGGCAAAAGCTTACTTCTTCCATGGCCATGCTAACAGAATCATCGGATTTTTCCAATGTTGAAGCTGATAATTCAAGAAGTTCATCAATGCTCTGCATGACCAACAGAAGCAGTTTCAGAGGTTGTTGCTAAAGTTACAATGTTGATATGTGCCAACACAAAAATGCAAAAATGTACAATATATATGCTACTACAAAATTAGGTGACAGTATTCTAAAAATTGTATGAGCACTTTGGATATAATAAATTTCTCAAGGTTATTCAGCAGTAGTTGATAAATTGAAAAAAATCACTCAAGGAAAATTAGTGTATATTAGGCCAAGAATTGTTACGCCATGCAGCTTGGTTATAATAAACCCAAAAAAAAAAAAAGAATTTGGAAGAAACAGTTCCAACAGCTAGGTTTATTCATCTTCTATTTTGTTAAACATGCAATTAGTTTCTGAAGACATGCACTCATAACAAAATTCCAGTCAATCAAGTAAAATAACAAATGCACAAAACAATGGCTCCCAACCTGTAATTTTTTCTTTCTTTTTTGAACTTTCAACAATGAAAATATGCAGTGTAAAAAATAGATGATAATCTTTTCCTTCTAGAAAACAATAAAAGAAAGGCCCAAAAATACAAAGACAACTGTAATTTGTTACTTTACCTTTTGAATATCATACCCACAACGGCCTGCAAGCCACATTTCAAATGACAGATTAAAGAGCAAGCCAACGAAATATGAAAAAGGAAACCAAACATGGACTAAGTTTAGGGGTAAAAGACAGAGAAGCTTTACCAAGAACTTCTTGAATCAGAGTCATGTCAAGTTGAAAGCCATTTCCAAGCATTTGAAAAAGAAATTCCTCAACGCCAGCTTGCATAATGCCATGTCTTGCTACCATACTTGGTGGGTTTTTCTCTCTCCAAACGTCAGAGACTGGAAAATCTTTGGAGTCTAATTTCAAAGGTTTTGTAGCTTCAACAGAACGATGCGTTAATGGCTTGGGTTTAGCATATTCTTTTCCAAGTACACTTGAAACGGCTCCCATTGATACAGGATATCTTTTTGACTTAAATTCTCTGGTATCTTTTTCTCCAATAGGAGCCATCTTAAAGACTTTAGGTGACAGTTCAGAGAACATTGGTCTCATACTGTCTCTTCCAGATGCCAACTTCATAGATACTGCATTTTCAGCCTCCGATTTGCCAGTATTAGCGGTAGTAGAGTTGCTACCGTGAATTCCACAAAGAGTTTCACCGGCCAGATTTTTATCAAAGTTGGCACTGACAAAAGCTGATGAAATGTCCTCAAGAGAAAATCCAGACCCAAGAACTTCAAATAACTCTTCTAAATCCTTCTTGTCAACATCACAGGATGCCGTGCATGAAATGTCCTCCATTTTTATATGCTTCACACATGAACAAGAATGGGAAGCAACAGAGGGAAATGATGTCAGCATACAGTAAGAAAACAGTCGACAAGGAAGAGGGTCAAACCAGCAAAATGGTAAGAATTTCATCTTGCACAACTTCATGTTACTGTGAATTCCCATGACTCTATCCCTTCTATTAGATAATTACGTAAAAAACACACAGCTCCATCTTCGCTATCACTACTATTCATCAAATTTTGAGAAGTTTAATAATTTCTTAAATAAGAAACTAATTAATATTAAAATAAAAAAAATATTCCCTACATTATCTCCCTAATTACTTAACAGATTAAAAATAAAGACAGGCAAAACACATAGAAAGGAACTTCAATCTAAACAAATCTTAAATTAATTTCTTTTATTAAGATATATACACATACACACACCAAACAAAATTTTCTTTTAATTTGTTTTCTCTACAACCAAACAGGAATACTCCGAAAATGTGAAGAACAGTAACAAGCAAACAAATAGAGATTACAGCAAGCATTGATCAAACGCATTTCTTAACAACTAGCGATTGAGCAAAAATCATATGTAACATTATAAAACGGAAAAAAAATCAATCGACAATGCTAAATTAGTTTCAAATCAGTATATGAGAAAATTAATGGAGTGATTAAAGTACTTACATTGAGATTGATTGATTGATTTTTGGGAGAGAGAACAAATGTGTTTGGTGTGGGGGTTGGCTCTAGCTATTTCCAGGGGTTTGCTTCGTATGCAAGTTAGCAAGAAAGTAGGAGGGTGAGAGAGAGTTTTGGTGTTTGAGTATACGAAGCTTGGTATAGTAATTAAAATAATTATTTTTTAAAATTATTAATAGTCAGTTGAAAAGGTAAATGATATATTATTTAATTTTATATGGACCTTGTTCCATTGAAGTAAGAGAAATGATTATTTATTTCAACTTCATAAATTACACTACAAAATAAATATTACTATGCAACCAAAAATGAAGTGATAAAATTAAGAATTTATGTGATAAAATTATTAAATCTCCATTGAATGGCATCCCAGAAGGAGCAAATTGAGGCGTTAGAAACTAGCTAGTTTGCAAACTGTGAGCTTGTTGGTATCTAGGATATTGTCCACCAATGGATATTGTCCAGACCAACACGTGTTGACCTAAGGGCTATTATTAGGTGGCAACTCGATTTTTTCTTCTTCACCCTCTGTTCTCTCTCCTCCACTCATCCAAAGTTAAAAAATGCCCTAATCTTTTGTAGTATATGAATTGTGGTCCTCATAGTTTTTATTATTCTATATTTGTTTTAAATTATTTTTATGATTTTTTTCAATTTCATCATTTATCATTTTATTTTTATATTAGATTTTATCATCTTTCTTTTAATTAATATTTATTTTGCTTTTCACCCTTCTTCTAATTGATTTTATTTTCAATTTCATACCTTTTTTTTTAAATTTAGTCCTTATTCTTTTCATTATAAGGTCTCATTTATTTTTTTTAATTGATTTTTTTTTCAAATTCATCCATCATTATTTGATTTTAATGTCAAATTTGATCTTTATTTTTTCAATCTTGATTTTTAAACCCGATCTAGGGGTTGACCCTGGGCAAATTCTAGGTTACAAATCGAGTGGGTTGGTCAAGGTTACCCAGATCAACTTGGCCTAAAACAATATTCAACAAGTTTTAAAAAAAAAATTACAAGGAAGTTGCATCCTTATTTTTTTAATTATGGTTTTTAAACCCGGTCTGGAGGTCGACCCCGGACAAGTCCCGGGTCACAGGTCGTGTGGGTTAGCCAGGGTTACACAGGCAACAAATTTTTTTATTTCACAAATATGTAAAAATGACATTATTTTGGTCAAAATTTTACAAAAAAAAAAAAAATCAATGGGTTTTAAGATGGGTTTAAAAAAATAAAAAGAATTTAGTGAAGAAATTGGGTCCTCATTCTTTTGATCATGGTTTTTAGACCCGCCCTAGGGGTTGACCCCAAGCAGCTCCAGGTGCATAGGTCGAGTAAGTTGACCAGGGTTACCCAGATCGACTGATTTTTTTATTCTCCAAGAAAGTCAAAATTATTTTTTTATATAAAGATTTAGCAAATAAAATCAACGAGTTTTGAAAAAAATTAACAAAAAAATTTAGTATTCGTGATCGTGGTTTTTAATTAATTGTTTTTTTGGTTTCATCCCTTGGTATTCAGTTTATTGAGAATTTTGCTTTGTAATTTTTTCAGATTTACCTTATGTAATGTGGTGTCGGCCTCATAACAGGGGTTACAAGTTTAAAAGGTTAGCTGTAGTTACTTTTATTTTTTTAGCGTATTTTTTAAATCTTGTTTTTCAATATTTGGTTACGAATTAGCCTTTGTTATTTTTTTCACTTTCCTTTCTTTGGGGTTATTCCGATCTCATATCCCGAGTCATAAGTTTTATGGGTTGACTCGGGTCTTTTTTTTGTTGTTATTTTTTTATCCTGATATTAATTTTTTATTAATTTGATTTATTTGTTATTATTATCTTTTTTAAGTATTATTAGATTAGATGAGATTCTTAAACATGTCGGTTCAATGATGCAATTCTCTAATTTTTTTAAAATTTTAAATTTAACATGAAGTCTTTTTATATTAAAAAAATAATCTAACCTACAACATATCACGAGTTATCTATCTACTGATCATCTAAATTTTAATTGTTTATTTGTTAACAGTTACAAACAAGCATTCCAGGGGAGAAGAGTGGTTCTCCACACCACGGGACATAAAGTACAAGAATTAACAGTTAACAAAGAAAACTAAATCATGTGGCAAAAATGTTGTTCATCCACACTCAATCGTATTGTGGGTACCAATAGTAACCTGCAGTAGAATTGAAGATCTTCTTCTTTAATTTTAGCCGTGCAAGAAGCAATATGTGACAGGTTGCTGGGCAATAAATGCACTGGCAGGCATTTAATGCTCTGACAAGCAAGTAATCCTGTCATGGCAGGCAACAAATCTCA
>Ga0307515_10024851_pt1 | contig 10402 bp, 7 predicted proteins | sample 17_EM_MG_FD_194513 | JGI IMG/M metagenome (GOLD analysis project Ga0307515, IMG submission 194513) | Populus trichocarpa ectomycorrhiza microbial communities from riparian zone in the Pacific Northwest, United States - 17_EM | ecosystem: Host-associated > Plants > Roots > Unclassified | place...
ATATTGTTCAGTATATTTTGAAAGAACTTAGCATATTCTGATTCAGGAAAGTTTTGGTATTCTGGACATGTAACTAACATATAATTAGCATATACTGGCTCAGTATAGGGGTTCTTGTCCCCAGTGTGATGATCATCTTGTTTGCCACACAGTAAAAGGCGAGATGAAGATCTTTGTCTGAGGCGGCCTCAAACCCAGTTGTTTCATAGTGGGGCCCACTGCGCCACATCTCTATTTCGTGAAACAGGAGATACAAGATGTCTTACAACTGTTCCAGGTGCGTGGCATGGGTGATACAATGGTCAAAGTTGTCCAACAAGAACATGGTTTGCATGGAAGGTAGTGTTTAGGGGGTATTTTCAGTCAACCTTTGTTTGGGAATCATAGTACATGTGATTTTACAAAGTAATTTTTGTTTAATTATTGTTTGACTCTTATTCCCTGCTGGTGAAGCTGCTGCTCCTTATGCCCAAGTGTTTTTGGTCACATGCTAATATCAGGGGAGCTGGGCAGATATCTGCCCAGATATCTCCCATCTGCCTAGCAGTTCCCACCTGGCCAGATCGGTTCCCCGCAAATTTGCTAATGTCTCACCCCAAAGCTAACTTGTCCTCGGTCAACAAGCTGGCTTTGGCATGGGTTTGCTGAGGATTAGCTGAGCTAATCAGATCCTCAAGGGTTGCCTTCTCTAGCAAGATAGGGGTAGTACTCCTCACCAAGGGATACTGTGTGCTGGAGGGGAAGGGATGATGTTGCTGGATGGGGATGTGGGATGTTCCTAGATGAAGCTGTCAATGTCAGTTGTCAGTATTCCTGTAGTCAGTAATGTCAGATGCAGAGTAATATCATTCAGGTTCACTCAGATGTCAGAACCTACTCAAGCTAAGAGGCTTGACTTCCTTGAGCTCCTCTTGCAAAAGGGATACAACCTTCTCAAGGGGCAGACTCCTAAAGAAAAGTCCCTGGGGGTGATTTCAACAGAGGGAGATCCTGGTGACCATCCTAAACAGAGGAGAGTGTCTTTCTTAGTCTGGGCGGGGTCCAGTATATATACTAATCCTACTAAGCCATATGGCAAAGGTTCTGTGACCTCCCACCAGCTCCCATGGCTTTCTTTTGTGAGTAGTTTCCCACTATCCAGAAACTCCTGTATTTCTGAGGATATCCCAAAAGAGTTATAAGGATATTTCTGAATCTCTGGGGCTTTTCCCACAGTGTTCCTTCACTTTTCCCATGCCTCTTTTCCTCTCCCATGAGGATCTCCTGCTTCCTGTCCCTTCTGTGTATCATGTAGCTTGTTTTCCTTGGGCCAAATGATCAAATAGTGGCCAGTCCACTTCTTGTGTGTGACAATGTTCACCTGCATCATTTTGACCCATCTCACAGTACCATTGGACTCAACATCTGTTCCATTGTAACCAGACAACCCCTCAACATAGAATGAACTTTCCAGCAATTCCTTTATCCAGAGACCACCTCACTTTCAGCCTCCCTCTCTCAAATTACTACCTTAGTTTCCACTGTCCTGCCTCTGTTTTTCCTATTGCTCACACTCCAGAATATCAGTAATTTGCTTCACTCAATGTTCGTCCATCACAACCATATCAGGACACTATACAAAAATGACATCTCTCGTTCTGTCCCCTTTGTCCCTACCAGTTCACTATTGTGCTTTCCCTGTTTGCTACAGCACACCCCCCCCCTGATTTTCCCAGTGTTCCCTATGATCACATGTCTATCCCTTTCTTCATGCATGATCCCTTTATCATGATCTTGCTCTGAGTTTGCTATTTCCCCCTATCTCCTATTCCCTTGGTATATATTCCTGTGGTAGATAGGAGTACAAAGAGAAGCCCTTCCACCCCAATTTTGTCTAAGTCTTTAGGAGTCTGCTGGACTCAGGAGCTATAGTAGGTAAGGCCTGAGGGAATCATCCCCCACCTTCACTATCCTCTCCTATCTCCTTGCACTCTCCTCCCTCATTATCACTATTGTCCCTTGTCATTGTTATCATCTCTTGTTGTCACTATTATCCCTATCATCCCTCAGTCATCCCTATCATCCCTGAGTTGTCCCCATTGTCCCTCAGTCTTTGTTATCTTCCTGTGGACTGGCAGCAAGACAGCTCCCTCACCATACAACTGGTCCTACACTCCTGCCCACAGCAGCCTTCAAATACTCTCCCACTTTGATCCATTCGTAGACCCAACAAAAGAGCCCCTCTTCACCACTTTCTGCCTTGATCCTCTACAACCACCTGGACTCAGTGGACCCATAGTACTAGTAGCTCCCTCATTATCCCTTGTTCTGTGCTCTTGTCCTGCCCTAGATCTCCAGCTCTCATCATCTTGCTCCTAGTCTTCCAGGTCTTTCATCCCCACCTCACATAGCCTCTCATACCAGCCTGCCTGTAGTAGCCCCCAGTCCCCAGCAACCAGGTTTCTTCTCTCTTCTCTCAGCAAACCGGAAAGCATTGTGGATTCTATGTTATTATAGCAGAATATTGGCCTGAGGACTCTGATCTATATCTGGTCCAGAACTCAATACCCGCTCCTTCATTACTCATCACCGGTCATTCCAGCTCTACACTGAGCAGTAGTGTTTCACCAGGTATACAGTAGTGCAGAGGTAATTATGAGTATGATATTAGTTTGCAGAAAACAGTGACCCTTCAAAAAAAGGGAGAGGGTGATAGTTCAAGTTGGTCTCCTTCATTCCAGCTTTAGTTTTCACTTCTCCATTTTGTCTATGATAGTCTGTTCCTGATAGTAATTGGTTTATAACCAATCATGAACACTTTGTGTCCAATGACTATTTTCTACTGTGCAAGTAAAAAGATACTATTCTGTTGAATTACTCACAACTATTAGAACACAACTGATAAGCAGTGTTCTGATATGACATACCTAGCCAGTAATTTTTGAAGGGCATAGATGTTACTCAGCAGAGGTTCTCAAAATGGGTTAATAACTGCTTTTTTTAGTACACTGACAATTACAAAATACAACACACTACATATCCCTACTAAGTACATGATGAAAATCCAAAATCAAAACCTCTCCAGACTCATAACCAGCAACCAGGTACCGACCATCCCACTGTACATCCCAAGGTTTCACATACTTCCCTCTCAATTGAAAAACTTCTTCCCCAGTAACAGTATTCTTGATCCAACATGGACCATCAGCCTGCCATGATGCACCACCAATAAAATCCAGGTATGGTCTGCCTGTAGATGGATCAAATTGAGCAGGAGAAGAGCCTAAAGTACCAAAGTCCCATCCCTCCTGGGTTGATGAGTTGCAAATTTGAACCCAGACTTTTGAACTGTCTATGCTGAGGGAGTTCAGATGTAGTCTTCCCTCTAACTTTAACTTCACCTCACACACAGGCTCCCATATCCACATGGGCCATACTTGAATGCTTCCATCATGCAGGCAAAAGACTTGGGACCCATTCTCTGATATCCTAAGACCTTGACACCAAGATGTATCCAGTGTTTTGATGAGTTCCTCTTTCCCAGTATCCCATATGTAAATTTTGTGATTTTCATACCAGACAAAGATCAACCTGTCATCAATTAGCTTGGCATCTCTATTGCTGAGGTTTTTTTCTTCAATATCTGGGATTTGGAAGGATGCCTTGCAGAGACCAGTTGAAATATCCCAGGTCTTCACCACTCCATTTTTATCACTTGAGACAGCAATCTCAGCCCTTGCTTGTAGACTGACTGACAGGACTGGAGATGAAGTAAATGGAGTGGATGATTGATCAACTGTAACTGGGTCTGCTGACAGGGTATCAATTTTCCAAAGTTTGACTGATCTATCATCAGATGCTGAAATGAGGGAGGAGGGGGAGGAAAACACAAGGGAGGTGATGTTCATGGTATGGCCAATAAGGGTCTCAATAGGGTGAGGGCCAGGGCTGGTGATGTCCCAAACATAGGCAGTTTTACCAGCTACTACTGCAATGAGCCTGCCATCAGGGGAGAAACAGCAGTATTTAGCACTATCATTGGTTATACAGAATTCAGCCACAATTTCTCTGGAATCAGAGTTTTGAACTGTGACAACCTTCTTATTGCACAAAGCAAACCAAGAGCAGTCTGGGGAGAAAGCAATGTGGGTACCATAATATGCAGGTGGGATTTGGTGACCATTGACATCCCACTTCCAGATTTTGTTATCAGATACAGAGATGATGTGGTGAGGATCTATGGGAGAGAAGAGAACATAATCTGCCCATTCCTTCTGCTCTATGGTGCAAACAGGCTCTCCTGTCTGAATGTCCCACAAATGGATGGTCTTATCTCTAGATCCTGAGGCAACCCTGGTGCAGTCTGCTGAGATGGAAACAGACAGAACATAGCTAGTGTGACTATAAAAGGTCTTGATCACCCCACCAGTCTGCATATCCCAGAGCTTGACAGTCTTATCTTCACTTCCAGATACAAGTGATCTCCCATCTGATGAGAAGGCTACAGACCTAACCCAACCAGTGTGACCAGAAAGAACAGCTGACTGGCTGCCAGTAATTCTATCAAGGATGATGATCCTATTCTGACATCCAACTGCAATAGCATTGTTCCAGTATGAGAGAGCCAGTGCACCAGTACCTAATGAAACTGTGCGGGAACATGTTCCCCATCCAGATTTAGGTTCCTTGACCACCTTAGGCATATATAACAGTTCTGCAGCATAGTATTTATGGAGCCAGGAGGAGGAAGGGGAAAAGAAGAGAGCATGATCATATAACTGGAAAGGGGAGCTGCAGATTGCATCAAAATATTCCAAGATGAGATGCTGGCTATCATCTGCCCACTTGCAGACAAAACCCCCCTGAATAAGAGATAAATATACATTCCAGTAAACAACATGTCCACAACTCACCAGAATATACCACTGCTGGATATCATTGATAGAATGGACACTGACATCAAGCTTTTCCATGATAATGAGGACCTCAATCCAGAATAGCAGATGTATTGTGAAGAACTTGTCAACTGCCTTCTGTACTTTCCCAGCATCAGGCCCACTGCTGGGACTCCTCACAAGATGCTTTGTCCAGAATTGACAGGCATACTCCAATGCATCTCCAATATGTTCCTTCCTGCAGGTGGGAAGATCATCAACATCACCAAGAACAGTGCCATTGTTTAAGTTACAGATGTTTCTCTTCAACCTTTCTTCCATCAGATGGAGGCATGAGAGCAACATTTCTGTGTGATGAACTGAAGGGTCCACAAAGAATCGAGTATCTTGACATCTGTTGGGGTCCATGAGAAAGTCAGGAAATGATTTGTGGAAAGCACAAATTGAGTCTTCTGTACCCTCTGGGACAAGGAGGAGTGAATGGAGAGTGCCCAGAGCAGTGGAAATATCAAATGGTGTGTCAAAATCATGCAGGAGGTCTGAAAGGCTCTCCATTGAAAGGGGGTTGAAGGCCAGCAGCACTGCTCCAACCACAGACCTGAAATGGCAATACACTTCCTGGTTCTCCTGTTTCTGGCTGTCTGGGCCCACATCATGATACGCATGCCTCAGGATCTCAGTGTAGAGAGAGTCAATACCAGACTCCCCTTCATGGGCGGTGTTTTGTGGGAGGGAGATGAGGGTAGCAAGCCTCTTTGGTGGTTGGTGATGCCGGGATGCCACAAATTTGATGGTCGTTGATGCGTAGATGAACAAGCCAGCCGCCTTCTCGCAGAGGATATTAACGTCGGATGAGAGTGGCCAACCTTCTGTGACGTTGCAGTGGCTCCGGTTCTTGGCTGTTTCGGTTAAACGCGTTCGAAAGAATAGTTTAATGTCGGCATCCACCAAAGGACGCTCAACGTCGTGGAGCCTGAATATTTCTGTGATGGGTCGGAGGGCCTCCAAACGAAACCCGGAGCGGATGCGTGGTTCGGGTCGCCCGGTGATGAAGAACTTGACATGAGGTATCTGGTCCACGTAGCGGGAGAGTATCGACAGGACGGCGGAGGCAGGTTCCTCGTCCTTGCATTCGTCGAGGGCGTCGATGATGATCAGAGTTGGAGTCTGGGTGGTTCTGAATGGGCCAACGATGAGTTTCTCCATTTGAGAGCAAAGTGATTCTCGTCCGACGTCAGGGCTCGCCGTCAATACCGGAAGTAACTTCTCTCGGAAGCGGGGATAGCGGTAAGCGAGCTGGAAGGCGAGGGTAGGGAAGATTTTCCGGAGGTTGCTTCTGTCATCGAGATTGCGTGAACAGAAAAAGCTCGCGCCAAGCTTCCCGTCCGCGAAGCTCGTCTCCGCAAATGTTTGGGCGATGGTAGACTTTCCAGTCCCGGCGAGACCGTTGAGCCAGTACACGTGCTTATCTTTTTCGCCGTTTAGCCAGGATTCGAGCTGGGAGAGGACATCTCTCCTGGTCCCCCTCATACACCCCGGCCTGTCCCCACAGAGATATCCCGCGTCGACGACACGGGACATCCGATCGAGACGGGCGAGCGCCGCGCTCTCCTATTATCCAGTTATTACGCAAGGAAGAGTGACCGGGGGCATGAGACTCACGATGAGCTGACAGCTCTTATCATAGATGTCTTGTTGCAAGGACGTCTGGCACAGAGGTCAGGCAATGTTGGAGCAAAAACTTGAGGACGAACCTGATAATCCATCATGGCATCACGGATATCCTCGATTAGGCCGCCAAGTTTATCCACATCCTGGGTGCTGTTCAGGAACCGTGTGACCTTGCCTCGCTGTACCAGTGGAGCGAGGTCCCGAAAGATATTATCAAGTTTCCTAGCAGGTTATGCACGTCAGACTGGCTGTCGGCACTGAAAAGGCCAAGCTACCGTTTGAGGGCCGTCCTTCTCTCTTCCTCCTTAGTCTCACCCTCAGGAACCGGCGCACTCAGGGATTCTGCCAGTCCTTCTACTCGGGGCATCAAAGATTCTATCGTCTGACGGCAGGCGATCGTTTGCTAGGACCGTTGTGAGGACCATGAATCGCCCGGTTTGGGAGAGATGAAACGTACGTCGCAGTGATTCAGGATGGCCGAAAGACCTCCTGCAACAGCCCTGAGAGGGGGAAAGGCGTCCGAAGCTTCTTTCACCAGGTCGATGGCTAGCTTGGTTGTGGCATACGCGGTGGACTTCCAGTCCGATCCGCTCTCGGGTGCTGCTTTTTGGTCAACAGTATGATCCAGGGTTTTCTGGAGGCTGCCTCCGGGAACAGGTAAATTTTTGTTGGAAACAGTGTCAGGGTCTGTGTTACGCGAGGGGGTGCACTCAGATGAGTCGTCCGGGACGAAATTGTTCACATACCGTTTGATCCCTGATCACGAGAGGTCAAAAGAATGGGCATTGGTAAAGTCGAGGTACCGATCCGAAGATTTAGAGTTGATTCCGTGGGATGTGGTATGGCCGGGTCGGCCTCGCTCTGGTCTTCGATGGGACTAATCTCGCTCTTGGCCTTGCTTCGGGACCGACGATGGCTTTTAGGTAGACGAAGGAACTTTGGCAACTTCATTTTGTCGTTGGGTCGATGCAGATGGTTGTTTGATAACAGATAGCTGGCCTTGCGGCACTCATTCCATTTCGAGTCAACACTAAGCGCGGAGACGTTTCGCCCTTCTGCAAAGCAGTTTCTCTGACTTTGGGTTTCCCTCCGCCGTGTGAGGGAACTCTCATCTCCTGCCGGTTTCCTGCTTTTTTCCCCTCTCGCATATTCTGGAGTAACCAGCGATACACTTCCATTCGCCTGTCCAAGTTCTCATATTTCCTCGCATTTGCGGTACACAAAACATTCAACGCCAGTAACGATCAGCTTGGTTCTGTGCCGTGTGCAAGCTCCGTATCCTCGTGGATGCGATCCTCGCAAAGCCTCCAGACCAAACTGGCCCCAGCATCACACCTGACGCTCGAATCCTGATCGCGCTTGGCGTCAATGTTCTCCCGTCGATGCTCTGCTCCCAAGTGGGTGCGACGCAACCTGGTACGACAACACACACCAGGGAGTGACCGGTGACCAGTTGAAAACTTCTGCGTCGCTCTCCCAGATCTCGCGCAAGCACACATCGTCCGCTGCCTAACAATCTGTCAGGTATGCTGAATATCGACACTACTGGTCTGGGATGAGTGACTCTAGCACCACAGCCACGTCGCTCTTTCGTGGACGAGACGGCAGAGAAGATGTCCGTCAAGACCAGCGAATTCGGGTTGGAGTGTTCCGCCGAGATCCTCCCCGGTTTTTGGGAGAGACCGGAACTCCACAGATTCCTCGGGAGTGGGGAAATCCGTGCCCGGATGCGTTGAGAAGGTAACAGAGGTTTCCTCTCTATAACTGGCTCGGCCTTCCACGCAACCGATATCGCGACCGGGTCATTGCCGGTGGGATTTCGTTCGAACTCAGGTTAGGGTAGGGGGGTGGAACACCGACCACTAGTATGTAAGTGTGGACGAAGGTCGTTGATGTAGTCATTTGACCAGAACTCTGGGGGTGCACGAATTTCTTGGGTTTCCACACAACCTCTGCCCATAGCCTGACATTGACAAAACGCGATCGCTAGAGCCGAGAAATAATTTATCGTGATTTGAGAATACTCTAACTGGTGTAGCAATACAAAGCATTAGGTTTCGGGCAAGATAAAAACTCGGAAGAGCGTGAACAAGTGTCCCTCATGTCATGGAGAATCGGCGGAAATGGTGATGAATAGGCTTTCGGTCTTGTGGGTAGAGGATTGCGCGGCGTGGATGGGTGTGATGAGGAAGGTCAGTGCGCTCGAGGAAGTCCACCGCACCGGAAATTATTATCGCCCGATGAGCGTTGGGGTTGCAAAGGGTGACGGGAGTAGCGATAGTACCCCATGGGACCCTGCGTCCCACCACTAGGGTGTGAGGATCTCTCTGATTCGGCGTGGACCTGTGAACATGACAGGGTTTGTAGGATCCTGGAAACCTAACTATCCTTGTAAGAGACGTGAAAGGGGAGAAGAGAGGGAGCCACGTACACACAGAAGTGGACGCTTCACGACAACAGCTTCCTCCACTCCCGTGCCAATCTCCCCCTTCCTAAGTGTTGAACAAGGACAGAGTCAGTTCGGACGCCTTATGGATTTCAGGTATTTTGGGACCACCCGTCCATGAATGTAAAGCCTATAAGACACAGCACGGCCGAACCACCGATCGTCCCTGAAAACACAACGCGAACAGGGGCCGTCTTAGCGAAGGGAAGGGTTTTCGAAAGTGCGCACGCAGCGAGAGCGATCGAACATACGTGGAAGAGGGAGAGCCGTCGGCAAACCTCCGGATTTAGACCTCTCTCGAACGCTCGCTTTTCCCTGGTGTTCGCGAGACCTTTAGAAGAAGACGGTAGTATTCCGAGAGGACGCGGTCGCCGTCCGTGTCGAGGATGATGAAGGCAGTTGCGGCATGGAGAGTCAGATTTACTTTCGATTTCGCGGCGAGCCGGCGGTGGGGAAGAGAGAAAGATGGGAGTCGGAAGATGTCGATGACGAGCTGGAAGAGACCGAGCTTTGGAAGTTGTCACAGATAATCTTCAGTGTTTGATCCGTCTGCTCACGGGTGCTTGCTCCTACCTTCACCCGACGCGAGCGGGTTACACATAAACGCAGACAAGACGCAGAGGTCCAGCTGCGAACATTCTCGTTCCGAAAAGCCGCCGACGCTCGGACTTCGTCTGAAAAAGCGCGCGCGGCGACATGCACGATAAAAGGTCCGTTCCTTCAACCCCATGTTTTCCCTCTAACCGAGTCCCCCACGAAATCCACGAGCCTGCAACCCGAGAACCATGAATACCGATATCGAAACGGAAATACCCTTCCACACTCTTCCCCTCGACGACACCTTGTTGGAACTAAACCCTGAGGAAGAAGCCTTCTTCAAGTCCGAAACGGGCATCCAGGATACAGAGGAATTGAGGAAGCATATTGTCAGGGTTCAGGAGGATGCCTACAAAGTAATCCGTCGATCTCGCACTGACCAGACGGGGCAGTAACATTGCACTTCGTGTTCAGGCCTACCCCTATCCTTGCATTTTTGGGTTCATGTTCACAAACCTCAAGATCTCCAGGATGCCTGTGTATCCACGCGTCCTCGAGTTGGGGATGAACCGGCCAGGTGCGATATTTCTGGACATTGGATGTTGCAGTAAGGATCAGTTCATTCTCTGGATTTGCCTTGATAACTGACCGAGAATTTCGCTCGCTCTCGGATAGTGGGTGCCGAGGTGAGAAAGGTTATCCATGACGGGTGGCCGATGTCGTGTGCCATTGCGACGGACCTCAGGGCAGGTATGGTTTTGGGCTGTCGCATACATTCACCACACAAAAATAATGTTCCGTCCTCGGAACAGAATTCTGGGATCTGGGACACAAGTTGTTCAGAACCGCACCCGAGACCTCCCCTATAAAATTC
>Ga0307515_10024852_pt1 | contig 10402 bp, 9 predicted proteins | sample 17_EM_MG_FD_194513 | JGI IMG/M metagenome (GOLD analysis project Ga0307515, IMG submission 194513) | Populus trichocarpa ectomycorrhiza microbial communities from riparian zone in the Pacific Northwest, United States - 17_EM | ecosystem: Host-associated > Plants > Roots > Unclassified | place...
ATTTCTTATTTCCTTCTTATTCCTTTTATAGATGCTTTTTTTCTCAATTTAGTCTTTCAATTATAATTTATCATATGTTTCGTTTTTCATTTCGGTCTTTATTCTTTTAATTTTTTATTTTTTTTTTGGTCTTTTTGTTAAAGTTTTTTTGGCTTTCAATCAAAGTTTTTGTTGCTTTATTTTTTTCAATTTGACCATCATTATTTTGATTTGTTTTTCTTTTTTGTTAAAATGATTTTTCAATTTGATTTAACCCTCCAATTGAAAATTTTTATTTTCCATCTAATTAGTTTTTTTTATTTTATTTCCACCCTTATTTTTTAGGTCCTTTTGTGTGATTAGTTTTTTTTCCCTAGTTTCATCCTTTGACATTTGATTTGTTAAGGATTCGACTTTGTATGATCTTATTGTTATGCATTAGTTTTCTTTTTTAAAATATTAGTTTTGTGATTTTTTCAATTTTTTTATATGTTTTTATTTCGATATCATAACCTAAGTCATAGGTTTTGCATGGTTTTTTAGAATATAAGTTTTTTTTAATTGTTTTGTTTGTGTTTGATTTTTCAAGATATTATTCCAAATCATCTATATTTTTTATTGTTTTATACAAATGAACTTTATTTTTCAAAATAAAAATATTATTTTTTAAATAATATTTTTAACATGTTCGGCCTTGCGTAAATCTTTTTTAGGTTGTGAATTTATTCAGTCAGTTTCATTTGTGTTTATCTTTAAGATCACAAGTTTTTGCAGATTTATTTTTTATTGATTTAAATAAGTAATTTTAGTTTACGTATCTAGGTGAATGTCTCATTTTTTGTGATTGAATATCTTAATCGATGTTCATCTCTCAATTCTTTTTTATTTCTCTTTTGATTATTGTTAACTACTATTTTTTTTTATTTAAATAGATGATTATTGATTTATTTAATTAGATTCTTGCATAGGTTTTTTGATTTACACTTTGAATTTTTTTATGTAAAAAAATACATCGAAGTAGCTTACATACCTGGTATTTCTTGGAAAAAAATTATAACCAGTAGTGAAGCGCGGGTTAGATAGCTAGTTATATATAAAGGTATTTGTTTGTTTTTTTTAATTTAAAAATTAAATTAATCCAGGATATAAATTATAGTTTTCAAAAAAAAAAACAAATTAAAAAAATAATTAAACTATAGAAGTCTACTGAATATACAAATACATAGTTGCAACCGATGAATAAAATATTAATATCTAAATTTTTATCCAATGAATATAAAGAAACTATGTCCGTGTATACTATTTGACATCCCTAGTGTTCAACTAATTAAACTATAAGCCCCTGAGGATCTCTATAGAATGATTTCGGAGGGAGTATATTGAATAAATTATAAAAATGGAGCTAAATTAACAAACAATGAAAACTTAGATGACTCCTTCGAGTTAAAGTATTGGAAATGCGCCTATAATTTATGTTACCGTTAACACGTGACATATCACGTGACCATCTTCTCCCTCCTTATCACCTTTGGCTACCAGCAAACTCTCTCTTAAACCCCTCTTATCCAAAAAAAAATGTTTCTCCTCTCTCTCCAAACTCCACTTCCTTTCAAACCCCGCCACTCCCTCCCCTCTAAAAACGGCGTCGTTTATGCCTCTACCTCAGCAACTGCGCCGAAAAAATCCAGGCGAAAGAAACCACCAAAACAAAAAAACGACAATGGCTCGCCGCTCTCCGTCGTCGTTTCCGCAGAGGAGAAAAACCTCCGGTTCGCATTCATGGAAGAGCTCATGCACCGCGCGAGAAATCGCGACTCGAACGGCGTGTCGGATGTCATTTATGATATGATCGCTGCTGGTCTCTCCCCTGGACCCCGCTCCTTTCACGGTCTCATTGTTGCTCATACTCTCAATGGTGATCATGAAGGCGCGGTACACTCTACCACCTCCCTCTCAAAATTCAATTTTGCCTTCTTTTAACTTGAATTTTGGAATATTTAGGTTTTGATTTTGAAGTGAAAATTTTTTATTAATTAATTAATTTATTTTGTAAATTAGATGCAATCGTTACGAAGAGAATTGAGCGCAGGACATCGGCCGCTGCACGAAACATGTATAGCGTTAATCCGGTTGTTTGGATCAAAAGGATTTGGTACTAGAGGGTTAGAATTACTAGCGGCAATGGAGAAATTAAATTATGATATTCGGCGCGCTTGGATACTTCTTGTTGGTAAAATTTGATAATTCAATTTATAGAATTGGGATGAGTTGTGCTTATAATTTTATTTGTTTGTTTAGTTATTGTTTTTGTATGTGGTTAGAGGAGCTTGTGAAGGGAAGATTTATGGAGGACGCCAATAGAGTGTTTTTGAAGGGAGCAAATGGCGGATTGAGAGCTACGGATGAGCTTTATGATTTGATGATTGAGGAGGATTGTAAAGTTGGGGATCATTCTAATGCTTTGGATATTGCTTATGCGATGGAGGAAGCGGGGAGGATGGCAACGACTTTTCATTTTAATTGTCTTCTTAGTGTGCAGGTGAGTCGTGTTAATTTTGGTATGTGATGGTTCCAGGTTTTTGAATTGGTTTTTGGTTGTTGAATGGAATTGGCTTTTGAAAGTTTAGCTGTTTTGTAACATTTCTGTAGTTGTTTGAAAGGATACTTGGTTATAGTATGTGTTTATGAGATTTAAACAATGTGGTATCAACAGTTGCATGTTGGATGGATGCTTTAAATTGTTTTCTTCTCTCTTTTTTTAGGTTATTGCAGAATACGTGCTATCATGCAGAGTTGGTTTTCTAGAAATTTCGGTCCCAGACTGATATTTGTTGTTTCTTTTTATATAGGCTACTTGTGGAATACCTGAAATATCTTTTGCAACATTTGAGAACATGGAGTACGGAGAAGGTTTACTTTCTTTACTTTGTGGATTGACATTTGGGATTTTAATTGTTTCTTGTTTAATTTATTGAAGCTGCTCATGTTATATAAAGCATTATGTTTCAGTCAGAGATTGATCGCATGTTGCATTGATCTTGTAGCAGTGTAATTTTGTTACATCTGTAGAGAAGAGTGATCTTTTTTGAAGGAATCCCCAGGCATATGAATACTGCAATTGCTTTGCTAACTGGTCACCATTTTGGGCCTTGACTATGTTGAGGTTTCAGGATATGAATAATTTGGTTTCAGTTATTTCATTTTTGATCAAGTTTACCTTTCTTTGATCAATAATCAAAATTTTGTGTTTGTTACATTTACTTGAAATCAGTATTCAATTGAGGTACTATTGTTTGTAGTTTACCAAGCCTTGAGACAACTTTTAGTTTTATTTTTGTTCTAGCTGTACTGACTTCTTTAGGTTTGGATTTGATTTTTCAACAATGCTCATAAGTGTCTTTGATCAGACTATATGAAACCCGATACTGAGTCGTATAATTGGGTGATTCAAGCATATACCAGGGCTGAATCCTATGACAGGTAAATTCTATTGCAAATCGAATGCACTAGCCATGCTCCTTTATTAGAAACTGTCCTTTTTCCTAAACTTGCACTACTGTTCAATAAAGGTGCTTGGTTAGCTTTTGTAAAAATTCTAGGTTGGTGTTCTGTAAGGGCCACATCATTCTTTGCTTTTAGGAATATGCTCTCCTTATTGATGGGCAGTCTCCAACTGAATATTTCTTGCCTAATAGAGTTCTAATCAGCTAGCATACTAAAGTTCTCCATGCATTATGCTTAGTTTCTTCCAAGAATCGTTTGCTTAGTTTGTGCTAGGAAATTTTGAAGATGTAGTCTGAAATTGAAAATTTATACTATTCCAAACTTGTATGTAATTTGTTATGATTTGTATTAATATACCCACTGATTCTTAACAAGGAAGCATACTAAAGACCCCATGCATTATGTGTAATTTCTTCAAAGAATTTTTTGCTTAGTTTATGCTAGAAAAGCTAGATTATTTCTAAACTTGTTTGTAATTAATTATGTTTTATTTAGTATCCCTATTTTTCATGTTGGGATTTTGACATGAAACACAGGGTGCAAGATGTTGCTGAATTGCTTGGCATGATGGTTGAAGACCACAAGCGTATACAACCTAATGTGAAAACTTATGCGTAAGTTGCAATTTTTCATGACAGAGTGAATACTTCAAGAAAACTTGTCCTAGTTCATCACGTTTCTTTTGATTGTTTTATGCTTATCACTGAATTATTTGATACAACTGATGATCAATTCAGTGTAATTTACTGTTCATGATAAGTTTTCATATTACACGTAAGTATTGTTGTCTAAGACATCCAATTGTAAGTGTTCATATTACACGTAAGTATTGTTGGTTCTTATTGTTAGCAGCATGGTAATATTTGGGTGTTTTGAGTGGTGTCTTGCTGAAATGCAGCAATTACAAATGGTTTTTGACTTAATGTTAAGGTGTTTACAATTTTCTTTTTCTGGGTTTTTAATGGTGAGATAAGGTGTTTGATTTTGTCAGGTGGCCATTTATTTTTTCCCACTGAAGAAACTTCAAAGGAAAATTTAAAAAATTCCTTATTTGATGGCAAAGCAATTGATTGTACCTTCTCTATGGTTAAATATCTTGGTTAGAGTTAAACTTAAGCAGAGGTGATCCAAGTATCGAACACTTCAGTTTGTTTGGTAACTTTTTGATCGGGCTCAAGCTTCTACATCAGTTCATGAACATAAAAAGTTAAGCACGTGGAAATTATTTTGTCTTTTTCCAGCCAATAAAATAATTTTTTCATGTAAAGAATGTATACTAATATCAAGTTATATGTTAATAACAAATTTACTACATTCCTGTCTGTTTATAATTTTTTATAGAAAATAAAACAATTAAGATTTAATTGCACATTATCTCTTCTTGATAGACCATAGAACTTGCACATCATCATTTTTATGTTGACCTTGGAATGCAGACCTAGATTAGTTGTTCAAACAGGAGTTGTGCGTACTTGATGGTAAAAAATTCACATGGTAACTTCCACACATTGTTCCTCAATTTCTTTATCTGTGATAGATAACATCTTATTTGATGTTCAGGCTGTTAGTGGAGTGCTTTTCCAAGTACTGTGTAGTGCGTGAAGCTATTCGGCATTTTCGTGCACTTAGAAAGTTTGAAGGAGGAACAAAAGCTTTGCATAATGAAGGGAAGTTTGGGGACCCACTTTCTTTGTATCTTCGAGCTTTATGTCGAGAAGGTATGCACACACATATTTTGTATGTTTCCAGTCATTGTTATGCTATAACATTATTAACATACAAATACACGTGTGCACAAACATGTACACGCACATTTCTCAGTGTAACAGTGACATTTTTTTATCTTTTTATTTCACTAGCCCCCTTATTTCTCAGATTTTTTTCAGTAGAAAGCTTGAAAATTTACCTAGTGTTCAGCTTTTGTTATCATTCTTCACTTGAGTTCTGCCCCTTGTTTGTGCTTTATGGAATTTGACAGTAATAAAGGGCAGAGAGTAAGAGAAAGAGCTTGTGCAATATGATAGAACTTAATGAGCAACTAGTATGCATACGTTATATATAAAATATGGTTAAGGAATTGCATTGTTATGCCGACTTGGGATCTTGACATTGATACCATATCTGAGGTACCATGTGTCAGTTCCTAAGTGATATGTTTATGAAGAAATGCTAGCTCTCAGTTACAATTTTAAAAAAGGTCAACCAGCTAAACCAATCAATCAAAGTCAGAGGATGGTAATTTTTATGATCTGGCACATGGCCTAGGTTCAATCTTCTCCAACAGACGTGTAATTCCTTTTTTCTCAGTTCTACATCACTCATATACAAATTTTACAATTAACTGTAAAGAGAACATTTATGGGTGGATGATTATAAGAGAAACAAATAAATGCCCATAAATATGAAGCAGTCAGGATATGTGAAGTCCAAGTTCCCAACCGTTTCTTAGATTTCCATTTATTGTAATCTTTTGATGTTTTGATCAAAAGCATTGAAACCTTGGACAACTGGGTTGCCGGTTGCTTTAGGTAGAATGATGTTTTAGTAGATCGTATTATGTGATATACAGCAACATGCTTCATCTGTAATTCTACACGTTATAGGTCCTAGCTTACATGTATTGAATTTCCATCTATTGGTTTCTCTGGCAGATGCATATTATTTTTTTTTTCATTTGGATCCTTGAACTATGTTTGGATTGCGTAACCCAAAAATAATTTGTAGATTGTGTTCTTTTTTGAATCAGGTAGGATTGTTGACTTGCTGGAAGCTTTAGAAGCCATGGCCGAAGATAACCAACCTATTCCACCAAGGGCCATGATATTGAGCAGAAAATATCGGACATTAGTTAGCTCATGGATCGAACCTTTGCAAGAAGAAGCTGAACTTGGATACGAGATTGATTACGTTGCTAGGTGTGCTTATTAATAAACCCAAGGCAGTTGCTGCAAGTCTGTTATGTTTGTTTTATGGTTATTGACACACACAAAGTCCCAAGTCTCCTAAGAAATTTTTTTACGTGCTTTCTTATATTCATAACAACATTTTCCTATCAATTTCCTTATACATATTAATGAATTAGAGATTATAATGCGCATGTCCCGGCTGTCAATCCATTAGGGATGCATTGACCATTGTTGAAAATAATTCAGATACGTTGCTGAGGGCGGGCTTACTGGTGAGCGCAAGCGTTGGGTGCCTCGAAGAGGTAAAACTCCTCTAGATCCCGACTGTGATGGATTTATATACTCAAACCCTATGGAAACCTCCCTTAAGCAAAGGTGTCTTGAGGATTGGAAGGCTCACCATCGAAAGCTTTTGAAGATGTTACGAAATGAAGGACTTGCAGCTCTGGGGGATGCATCTGAATCTGATTACCTTAGAGTAGAGGAGAGATTGAGGAAAATAATCAGAGGTCCAGACCGTAATGTTCTTAAGCCTAAGGCTGCTAGCAAGATGATAGTGTCTGAGTTAAAGGATGAACTAGAAGCACAAGGTCTGCCAATTGATGGAACTAGAAATGTTCTTTATCAGCGTGTGCAAAAGGCAAGGAGAATAAACCGTTCTCGTGGCCGGCCTCTCTGGGTCCCACCTGTGGAGGAGGAGGAGGAAGAGGTTAGTCATTCATTAAAATTATTCTCTCTTTTCCTTTTATTTTCGATAGTATTATCTTGGGCTAGAAAAAACAAAAAGAAAGACTGCTCTCTTATTCACACTTCTCCAATGCTCATCCAAATTTTTTTTCTGTTGTGTACCTGATATTCTTGGCAGTGCTTTCACCGTCTTGGTTTCATTTGATCAAATCTGCATGTAATTTGTCTGCAGGTTGATGAAGAGGTAGATGAACTAATTTCACGAATCCAGTTGCATGAAGGAGATACAGAATTCTGGAAGCGCAGATTTCTTGGAGAGGGCTTCAATGGCAATCATGTTAAGCCAGTGGACATGGAGACATCTGAACTTCCAGATGAGTTGGACGAGGATGAAGATGATGATGATGATGATGTAGAAGATGTTGCAAAAGAGGTTGAAGACGAGGAGGCTGATGAAGAGGGGGAAGTTGAAGTAGAAGTAGAACAAACCGAGAGCCAAGATGCAGAAAGGATTGTGAAGGCCAAGGAAGCTGAGGCTAAGAAGCCCCTTCAAATGATTGGAGTGCAACTGTTGAAAGACTCTGATCAAACAACTAGAATGTCAAAAAAATCAAGAAGAAGAGCTGCTCGACTAGCTGTGGCGGTACGAGAATCCGTTAGATTTGCTGCCTTTTTTATTTCCTTTCCTTTCCTTACCTTTTTTTCTTTTTTCTTTCATTTTATGCAGTTTATCAAGTTGATTGTCTTATAGCTTTTGTAGTTTCGCTTCTTAAAAAAAGTAACTTAGGTTAGCCCTTTCTATGGGGGATTGAAACGAAGCACTCCTTTTGTGTCGTATTAATGTTTCTTGTCAACAGAAATCTATAAACTTGATCAAAACGTTTTGCTTGATAGATTCAATGTACTGTGTTGTTAAATGTCAAATTAATTTATGCATTAAAAAATAAATATTTATTATTTCCCATGTTAGGATGACGACGACGACGACTGGTTTCCTGAAGATATACTTGAGGCTTTCAAGGAGATGAGAAACAGAAAAGTTTTTGATGTGGAAGACATGTATTTAATAGCTGATGCTTGGGGTTGGACATGGGAGAGAGAAATAAAGAAGAGGCCTCTCCAGAGGTGGTCACAAGAATGGGAAGTCGAGTTGGCAATTCAATTAATGCTAAAGGCAAGTTCCTAGTAACCTTTTTCCTTTTTTCTAGTTATCTTTCAGTTAGCCTTATTTAGTTGTGTTACCGTTCTTCATTTCCTCCAGTAAATTGTTCCTTGGTATACTCATGTCTGTGTATTTAGAACGATGATGGACATAAACAAAAAACAAGGTCTTAAGTAGCACATTAAGGAAATCTATCCACATTTCTATTAAATCATTCAAATTTCTTTGTTCTTCAGATCAGTATTAGTAAGGTTACTAATGTTTTTGGTCGTCTTTGTTGATTTTTATTAGTTTTTTACCATCATCCCATGTGGAATGAAAGCACTGAATAATGTTTCAGGTCATAGAATTGGGTGGAACACCCACTATTGGAGATTGTGCCATGATATTGCGGGCGGCTATTAGGGCTCCAATGCCTTCAGCTTTTTTGAAGATCTTGCAGACAACGCACAGCCTAGGCTATCAATTCGGGAGGTAAGATCCGTGCATCGGTACAAGAAAATGAAGATGAATTGGTCTTTTTTCCGAGCTAAAAACTTATATATCAATGAAGTGTTCTGATATTCATTTTAGCTACAAACATGAATGTCCTTCCAGCAATTCCTGTTTGAAATCTAATCATATTCTCATCAATTTGCAGTACTCTATACGACGAAATAATCTCCTTGTGTGTTGACCTTGGGGAACTGGATGCAGCGATCGCAATAGTTGCAGATTTGGAGACTGCTGGAATTGCAGTCCCAGACCAGACCCTCGACCGAGTCATTTCTGCTAAACAAGCGCCTGAGAGTGCTGCGGAGGAGACATTATCGTAGCTGCAACCTTTTACTCCCTTCTTTTTTTGCTGTATAGTCTGCTTGCCAAATTAAATGCAGCACATCATTTTTTGGTGCTGCGAGATTTATGGCGTTGATTTTGACAGCGGAGCACAAAAGTGTAAAATTAACACATAAACTAGGAGTATAAATTATTATTGCATTGAAGGCAAATAACACTAGAAAATCTTTTTGTTCATTCTAATGTCTTGCGAACGTATGTATGTACATATGAGCATGAACAACTTTGAAAATAGAGGTGGCTTTTGTGGCTCGTTTTGGCCTTGCAACCTTGGCTTGCAATGAAGTGGGGGGCCAATAACATTTCCTAATAATAACACTATTAGACAACGTGCGCTCAACTAGTGCCGGTGTGCATCAGATTTGCTTAATGAAGACGTTATGAAATCCATGCTTGGCACAGAAGCAAGTGAAATCCATAAGAGGAGTTGTTTTGTCTTAAAGCAAGCTAGGGATGAGAAAAAAATCAACAAACAGAGAAAAAAAAAAACCAAGTAGAATATTTAAAAAAATATTTGGTTCGGTTTAGTTTTGGTTTCATAAGCTTGAAACCAAAAATCCTCAACTAAACCGAATCAATTTAGTTAAAACTAAACCAAACCAAACTGAAAAATCAAACCGAACTGAACCAAAATCAAGCTCATCAGAAAGTCTAAAAAAAATTCCAAAAAACAATATAGTTTTTGGTTTTTAATATAAAAAAACCGAACCGAAACCGGTTTCGGTTCGGTTTTTTGTATTTTATAAAATTTCAGTTTGGTTATTTTTATAGGTAAAAACCGGACCGAATTGAAAATGATCACCCCTACTTAAAGCATACAAAAGACGAAACGAAAAAAATAATCATGATGCTCTCTTTGGCTAAGTACCAGTTTGAATGAGTTTTACCGGGTCAACGGTTTTAGTTAAATTAGCAATACATCAAGGCTTGGAGTTTTGGATTTTTTGAGTCAACTTGTTAGCATAGTTATTAAATTTAATTAAGTGATCAATTTGGAAAAAGACCCGAATTATAGGACGGGAGGGTTAACCTAATTTTTTAAAAAAAGTTCAAAACAATGTCATTTAAAAAAAAATCAAAAGTCAATGGGATTTTAATCGAGTTTTAATTAGGTTTTACTTGAATCAACATCAATTCAAAATCTAAGTTGATCCGTGGAGTATGGTTCGGGTTCAATAACATTCCTTACTGAAACAGGTGAAGTTTTACAATATGATACTAACCAACCTTTGAATTCAATCCATGTTAACTTTGGATCATAATAATAATGGAAGTTAATTATAAATTAGTTGTGGTGGTGTACAAGGACTAATTAATTAGTCCATGT
>Ga0307515_10024855_pt1 | contig 10401 bp, 1 predicted proteins | sample 17_EM_MG_FD_194513 | JGI IMG/M metagenome (GOLD analysis project Ga0307515, IMG submission 194513) | Populus trichocarpa ectomycorrhiza microbial communities from riparian zone in the Pacific Northwest, United States - 17_EM | ecosystem: Host-associated > Plants > Roots > Unclassified | place...
ATAGATTATACAGATTATATAGATTATACAGATTATATAGATTATACAGATTATATAGATTATACAGATTATATAGATTATACAGATTATATAGATTATGTTATGTAACCTCGGCTACTATTCCTCGTCATATAGCTCTATCGGCTCTATCCTAAACCGTGCCTTAATTAACCAACTAGCTTCTTTTAACTCTTCCCCAAGTAGTCGTAATATTGTACTTAAAGCGTCCGTAACATCTTATTAATCTTTAAAGTCTTTAACTTCCTTATCTAATTTATTATAGGGTCCTATATTTAATCTACTGCTATAAAGCTTAATAAAGAGCTCTTACTAGCTCTAGATAAACTTTGCCGTTCTTATAAGGTAAAGTAAAAGGTTATAAAAGCCTAGTAATAGGCTACGAAGGCTTACTTAGCTACGTCCGTTTATCTACTCCGTCTTAAAAAGGGTTATAAAAAGGTGCGCTTTAAGGAGTTCCGTCTTATTAAGTAAGGTCTCTATAAGCTTAAGGCTAAAAAGGCTAAAAAGGATTCTAATTAAGATAAGGCGGAAATAACTAATACACTAGTAGTAGATCCCCTAGATAATCTGGCTTATTTATTACCTTTAACTAATTCTTTTTATCTTTAGCTTCTTCTTAATATTATTTAACCCTTTTTCTTTTAATACTCCTATACCTTTCCTATAGTATTCTTTAAGTTCTATAGTAGCTCCTAAGTAGTCTTATTATAGCCTATCTACTTAACCTTATACTATATTTTTATTATTAATATTTTTATAACTAACAATCTTTAAAACTTACTATTTATCTTCTTTTTGCCCTCTATATATATCTACTTTATAAATTAATAGCTTAATATTCCTATATACTGGCTTTAGTATTATAATATATTATATAAGGTAGATCTTTATTTTAGCTAATAGGCCTAACTTAAATATAACTAGTAAAATTCTTTATATAATTTTAAAAGGTCCTAGTCTAACGTAGTTTAACTTCTTACTTAGTTATTAACTTTTAAAAATTTTATATACTAGCTATACTTTGTCCCCCTCTTTAAGACCTAGTCCCTTAGATCTCTCAGCATTATAGCACCTTTTTATTCTTTCTTGTATTACCTTTATTAATTCTATAAGGTTTATATAAAGATTTATTAGTATCTTTATTCTTTCTTTAGCTATACTACTTATTTTCTTTACTTATTATAGTAATAATAATATTCTTAACTTATATCCATAATTTGCCTTAAATAGTAACATGCCTATTTCTTTTTATAGTGTTATATTATATATAAACTATATAATTAGTAATAATAATACCTAATTATTCTATACGTAATTAATATAATATCTTAGATACTATTTTAGTGTCTAATTTAATCTTTTAGTTTAACCGTTTGTTTATAGGTAATACGCTATTAATATTACTACGCGAACCCCTTATTCCGCTAAGAATCCCTTTTAAAATGCTGCTATAAATCTTAGATATTTATTTAATATAATTTTACTTAGTACTCCGTGTCTTATAAATACTTCTTTAATATAGATTTTAGCGACGTCTTCCGCTGAGATTTCTTCTGTATATGCTATAAAGTAGCCCTATTTAGTTAACTTATTTACTATTATAAAGATTATATTATACTTCTATTAAGTAATAGAATCTTTTAACTTTAATAATTTAATAATAAAGTTCTATAATATAACTTTCTATAGTCTCTCTAGTATTTTAATAGGTTATAGCCCTCTATATGGCTTATGCCTTATTAGTTTATTTCTTTAGTAATTTAGATATTCTTTTATTACTTTTTTTAGCAATACTTTAGATTTTATTAATAATATATTCTTCCTAAAGTCTTAACACTAAGCCTATTGCTCTATTAGTCCGAATTGTATAACTAATAGTTTATATAGTCCTTCCTTTAACCTAAAGGCTGCAATTTTAATTTAGTGGTATACCTATCTTAAATCTATCTTTATAAAGATTTACGCATTACCTATCCTATCTTAAATCTCGCTAATTAAGGGTAAAGAATACCTATCTTTTCTAGTAATACTATTTAACTATTTATCCCTTACGTTATTACTTATGCCCTATAAATTATGGCCCATATATACTAATTAATAAGCTGCATTTCTAGGCAGTTAATTATTCTGCCGTATTATTAAAAGCCTTGACTAAAGCTATAAATATATTTAAATATTAGTGTATATTATATATAGACACTTACTCTTTAGTGTTAAGCTAATCTATATACTCCTTTTAATACGGACTATCTTTATATAGTAGTATTTGATAGAGTCTATACCCGTATATTGTTATTAGCAACCTTTTAGGTCTCTTAAACTCCTTACTATCGCGTAATCTCTTTATTGTATTCACTAAAAGCTTATAGAAAGTCTGTAAATATAGCCTAAATAGCTATAGGGGGTCGCTATTATTGACGTTGGAAGGAAGACTTGGCTTACTATAGGTATTTTCGTTCTTAATAGGAGAGATTTAAATTAGGTAGGGCCAGGGCACATAAGGAGGATTTTGAGACTTCTGAGACACGTGTTTTAGGTGTTGGGTATAAGGAACAAAGTCTATATTATTACTTTCACGATTACACACCATAATTGTAGTGTATTTGACTAATAAAGCTATATATTTACAACTTTGACGCAAAGAAGTTTCGATGTTCTTGACCGCGCGCACGGGCCACATTTTATATCACATCGAAAATGTAAGGGATAGTCGATATATAGTCTAAGCTTTCCATTTTTCTTTAGTATGAATAGTACTAGATATTCCGTTAATAGCTGCGATAGTCTAATATATCCCTTTTATAGGTTTTCCTAGATAAACTCTTTAAGTACTCTTAACTCTTCTTTAGTTAATTTATAGATTAGAAAGAACTTTAAACTTATTTTTAGTTTTAATTCTATCTTATAGTCCTATACTATATACTTTAATAGTTTTTTACTTTTTAGGCTCTATAGCTTTTTATTATACTTATAGTATCTCTTTAATATATAGGATAACCCTTTCTTAGTTTCCTTATATATTAATTTAACTTAGTACTATACTAGCTTAGTTACTATACGCCTTTTACATTATTAGGTATTTTTAATATTAACTAAAACTATAACCCAATTAATTTTTAGATTATATTTCTATAACTAAGGTATTTCTAATACTACCTTATCCCATCCTAATAGTAGGATATTAAAAAATATCTTAATTAGTCTTCCTTTAATAGTTATCTAAATAGGTCCTATTTTAAGATTTATAATATATAACCGACTACTGGTGCTCTGCTGAGCCTACCCTTAACTCACTCAATGACTCGCTTACCTTGACTCGTTCACCGACTCGAGCCACCGACTCGATCACTGACTCGGTCGATGACTCGGTCAATTGCCCCTTTCTTATCTCATTATCTATACCTTCCTCATGTATATATATAGACCCTTTAGACCTCCATTTACAATAAAGTCGCTTATTTAATTCTTCCACACTGCAAAGCTTACATAATACCTCTATAGGCTATTAAATCTCCTAAAATTATAACTAATAGATAAAAATGCTTTTTTTATCTATATAATAGCCCTATCCTTTTTACTACTATTAGTGAAATATGGTTTCTTATTACTCTACTATCTATTAATACTTTAAACTATTAATTTTACTAATTAACTTATTGATTTAGGTGTTATTTTTTAATTCCTTTAAGGGTCTAAGGCTCTACTACTAGCTCCCTCTAATTTTATAGGCCTTTACTTTTCCTAACTATTAGCTACTTAATCCTTATATACTTAGCTTATTCTTTAGCTAATACCTAGTTTATTTTTTTATCCTTAATATACTATAGATACGTGTTCTTTAGGTACTTTTACTACTATTATTTATCTAAGCATTCTTCTATAAGGAATCTTTTTAGTTAAAGTATTAAGTTATTTAACTCCTAAACTTTTACTAAATGCTAGCCGTATATATACTTAGTATTCCTATATTATTGCTTATTTAGCGCCTAATATATCCTTATAGGGTACTTCCAATTCTTTTCTTTTAGGTTTTTATATATATTATATATATTATCTATATATGCGATCTATATTAATATATAATATACTAGGTGCTTTAGGTTAACTCTTAGCTTATTTTTATCCTTAAGTTTAAACCTTTATCTAGCTAATCTAAATACTAGTCATTTATTTATAGGTATTAAGATCTATCTTCTTATCTCTAGTCCTTTAATCTATTTTCTAGATTTTTAGATATTATAATTAATGCTCCTTTAATATAACTTATATATCTTTCTATAATTACTTAATCTTAAATAACTCTCTAATTTAGCTATAGGTAAGAATCTTTTTAACTATTATTATATTACTATCTATACCATTTTTAATATAGCTCTGTAAGCGTATATAATCTATCTATAAGAAAATATCTTATTATTATTACTTTATAATAGCTCTTTATATACTATTCTTTAAATCTAGTTAGACCTTCTAGGTTTTCTTCCTATTCTAGTTCTTTAAGCTATTTTACTCTTAATGTACCTACTTTAGGCCTATTAGTAACATTTTTTAAGGCTATCTTTAGCTTACCTAGTATCTTTAATCTATAATAACCTCTTTATTCTTACTACGCTTTAATTTTATTTTTAAATCTTTTTTAGTTTTCTCCTGGTTTATATCTAGCTATTAAATTCTCTAAATCCTTAAATTTTATAATTCTGGTATAATTATTTAACTCTAAGGCTAAATATCTTATTTATTTAACGTGGGTACTTTTAACCCTAAGCTTACTTCTCTTTTAAGTTACACTCCTACCTTAGTTTATTTAGGCATTTATAGTGCCCTTATCTTGTCTTAAGAATCTTAATACCCTATAAACCTTTATCCCGTACTTATTTATTTATTTTTAAACTAAGCCTATACTTTACTTTATTTAGTTTTATTTATTATAAGTCTTTAAGCTTATTTTATTCTATTTTAGAAATCTTAAGCGTCTTTTATCTCTTCTTAAGAATTTTAAGCCTTTAGCCTTTTACCTTTATTAAATACTAAAGTAGTTTATTATCCTACTTCTCTTACGTCTTATAAAGCGATAGATATTATATCTAATAGAGTCTTAATCCCTATTATTAATCCAGTTTCTAGAGTAGATTTAACCTCTGCCTTTATTATTACGTTTTTAAGGTCTATATACTTCTAGTAAGCTACCTTTATTACCTTATTATTGCTTCTTATAATCTAATTATCTTAATTCTTAAATTCTATAGCTTAGTAAAACTAGTATATGGGAGACCTCTCTGCTAACTACTAGCTTATTATACTATTTTAGTCCTAATCTAGTTTATAAAGTTAATCTAATTCTTTATCTAACTCTCTTATACCCTAAAGTCCTTTTAACTTAGGCTCTTATAGCCAATAGCTTACGCTATACTTAGCGTCCTTATAAACTTAGTATATATTATTATAATAGAACGCAAAACTTGTTACGGCTCGTACAAATGCCTCTGAACCGAAGCTTGTAGAATGCTGTATTACGAAGATACTAAGCTAAGGAGCAGAAGAAGGTTGAGGAAAGGTCTATATACACGAGCTAAGTCTCCAAGCGAGCCCCTGACTAGGCTGCATGTAGACGTCGCAGGGGCAGTGCCCCAGCGCCGTCACATTACCCCCCCCTTCCAAAAAAAGCCTGCCCTCAGGCTTTGTAAGCCCCTTGTTAAAAGAGAAAGAAAGAGAAAGAAAAAAATCTAGCATCTAGCGCTTAATCGCGATGCTGGTTAACATAGGACTTGCAGTAGTCCTGCAGCTCCTGCTGCTGTGGGGGTGTATCGCTATACCTAGTTAACGTGGGGCAGGCAGCCGTCCTACAGCTCTTGCGAGGGGTATATCGCTATACCCAGTTGACGTAGGGCAGGCAGCCGTCCTGCAGCTCCTGCAGCTGCGAGAGGTATATCGCTAGGAGCCCTCCGTTGGTTATCGTTCCTCCTCTAAAACTCTAATACCTCCTAGCTCTACTATCCCCCCTTTTGTTATAGCGCGCCCTAAGCCATAAAAAAAAGCCCCCCTAACCCCCCTCTTATAAAAAGGTAGGTGAAAAAGTTTTAATAAGGGTGGGAGGGTTAGGGAATTATAGCTCGCATGCGTATTGGCACGAGCTCTTGTCCGTTTAGTAGCAGTACGGTGCTAGCGATGGGGTTATATTCTAGGGAGCAAAGCTCTACCTTGTATATAGTTATTACTGTAGGCGGAGCAGTAGAAGTCGGTTGGCTGTAGGCAGGGCAGTAAGTGGTCGATTAGCTGCAGGTAGAGCAGCAAGGGTCGGTTGGCTGCTGATTAAGCAGCTAGGGTTGGTCAGCTGCAGGCAGAGCAGTAGGGGTCTATTGTAATAGTAGGCATATCGGCGCTATTATTGTCTAGTTCGTGGTTCGTGATTGTAGGCGTATCGGCGTGATCGTTCGGTTGGTGGATCGTAGGCATAACGGCATGATCGGTTGGTCGGTTTGCATTTGAAGCACGTTTGGGCCGCATTTGAATTGCAGGCGTATCGCAGGCGTATCGGCGCGACGGTAATTAAGATCGTAGGCATATTAGCATGATTGTTGTCTTATTTGTAGATCGCGGGCGTATCAGCGCGATTATTTAATTGGTAGATCGCAGGCAGATTAGCGCGATCGTTCGGTTGACTATAGGCGCAGCAGTATAGTTATTGTCTGTTTGGGTCGCAGGCGTATTGGCACGACAGTAATCGGGTTTAAGGTTTAGGGTAGCAGTACGGTGCAAGCGTTAGGTGATAGTAGGCATATCGGCGCTATTATTCGGTCGTACTGTAGGCGTAGCGGTACAGTCCTTGTTTGTTTGGGGTAGCAGTACGGTGTAAGCGTTAGGCCCTTCCTAATTGATTTCGTCTCTCCTCGTACAGCTCAGTATTAATTAGGGTAGTTATCACAGCGTAGTAGCCAGAGGATAATGGGTAGGATTCGTTCTAGAGGACTTCGCGGATAACATGCACCTACCGCCTAATGGCGCGGCATGGGTCACAAGTCAGCTCGTCTTGGCCGTCGGCCCGAACCTAATATATACCAGAGGACTTCGTGGACAATATGCACCTACTGCCTAATAGTACGGCGCGGGTTATGTCTTGGCTTATCTTGGCCGACACCGCAGGATTAGTTCCAGGCTTAGTGATAGGATTACTTTTCGTTCCTCCTTGTACAGCTTAGTATTAATTAGGGTCGTCTCTACAGCTCGTGCAACTCCGTATTAGTCGAAAAGGTTAGGGGTGAGATATTATTGCCTTTCTAGGCAGTCGTCCTTATCTATAGGAGACCTTCTAGCTGCTTGAATACCGGCTCCCAGTATTAATGATAGCGACTCGACGCGTCGATGACGCGTAGCTAGGGGTGTTTGACGCGAGTCCTCGAGGACCTACGGAACGGGGGTAGGAGATTATCTAGGCCTTCCCAGGCGAGGTGAAGAGGGAGCTTTAAAACGAATGAAGTCCCCCCTGGGTGGGTGAGCTTAGTATAATGTTACGGCTTGTACAAATGCCTCTGAACCGAAGCTTGTAGAATGCTGTATTACGAAGATACTAAGCTAAGGAGCAGAAGAAGGTTGAGGAAAGGTCTATATACACGAGCCAAGTCTCCAAGCGAGCCCCTGACTAGGCTGCATGTAGACGTCGCAGGGGCAGTGCCCCAGCGCCGTCACAAAACCCTTAATTAAACACTCTTTTATTCCTTATAGCGTATTATTGTCCCTTTATATATATATACTATCTACTAGTCTTATTCCTATTACTATATAGTTACTCTAACTGCTTTTAGGCGTAGTATTATATATTTAAAGGACTATAGTCCTTACCTAGATAGTTCTCTTCCTTATAGTAAATCTTAGAATATAATTAGAGTTAATCTATTAAGCAACTACTCTACTAGTTATTGTTATGTTATTAACTTATTCTTACCTATATACCCAGCCTATTAATAAGTCTACTATAGTATTTCCTATAAGGCTTTGTTATATATTTACTACTAAGGTTACGGTATTAATAAGTTAAATAATATACCGCTAAAAGCACTAGCTATAACGCCGTTAACGGTAGTAACTGCTCTAGGATTAGGTAACAATACTAGTATAGTAAATACTAACTTATAACTAGTTACGGTTAAATAGCTATAGGAAATAGTTAATCGATTAATAAATAACAGTAGGATATTTAAAGAAAGGATTAATGGGATTAGAGTAGCTAAAGTTAAGCTACTATTAATTAAGCGATTCTTAGGGGAGAAGTTAAAGCTTAAAGGATTCCTTATATAAATGCACTTTAAGGTTATATAAGAGGGAACGAAGCTAGTAATATTTATAGACTAAGTGGCTTATATAGGATTGTTTCTAATAGGGAGAGTACTTAAATGGTTTAAATTTTATCTTACGGAGGTATAAGAATACGGCATATTAACTACTAGTTAAGAAGTGTAATATATATTCACTAGCTAGGATAGGTTTACAGAACGGCTAATATAGATATTTAGAGATCTAAAGGTAACTATAACAGTAAAGTAGAAGCTTTAAAACCTAGTATAATAAACTTTAGTAATTAAGTATACGACACAGTTTTAAATATTAGCTATATATGTTAAATAGAATAATAAGGCGCTTATAGCACAGTATAAGTAGGGACTTAAAGTAAAAGTCTAGGACGTAATTATCCTAATAGAAGATACGGAAACCCTAAGGGAACTAATTAATTAAGCAATTAAGATTAATAATAGAATTTACTAAAGGGAACAGACTAAGAAGGGTTAGGATAGAGTTTTATAGTTATATAAGGCGCAGAGTACGTAGCGATAAAGTTAAAATTAGAAACTATAGTATAACGCAGAGCTAATAGACCTAAGTAGTACTAAAGAATCTAGGAGATAAAATAAGAGATTATAGAAACCTAGGAGTTAAAGATTAAGTAATTATAGGACTAGGGAGCAAAGGCTAAACTAGGGATTATAATAGTAGAAGATGTTTAGGCAGACTCTATATTAAGATAAATAGTTTAAAAAGTGAGCTTATATAAATTGCGGAAAATAAGGTTATTTTATTAGAAATTATAAAGATAGTTAGAGAAACTATATAATAAAGGGAACTGGACTAGTAGACGACATATATATATAAAGGGACGATAGTATATTATAAGGAATAAAAAATGTTTAATTAAGAGTTTTGCGTTTTGCTATAATAACGTATAACTAAAAATTTATAAAGACGCTAAGTATGGCGTAAGCTATTAGCTATAGGAGCTAAAATTATTAGAGTTTAGAGGAACTAACGAACTATTACGTAAATTAGATATTAAAGACGATGAATTTAATATAGGCGAAATATTTACTAATAATAAGGTAATAAAGGTAGCTTACTAGGAGCGTGTGGGCCTTAAAATAGTTATATTAAAAGTAGAGACTAAAACCTTTATAGAATAAGAATTAGTAATAGAAATTATAACACTATTAGATACGGCATCTATCGCTTTATAAAACGGAAGGAGAAGCATCTAATAAGAAGAATTAAGTAAGTAGACAACTACTAGTGCTAACTTACCACTTAATAAAGGTAAAAGGCCACAGGCTTAAGATTCTTAAGATAAGATAAGAGATGCTTAAAATTCCTAAAATGGGATAAAATAAGCTTAAGGACCTATAATAAACAATAACTAATAGAGTAGAGCAGTAGCTTAGTTTAAAGATAAATAAATAAGTACGGGATAGAGTTTCCCAGAGGCATAAGATGCTTAAAGTAAGATAAGTAAGATTTAAGACTTTTAAGACGAGATAAGAATACTATAGAAGCCTAGTTAGACTAAGGCTACAGCTTAGCTTAAGAAAGAAGTAAGCTTAAGATTAAAAATCTTATAGGACTAAGATTTTAGCAACAGAATAAGGACTATTAAAGAAATTGCGAGTAAGGCTTAGTAATAGGATTAAGAAATTAATACCTTAATTAAGAAGTAAGAAGACTTTAAGGATCTACTTATATAATAAGCAAAGAAAGAAACTATAGAAGAATTTAGGTAAAGAATCCTTATATAGTAAGAATATAAGCTAGAATAAAGATTTAGTATACTAGGATGTATAAGGAATAGAGTACCTATATAGAGGATTACTAGTGGGCTAAGGGCAGGAACGCTAAGAGTAAAATAGTTAGATAAATTAGAAGAAGAAAAAGACTTAGAAATTTTAACTAGGTTTAAAGAACAATATATAAAGGGCTATTATAATATAGTAATAAGAAGATACTTTCTTATAGATAGACCGTATATGCTTAAGAAACTATACTAAAAGTAGTATAGGTAGCAATATAATAATAAGTAAGAAGATTTTTATATAGTTAGATAAATAAGTTATTTAAAACTACCTA
>Ga0307515_10024856_pt1 | contig 10401 bp, 1 predicted proteins | sample 17_EM_MG_FD_194513 | JGI IMG/M metagenome (GOLD analysis project Ga0307515, IMG submission 194513) | Populus trichocarpa ectomycorrhiza microbial communities from riparian zone in the Pacific Northwest, United States - 17_EM | ecosystem: Host-associated > Plants > Roots > Unclassified | place...
AAATAATTAAACTGGTAATAAGATTCTAGAGTAGTTTAGAAATAATTGCTCTAGAAGTGGTAAATATATAGTTTAGAAGCGGTAACTATATTAAGTAGCACGTAAAAGGAATAAAGATTATTACTTATAGCTAGCTACAGATTCTCCTATATATCCCTCTACTAAAGTATTAAATATTACTTTAAGCCTAGACGAGAACCAGTAGCGTATAATTAAAAGTAGATTTAGTTTAGAAGGGGGGCGATTTAGTAAGCTTAGGAGGCGGTTTTATAAGTTACGCTAATACGCTTTAGTTAGTGCTAGGCTATAGCAGGGATTTTAAAAGGCTTACGCCAGGCCTATAATATTTAAATCTAGATTAGAGAGTAATGTATTCGTTATACAAGGACCCTCTAGGGAGAATAACTGCTATATTAACTTTAATAGAAGGTTAAAGGGTGTTATATTAAACGTATTCTAATAAAATAACTATACTTCTACCGGAGAATTAGAGGGTGCCGTATTTAACGGGTTTAAATCATCCTAGGAGGATAGCGGCTGCATTAGTTTTGGCAAATTATTAAAGGGCGTAGCATTAAACGTATTCTAGCGAAATAACTATACTTGCCCTATTGCGTTTAAAGTATTCTAGTTATCCTATAGGGGCGGCTACTACATTAGCTCTTATAGATTATTAAAGGGAGTGGCATTAAACGTGTTCCAATAAAATAACCGTACTTACTCTACTAAAGAATTAGTGGCTACCACACTTAACAAGCTTAAATTGCCCTAGGAGGATAGCGGCTGCATTAGCTCTAGTAAATTGTTAAAGGGCGTAGCATTAAATGTGTCCTAATTGCGATTAAAGGGCGTAGCATTAAACGTATTCTAATTAGGTAGCTATACTGGTTCCGCTAGAGAACTTAAGGGTACTATACTTAACGTGCGCCTAAATAGCTCTCTGCGTAGCTATAATACCAATTACTTAAACTTTACTTAAGAACTAAAGGGCGTTGCCTTAAATTTATAAATATTTATATACCGGGTAAAACTTAATAGTCTTTAAAACTCTTATTTGTATATATAGCAGTATTTATCTAATTAACTCTTTTCTTTATAAAACTTCCTTAAATGTTTTTAGATATTATATAACTTGCTAAAACAGCAGGTACAGAATAGATACGGAAATTTCTTTAAAGGTTCCCTTCCCTTCTTAAAAGATAATATATAATCCGTAGCTTATATATTATTCTTAGTCCGATAATACCTAATATTCCGCTTACTTTAGTAAGGTTTAGAGATTATAGAGTGACCGCGTTTTTATATTAGAGGTATTGCAATATATAGGGTTATACTAGATTCCTAAGTTTTAGTAGATAGAGATTAAATAGGTTCTATTACTTATAATTCCTACACCTCTAAATACATATTCTATATAGTATAGGAGAGATATCTATAGTTCCTGCTATATAGGGGACCGAAGGCTTTAAACTATCCCTACTACAGTTAATGACGGATACTCATCATTTGCGCAGGAGGCTGCTAGGTGCCATAGGGGAATTAGTATAAATCTCTAAGGTCGCGGACTTTATTAAGCTTTATTACTAAGTAAAGAGGCTGCTTATAATTAGGAGGAATTATAATACTAAAGGAGTTATTATACGGATACTAAGGAAGGCAAAATTAGGGCTTATTATTGGCAAGACTATAAAATAGGAAAAGATTAGGAGGAATAAGAGCGAGAATCTGGATAATGCGCGTTACGTTAGTATATTATGTGCAGGCTATAGGGGCTAAGCTTATTAAATAGAGAATTACAAGCCGCTAGGGTAAAAGCACTAGAAATAAAAAGCGTACTAAGCAAGCCTATACCTTAGTAAAAGAGGTACTTAGAGATATTAAGGCCTAAGAAAGCGCATATAAAAGAAGGCGGCACTATAAATACGGCTGTTAAAACTAATCTTAAGACCCTAGCCACTCTTACTACCTTTTTTTAGCTTAAGGAGGCTAGTTTCTTAAGGCGCTATAGGAGTTCTAAAGGAGTCCTATATAAGTTATATAGAAGTCCTAAAGGAGTTATAGAGGAGTCTTAAAAGATTCCTAGAGGATTATTAAGAGATTACTATTAAGGGGCACAATATTCTATAAAGGTGGTTAGAGGGAATTAGGCTATAACCTAGCCTTATAGCCGCCCTATTACCCTACTACCCTATTATACTATTGCCTTATCGCCTTATTACCTTCTTACCCTTTTTTACTTTAGTTAATCTCTTTATTAGCGGACACCCCTGCTTTTTAAAATAATATATAAACTTCCTGTTATAGCATTTATTAGCGCTAAGTTTATTTATTTACTTATTCTTAGTTAAGTAGTGCTTTTATAACTTTGTTTACCAACTACCTTATAGCATTCTCTCCGCTTTTAAATAATTTTTTACTTCCTCCCTCTCTAAACTATTTTTAGAGTCTCCCTTTATTACTAGCTTAAAAATATCTCTTCTATTTCAGCTAAGTTGTTATACGTATTATTAGAGCTGTTTTAGTGTACTAGACTAGCTATTAAGGTTTATACGTACAGCCTCTTAAAGTAAATTACTAACTAAAAATTAGGCTCTATTCTTGTGGAGATTCTATATAAATATTCCAAAAACTATTTTTAATAAGGATTTCCTAGTCGTTACCGGCATTACTATACTTGCCTTTCTACTCCTAATTTCTAGCTTTATACTAGTATTTTTCCCACAACACTAAATAATAGGGCGTTTATTAGCTTTCTTAGGTAGTCTCTTAATAAATATATTATTAGGTATAACTCTTACTACTTTTACCTAAATAGTAAGAAAATATAAAAGGTTAAAAGTGTTATAGCTCTTATGCGCTACGGTTATTCTTATACTATATTTTAGTATTTACTTTGCATTTATTAATATATATCTATTCCTTTTAGTAAGCTACTATAGTAATACTTTAGTGACCTCTACTAATATAAATAGGGATACTCTCTTATAGAATATATTACAAACGTTGCCGTCGTTTTACTACAAGCTTGGTCGCTTTATATTAAATACTAATAGCATAATACAACATCTTACGACATACCTATTAGCCCTAGTAACTCGGAGAAAGCTATATAGAGATATTTAAACCTTAAATACCTTAACCGACCCATTAGCCCTAATAACTTAGAGGAAGCCATAATATTAAACCCTAAATCCTCCTATACTAAAACTAATCGTAGGAGGAATAGGTTAGTTCTTAGTTATCTTAGTTACTTCTTAGGCTAATACTAGCTTAGTAATTTTAATATTTACGTTAGCCATTCCGTTAATATAACCTATAAGGCGTAAAGAGAAGGCGAGACCTTTCTATTTAAGAATTTTAAAGCTGTAGATAATCCCCCGCTAGATAAGGGCCTTCAATCTAAGGTATATAGCCTATAGTAGGATTATATCTTTCTACCTAAGAAGGTTAAAGCTATAGATAACTTCCTACCGGATAAGGTTTTCCTTAGAGATAATTACTATATACTTTAGTTATACCTTAAACGCATATATCTTAAGCAAGAGTGGAGAGACTTTATATCCCAGATGCTAGAGCTTAGCAACTTAAGGGGGGAGGCTGTAGAAAAGCTAAGGCTATAAGAGGTACATATAAGGAACTATTAAGTTATTTAGGAGGAATTTTCTTCCTAGGTAGCAGCTATATATAGACTTTATTAAAGCTTAAAGCCTTTTACTACCTTTAAACTTCCTTAGAAAACCCAGCTAAGGTATAGCTCCTCCTTTAAAGGCACGTAGTATTATCTGAAATTGCCTTATATAGCTAAGGTTAAGATATACTTTATTAAAGCCACTAAACGCGTCTCTAGCTCTATACCTCATTATATAAAACTAGACTATAGTTTTCATTTATTTTTAGAAGGGAAGGCCTTATATAAAGTCCCTTATTATTATATAAAACTTTTATACTAGAAGTATACCAAATTTTTAAGGGCTAAGAGTGGGGACACGCTAGCACTCTATAACTTAGCTAATTACTTCTAGTTATGCGATAAAGCCTTAACAAGTAACGGTCTAAATATCTATAGGTTTTATTATAGATAGGTAACTAGGGTAATTAGGGGAATATACACCTAAGCACGAGCTAGAGTGTAGTGCATTTACTTTACCCCTCTTAAATAGTTAGACTTTTATATTTTAAAGTCTAAGCCGCGATTTATAGGGCAAACTACTAATTCAAAAAAGCCCTAAATACTACCTACTCTCTTACTCGTTAATCTAAAACGTGCTAGCTCCTATATATTAACTAGTACCGGAACTAAGCCCCTATATATAGCCCCATACCTTAAGCCTATTACTTAGCTTAAAGTTAGAAGGATATTAGTATAATTTAGCACTCTAGGGCTTACTAGCTTAGCTATTAAAACGCCTCTATATTTATAGTAGCCCACTAATAGATTTTTTTATAAGTAATTGGTGTTCTGTTTTTGCTTTCTAGGTTAATCGGCGCCTCCGATTTTGGGCCTATATATATTTTCACTGCCTTTAAATAATTGGGGTTAAACTATATTACAGTTAGCCCTCCACTAACCTTCGCTACGCATAACTATATATCCGCATTAAGTTGCTAACACCGCCTTCTAATATATTTGGCGTACTAGGTTTAGACCTACACATACCCTTATTATTTTAGCAAGACATTAGCCATATATAGCATACTTAACCTTTAACCAGTCTTCGATATGCATATAACATAGCGTATACTATCGTTTCATTGGCCGATGCATTAATAAACCACTAAGTCCAGACCTCCAAAGCCGACATTCTTATTACTTACTATATTATATCTTCCTAGGAAGGTTCCCAATCCTAAGGATACTCTTACAGCCACTCTTACAACTCTTAAAGCCGCCCCTATAGCGGTGAGATTTTAAGTCCTTGCTGCTAACTTTAATGAAAGCGTTCGCACGACCGATGGCAATTACTCTATACTCGTTTATATCGCAATACCTCTTAGTAACCACACCATATTGAGTTTAAAGATCCTTCGTAATACGATTTACAAAGAAGGTATTAAGTACGCAGTTAGTACATATAATATTTCCGGTAAAGCCTATAAGAAGCTTCCTAATAGACTTACGGTTTTACGCTACTATCTAAGTATATATCCTTTAATAATATAATTTTCTGGACTAATTACAATATAGAGTGAGGGGCGAAAACTAGAAGAGAAGCCTTTAAATAAGCACTTAAGGAATATATAGCAGAACAACGGAATAAAGAATAGATTGCATAGATGGCTGGAAAGCTTAGGCTATAGGAGTAGGTAAGCCGGCTCACTCGCTGCCAAATTAAGGGTGCTATATGTTAGAGGCTACGGAAATACTACTATCTAATTATATAAAGGAATGTTTTGTAGGTGCATAGAAATAATTAGAAAATTTTATATAGACTATTAAGGAATATAGAGTCCTATAAAACATTTTTGTCGTTATATTTTTAAGATAAGGTTTAAAATAAATAAGACTTAGTATAACTTAGACAAAGGACCTAGGGTTAGTATATCTACTATAAAGACTAATCTCGTCTAAGAATAGCGTCTAAAATCTAGGGTAAATAATAGATTAGTTAGCTAGACACTGGGATTTTTCCACCTCTTTAAAGCCCTTTACTACTTTAATACTTATAGACCTTATTATAGTGCCACCCCCTAGCTATAGCTGTAAGAATCTTATTGGCTAGGGAATTTCGGGTACTATATATCGCGATAAACTTTAAAATAAGGTTATTAAAGCTCTAAATAACGCGAATTTTTAACGCTTTATTAAAGTTAAAAAGGAGATCTATAAGAGACTCGGTTAATATAATAGACTCTTATAATACTATAGCAGCGAACTTTTCTAGAAGGATAACCGCATGGCGATATATCTAGAACGCGCTCTAAACGGCCAGCTCTATGGGTTTCTTTAGGATAGAAGTAATAACGTTAATCAAATTTTATAAATATGTTAGATTTCACAGCTTGCGGACGTTCTTAAATATGTTTACTCTAGATATATTATACACGGTAATATTTTATACCACAATATTCTTTTAGATAAATATTTAAATGTAAAGCTAATTAACTTTACTAGTTTATTAATTAATAGGTCTCCTCTTCTCGCTTTATACTCTATTTAAGCCCAAGCTCTATATCTAAGCACGCCTTAGAAGGACAAAATTTTTGCCTTTAAATCGGCTTATTATTATATCTTAATGCGTTATATTACCTTTTATAAGCTTTCTAATAATAATATAGAAGATCGTTATAAATAAGGAATATTTCCCGAATTAAAGTCCCTAGGGGCCTTTAGAGTTATTATTAGAGGCTATTAAAATGGCAAATATAACCACATAGATAACGTTATTAAAGAAATAGATAAGTAAGGTATGTTTATAAAACTAGGAATTTTAACTATTTAAACTTATTCGCAGGTTTACGGAATCTATCCCTAGTAACGGCGCCGTGGCACTTCCTCTATACTCTTAAGGCTTTCCTTTTAATATTTATAAAATCTTGTCTTTAGCTTAAAAATCTAAAGGCTTCTCTGTCTAGATTTATACCTTACCTATTTCTTAGGCGTTATTGGCGTTAATAAAGGTAAGTTTTGTACTTTATAAGTCTATTAGTCTTACTATCCTTCTATATAGTGTAATATACTAACTATCCTTTATTTAGAATATGCTAGATAATCTCTAGTTACTAGCAAGCTCCTAAACTGCGCTATACTTTATATTATAGGTATTAGGTTAGGATATACTTACCCGCCTTATATAATGGCGCTAGGGTAGAGTACAATACGATTTATCTTTAAGGAATGTCTTAGTCTCTTCTAGCACTTTTTATATTTAACGGTAATCTTAGTAGATTAGCATATCTTAAGTATAAAGAAGTTTATAATTCGACGAATTCTTTTAAGTATATTAATAGTAAAAGAGAGGATTCGTAATATAAATAAATAGGTACTATAATGCCTAGTAATATAATAGGTCTCACAACTTATAAGGCTCTATTTTAATTAGATATACATAACACAGATAAGTTAGTAGTAAAATTTAGATAAAAACGGCTGTATACAGCAATACCGCGTTAAGAAAATGCACTTAAATAATTAGACCACTAAATATAAACCCTGGCTTCCTATTTTTGCGGGACCAACTAAAATATAAGGATACGCCTAAGCTACTAGCCCCGTCCCTTCTATATAGCAACTCTGCCCTTTATTTCCGCAACTTTAGAAAAAAAGTGCACCTATGATAATCTAGCTTTGGCTTGTTAAACGCGTCTTTAGTAAGACTTAAGGGTATCTTTAAAATTTAAAAGCCCGCTCTTATAAACCTAGGTAGGCTTCTAAGCCACCTTATATTTGCGCCCTAACTTAGTTATTCTTTCCCCTAGAATATTATTAATCTCCTATTTATTATCTAAGCTCACTTTATTAATTTTGTCTTTTTTAGTCCGGGTATAACACTTTATAGTAGGCTCTAGGTTTAAAACGTTGCTCTAGTTATTAGCGGCGCCACCGCTGTTACCGTCCTTGTCCTTATTATAAGTATAATTGCTAGCCTTATTATATGGCGGTTTAGAGCTATAGAGAAGGGTAGGCTCCTAAAGTAAAGGGCTAGCGGGCTATAAAGTGGATACCGCTTGCTAGTTAACTTGCGGGTATTAAGAGTTAAGGTTAGGTATAGAGGGGCTAAAAGATAAGTCTTCGCGATAGGTGGGTGGCCTTTATTACTTCTAGGGACGCGGATTATTACCACCCTTGCTACCCCCGCTACTCTCTTTAGCAGGGTTATTAGAATTATAATTAGTAATATTATCCCGCTTAAGCTTCCGCTTCCTTAATATAAAGGATAATTTACCTCCTATATTCCCTTTCTTATAATTACCCTCCCTAATAAGCGGATTATCTATATATTATAGTTATTAGGTTATAGTAACAATATTTTTAATATTTATAACTTACTAATATTATCTATATTATTAGCTATTAAGGAGTCTTAGTTAGTCACTACGTGGGTCTCTAACTTTTGTATAGCCTGGGGGACAGTTATAACATTAATTCCCTTAGCTAGGCTATCTATTTTATTAACGTCTTCTACTGTAGGTTTAAGATGGTTATACGTAGATACGCTAAAGAGATCTTCCAGCTCCTCTAAAGAAGGTAACCCCTTATCCTCGTCATTCTTATCGCTGTAGTTATTTCCGCTACCTAATAATTGTTAAGTAAGACCATTATATAGGGGGGAAGTGTATACCTAACCTATAAGGTGCTAGTTAATCGCCGACTTTATTAGCTTTATTATTAGTATTACTAGCTCCGTCCCCTTTGGCTTCGGGTTCTAAGTCTAGGTTAGCTATATTATCTTCAATAAATATTAGATTTGCTACTACCCGTTAAACATGTTTATAGTTATTAGGAAAAGGAGGGGATAATTACTAAATTACCTTAATTGCTTCCTCTAGTGTCTTAGCTGTTACTTATATTCTTATAAATATCTTTATACTTATTAAAAGCCTTAGGATCTGCGGGTGCCTTATTAGGTAGAATATTTAAAAAAGGCAATATAAAATAACTTGCCTAAGCGCAACTAGGCCAAATATTTTATAGAATTATCTTTTAGAGAGAAGCGAGGTACTCTCCCCTTTTTCGTCCTCTTTTTAAGTATATTACTTACATTTAACTTAAAAGCCGTAATCGCATAATACTAAAAAGCCTTTAGTTTTTTAGGGGGTGTAGTATAAAAATTAATATTATTAAGTAAAATTTATAAATTAAAACAAAGGGGTTAAGAAGATGCTATTGTTATTGCCGCCATTATTATTAGAATTGTTATTGCCTTATGCCTTTCTAATAGCCCTAAAGGACGGGTTACGCTAGGCTTTTAAGTCTATACTAGTCCCCTCTTTGCTACTAGCTTATATCCGCAGCATCTATACTAAAATAACCTCACTAACTTAATAGCGAATTAAAACGTGTAATCTACGCTCCGTTAGTAATTACCATTTATAATATATAAAGGTTTGTATAAGCTTAAACTCTATTATAAGATTAACGCCTATTAGGAAACTGTAATTAAGACCTAACTAACTAAGCTAGTATATTTAGCCTCTAATAGGGGCTTCGCACTAAGCCTCCTTATTAAGGAGGTTAGTAGCGAAGTGCCTCTGCCCTTATTCCTTAGAGTTAGAGCTAGCGCTAATATATCCGTTTTCTAACCCGATTATACTAGCAAACTAGATCTTCTATACTAGATCTTCTGCGAGACCATAATTCCTAGGGTTAAATAGGTAGGGGGCATGCCGTAATTCTACTATAAGTATTAAAAGACACTCTAAGTAATAAGGGCATCCTTAAATCTCTCCCCTAGATCTAAGGAACTTCCTTAGTTATACTCTATAGAGCCTACAGCCGCTATTTAACCTTTTAAATATATATAAAAGCCTTGCTTTTATCCTTACCTATAGCTGGATATTATAAATAACATAAGGGCCTAGATAGCGCGAGTAGATTAGGCAATCACGCCCGTATCTATCTCACTACATCCTTTTAGCTAATATAGCTACTGTATAAAGTCCATCTCCGTTAGGAGATTAAATGCGCGAATTTTTCTCTAGTATTTATCAGCTAAGAGTAAGATTATAATACTAGCTTTACTAGAAGCTAGGCTATGCTACTGGATAGGCTATTTACCCCTAGATTCCGCCTTATAAGTCTTAGGTTTATATAAAGGATATTTTTATATAACCTATACCTCCTTAGCTAAATAGGGGGCTAGATTAGACTAAAGCCTAGTAGCTTTTCTAATTGTAATACAATCCTCTAATTATTAGGGAAGAGTAAGGTCTAAGTCTAGGTTAAAAAGGTGCTAAGGAGGGCAAGGGCTTCCAGCTTCTAGCGGCGCAGCTTTAACTAAGCTAAGTAACTAGCATTAGCCTATAGTTTTGCTAAGGACCTACTTCAGCGTCCGGCTTCGCCTTTATTATAACGCTATAATGCAATACTGCCTAACGCGTCCCGCAGCTCGCAGCAGCTATAACCCGTATAATCCATTACTAGGCGGTTTTTAGCACAGCCATTTATATCTATTCCGACAGGGATTAAGTTATATATTATAGTTACGTCTAAGACACTACTAGAGGCGGAGGTAAAGAAGAGGATGAATAAAAATATTATTCCGGTGCACTAATCGGTAGAAGACGTAGGCAGGAGGAAAAGAGAGAGGAAAGGAAGAAAGGAGGAATATAGTAGGGCCGAAGTATGCGTTAACACCAGAAGAGAGTATAAATATATCCTATAGAAAGGGCCGAAGAGTTACAGTGCTAGGTAATCGTTAGTATAAAATATACGGAGATTAGGGAAGGGGCAGAGCACCTATA
>Ga0307515_10024857_pt1 | contig 10400 bp, 15 predicted proteins | sample 17_EM_MG_FD_194513 | JGI IMG/M metagenome (GOLD analysis project Ga0307515, IMG submission 194513) | Populus trichocarpa ectomycorrhiza microbial communities from riparian zone in the Pacific Northwest, United States - 17_EM | ecosystem: Host-associated > Plants > Roots > Unclassified | place...
AGTTTTGAAAATCATTGAATGATTAGTAGCTATGATTTAACATCGCCAGGCGTTGTGTAAACGGCTTCAGCATAACTGCAGCCCCTGCGAAGAGTGTAACACACGTGTCCTTCTGATGGTGCGTAAATGTCACCACAAAGTAAAGGAGTACGTATGCAATGCGACGTGGAGCCTGCAATCCTCCGTCAGAGTGTACGAGGTTCCGTCAGAGCCGTCAGAGCCGTCCGGTACACCGGGGTGTTTCTGACGGAAACTAGCGTTGTTGCTGATGGTGTGTATGCCTTCTTGGAGTGATTATCATCGTATTGTGCTCGTTCTTGGCACAATACTTCGAACCATCGATTGTGTATATCTTCAGCTTCCTGGTGGAAATCATCCTTTGGAAGAGCTGAACGCATCGCAAAGCGAACAATGATGTACTCTCTATTCTATGACATCAGTTGCGTCTGCTTTTTCCACTGATAGGTGATTGTAGCTGAGTTGGATGGCTGCACAGTTTGGACAGCTTGAGAACTACTCAGTTTGCTCCAAGATGCACAAGGTCTGAGCGGTAAAAGTGGTATGAGATGCCAAAGCAACGCCCGGTGTTGCAAACTGTCCTCACCGCAAGTACTACATGTCGTCTTGAGGCTCCTCATTCATGCGGTGCTTGGTGGTTGCGCAAGATGAAGGCTGGGCCATTTTGTGTTCACGAACCAACAACACGCAGGATATGAATCAAATCGCAGGAACTCGAGTATGTATATCCCTTCTTCCCGTCTACACCTCCATTATCTATTCCTCCCATACTAAACACACCGGCAGCAATTAAACACACCGCCAGCATCCTGAACTATCTCGACATCACGTGACTGTTACAAAACAACACTTCTTGTTCCCAAACACACCCGATAACCTCAACAACTTCGTATGTCACTCTGGGCTTCTTTTCGCTCTGTTCAACTGTATAATAATGCAAACGCCTCTGATGTAGATTGATTTTCAACTCGCAGCGATGGCACCAGAGGGCAGCCCCAAAGGAAAGGGGAAGGCAACTGCTAGGGCAAAAATGCCGACATCAGTCATAAATAGAGGACTGTCATTGGATCGGGGCCGTATAAAGAGATCAATCACGGAACACATCCGTGGACGCATACAGATATACAATGTTTGCGGCGTCAAGGATGAGAGAGCCTGGGACCTCTTTCATGATATAATCTTTCTTGATCCAGTCACGACTTTTCACTTTTCACAATTCCAGCTGATCTGGCAGCATAGCAGGAGCAGGAGTGCAACTTTTCGGGAGTGGTGGGCAGCATTCCGCTCATATATGGGGCAAATGTTTGACACAACCCGTAACTGAATGAACAATTTGAGGTGGGACAACCCACGTGCCTTCCGAGATCAAGTCGATCGCTCCAGACTGCATACAACTTCCTTGGGAAAGGTTAAACGCACCGGTGAGCGTTTCTCTTGGCACGGTAGCGATGATCTCAGGGCCAAGATCTAGTCGCGAAGCTGCCGGCAGTACAATCCAGGCGACTTCCAGGCCGTTGGACCACTGAAATGGGATTAGATAACCTACGATGATGATCAGGATGAGAAATGGGCGGATCCCGCAGGGCCGAGCAGTGAACAGAGCTGTGCTAGCGATGACAATGACAATGACGAGAGCGAGGGTGAGTAGGACACGAAGGGCAGTGAGAAACGGACCCGGAACGGGAAAGGAACAAAGGATGGGACGGGAAATGGGAAGATGGGGAAGGGGAAAAGGAAGTGGAAGGGGAACAGAAATAGTAAAGGGAAAGCCATTGTTATACTGTATGAGGCACACTCGGACACAGAGGGCGAACTGGAGTGGGTAGATTCAGAGCCGGAAGCATCGCACGCCATGACTATTTCCTCAGATAATGATACCGACTCTACCGAGTTGGACTGCGAATACAACTCATAACCTGATGCTGATGTGGTTATGCGCATGGAGGATGATGTGGACACACCGGACGGCAATGATTTAGACGGCGATGTGGATATGGACAGGGACGGCGACGATGAAGAGGAGGAAGATGAAGAGGAGAATGACTAAAAGATGTAAGATGAGGAGGAGGAGGAGGAGGTGGTGGATGAGAATGAGGAGGAGGATAAGGATGAGGATGATGGCAAAGAACCTCGGACAATTGGCGAGGGAGAAATGGAAAATGAATCGGATGACGATGTAGATACCATCGTGGACGATCTGCCAATCGTGCTATCTGAGCCAGGCGAGGAGATGAGCGAGCATGCCCCACGGCCACAACCTCCGGCGCCTGCCCCATGGCCACAAACCCCGGAGCCATGCCCACGACCACGACCTCCGGAGACTCATCCCCTCAATGGGTTGGAGCATTTTGGGCTTGTGACGCTGCAAAATCCTCGCCCGGCAGTGCCAACTCTGCAAGAAGCTGAAGCAGCCGGAAACACCTCTGATGTGGATGTCGATGTGGATGTGGATCAGCAGCTGCTGATTCAATCGGGAGGTGGAGACAGTCTCCCCGATGCCCCTTACCGAAGATGTCCCTCTCCCTAATGTCCCTCTCCGTCAGGCGCGCCCAGACGGCTCGGTGGGCGAGCAGTGAACCAGTCCTCGCGTTGGAGAGGAGGCGATGTTTGTTGCGTTCAGGTTAGGGTCAGGTTCTTGTGTTGATCGTTTCCTTTGTGCTAATATACTGATCTCAGACATTTATCATTACACCCGTCGCGAGGTTTTCGGATCGCTTAAGGTTTAATTCATTTATGGGTTGTGTACTGCTTTTATTTGTATTGGTTTTAGTATATTCATAGTATTATGGGACATTGCGCATGCAGCATTTTTGCAACTCCTGGTGTGTAAGGAACCTCCTTGTGATGGTGTTGAGGCTCAATAAGTTAGCTAAAAGTATCTTGAGATTACACATGAGGCTGCTCAGGCTCAGCACGAACTTTCTTCCATATCTACAGTGTATTGTCCACTCCTTGCGTGTCGTCGATATTGCCAGAGAAGACCCCTTTCTGTTTCCCCGAATTTTCATGCCGAAAGAATTTTACCTCAGATAGCTGGCGACTTAATCATATCAAATTACATGATACTGAACACCTTCAGGTTGCACACCAAAAGAATCAAACTATTCGCAGCGCGCCCCGCCGTATTGAACCCACTCGGCGTCGTGAATTCAACGGGAACAAATATTCAGTCGAAGACTTGGACGCGTTTCCCTACCTTGAATCTGTTGAAAACATCGCAGACGCATAGTCTCAACCACCGCCACATCTGCAGTGGACGGACATAGACCCCGGCGGCGGCGCTCCGCTGATAGGTTACATTGCTGAGCCATGGGAACCTGACGCTCAGGGCTGCCTTGAGACCAAGCTACAATAGAATCTATACTACCCGTTTGCGACGCGTGAAGAGTACAAATACATCCAGTGTGGGATCAAGGAGAAGGGCATGAAGACATACTATGACAACGTGCTGAAGGAGGAAGACACCGCTCTGCGTTTCCCACGCTTCAAAATCAGGGATGGCGTGGAGAAGCTCATGGCTAGGATGGCAGATGATCAGGCTCTCGGGGAGTGGGAACTACACACTCTCGAGGATATGAGATGTAATGACAATCACCAACGCCCTATCAAATACTGTAGTCGAGACATCATCAAAGGCATGAGATGGTTGATGCGGCAGCCAGCTCATGCCGAGCATCTCATTTTCGCCCCTCAGCGCTGCTGAAACAGAGATATGCCCCCGAAACGCCTCTATACTGAAATGCGCACTGCAGACTGGTGGTGGGATACACAGGTAAGGAGAGATTCTCCATGATAATAACGTGCTAATCAACGTTTAGCCAATGCTCAGAGTGGGGGATACACTGGTTCCCTTGATCTTCATATCCAACGTAACACATCTCTCGAATTTTGCTGGCGACAAGAAAGAGTGGCCTGAATATATGACAATTGGCAATCTATCTTCGGAGATCCGCCAGACGCCCTTGACCCACATCGTCGTAATGGTTGCTCTCCTACCGATTCCAATCAAGAACCCCAATATTCCCCAGAAGCGGCTGGGTTAGCAGCGGCAAACAAACCGAGAGGTGCTGAACGAAGTACTCCGGCGGGTATTCCAGACACTCACCTTTGAACAACATCCCAGTGCCGGGAGTGGGTATTACAACGTTCTCTGTGCAGATGGCAACATCAGGCATTGCAAACCGGCTTTAGCAGCATGGCCTGCAAATTGTGCAGAGTATAGCGACCTACATCATCTCGAGCGGCAGGCCTGGTTTTCGTCCGAGTGCCTAAAGAACGAACTTGGACATCATGTGCATCCTAACAAGCAATACCCCTGGCGGGATCACAACCGATAGGCAACGCTCAGTGATGCCAACACCAAGGCAGCCGATACCAAACTCTCGTCGCGCCATCTTCACCGAGGATACATCGTGTTTCGACATATTCCCTGTATTGTGAGCGACCTCCCTAAGCCCGACCTCCTCCATACAATGCAGATCGGCATGCTTGACCACCTCCAGAAGGGGAGTTTCCACTTCATGAAGACGCACAAACGGCTCGACAAGTACAATGCAATCTGGTTCTCTGTGCCTGCTTACCACGACCTCACACCAAATAATATGTCATAGAAGGAAGTTTCTCAATGGAATGGGAAGGAGATGAAAGAAATGAGCCGGTACCTGCTTGGAGTCGTAAGGCAGTCTCTACGAGGCACAAACCCCGCTCAGCATCCCATATTCAATCGCGCAATTGAATGCACACAGGCATTGTTCGAATTCTATATGTATGCTCCATATACATCCCACCATGATGCAACATTGAGCTACATGGAGGATGCCTTACATCGTTTTCACACCTTCAAAGATGTGTTCTTACTCAGGCGAACTAGCACAAAGGCGAAGGCCAAGGCCAATGCCCAGAGAATGGAACTCGTGAAGAAGCGAATGGTAGACGAGGAAACAAATGTGGAAACTCGGACGCTGTCCCAGAAGCAGCGCAAAATGAACGACTGGCGGGATTATATCCGCCCCGAGATAGATCTTTCCAAGGAGTTAAATGCCAACTTCAAGTTTCCGAAGATCCACTTGATGTCTCATTGGGCCGAACAGGTTTGTCGATACAGAGCCTTGCAACAGTATTCTGCCAAGAGACATGAACAAGCTCATGAAACGAACCTCAAGGATGGTTGGAACGCCTCCAATCATAATCTCAACTACCTGCCGCACGTAATCACTTGTTAGGGTCGCATCGTCTGCTTCTAAATGAGAGAGCTCAATGTCCAATCCCTCACTCAGCGTCGGGAGAACAGCCCAGCTGCCAGCAAAGTCCTCCCTTCCGGTGCTGATTTGGCTGCGCCCCTGGGCCCCCTGTCATATGCGAAGCCCAAATTCCTAGGACCCTAAAACTGCCATGAAGGAAAGCATCCTCAAGCAATAATCAAAGACTTCAGAGCATTATTCGACGATACGCGAGACGCAAAGCACCGCACTGCTATATTCAGCGTCACGTGGGAGATAATACAGCATAAGAGTCGTAAAAAGATGTACATATTGGATGAACAACTGCATGCAATGGAGCTCTGCATTTACCATGGTATTAAGGGTAAAGTTGAGGGTTTAGAAGGTGAACGCATATCTCAGATGTTTCGATGCACAGGAAGCCAGAGCGGGCATGGAGGCGATTGACGGAACGACTGGGTGTGGGTAAAGCAATGCCCTGAGAGGTGTTATGGTGCACGGACTGGGTGTCTCCCTTGGCAACTGCAATGACTATTCAAAATCAAGGTCTAAAACGAGGATGGAGCTTCGGTTGAGTACTGGTTAGCCCTGGCGCTCACCGCAACATCGGAACACTCGGGTGACTTGGATCCCGTCTCGAAAATTGTACAAGTAAAAAAAACACCGGCTGCCGTTGCTTTGCAAGTTCTCTGCGTGGGAAACATCGTCGGCTACGCGCAAGTAATTCCATAGATAGCTACTAGTAGTAAGAAAAGAGATGGATGGAACGAGCGATGGATTGTCAATAGCCACAGAGATCTGGCGACTTGGAATGATGTGTACAATTACTAAAGAGAGATTTTCATTTTGTGCGCAGGTAGAAGGAACGCGAGGAGAGAGTTTCGCAGCGTCACCCATCGCCTTGCAATACTGTACAATTAGTAAAGTGTGAATTGCATTTTGCATGCAGGTAGAAGGAACGCGAGGAGAGATTTTCGCAGCGTCACCCATCGCATTGCAATCCCGATGCAAGCGCATACCCAATGAACCAATCTCAATGTATGGTCACAGTTGGCCACAACGCCAGAGCGTTCATTCAAAATTGCAGACCGACAGAGCGACAAGAACCAGTGAAACAGCGATCGGAGGTCGATATGCAATGCGACGGGTAGTATTGAGGCCGGGCGCGTAGTAATTAGCCACCGGGGTGTCTCTGACAGAGCTATTCCCCCCGGACAGAAATATTTCTTGCTGATGTGGCTCGAGCGAAGATGATTGACTCCCAATCACCTGCCCAGTGTTGGGCAGTAGCTGTCAAGGTCATGGTATAGCTCCATGAGCAATCTCCGAATGAAGGCCTTCCAACACAAGATTTCCGGGATGCCTATTAATCACCATATGACACACCCTACAAGATGCTTCATGCTTTGGCAAGCCCCCTCAGGATAAGGTTGGCAACATGATATCATTCAAGGCTCCAATTCACCACCTGTGACGATTTGGCTGCTATGTAAACAACCTCATCCCCAATGCCCAGCGCCAAAGTCAATGCGGTCCTCGATCAAAGTGCTGCGTGATGGTAGCCTACACCCACAATTCAACGAGATTATGGAGGATTTGGAACGCAACATTTGAAGGGCTAGGAACATAATTGCAAGTCATCTTTGATCAAGAGCGGAATCCATACGTTTCATGCACTACACATGGAATTGATATTTTTGGACTGCCATGAAGCCCAGAATACACTGAGGAACTTCAGACTCGAGATGGACTTCTCCATGTGCAAGACACTAGAGATGGAGATGGACTGCTCCAAGCACAGAACACTGCAATTGGAATGGGTGGAGATGGACTTCTCAGAGCACAGAACAGTGCAATTGGAATGGGTGAAGATGGACTTCTCCATGGGCGTCCAAATTATATCACTGGAATGGGTAAAGGCCACAGTGCTGGAGATCATGGTCACACTGATGATGACACAGATGTGACTTAGCATCAGCCCGACGACAATTGACTTTGTCGAATACTCCCTGCACATAATGTTTCGAGATCATATCCTTCCATTGAGAGTGATGAAATTATTCTCGCACCCAGTTGTGAACATACCATGTGCAAGGCACCAGCCTTCAGACAACATATCGAACACAGCTGACGTCTCTGCCGTGAGTATCAAACTGCCCACAGGGACGCCGTGGCCAACCCAAAGAATTCAACTCAAGGGCCACCACCTTCGACCAGACATTGCATCACACAAAGTCACAACATGGCCACCGCGCTAGCATTGATGGTATTCACACTGGCATCAACCACTATCGATGGGGACTAATTGACATATGGCAAAGCTATGTCAGGTCCACTTAGAGATCACTGGAAGCGAGCCTTTGATGAAGAGAGCGCTTCCATCCTCTTGAACAACACCTTCACCACTGTCAACTCCAAAGCAGCCAAGCAATGGCATATGAAGCTGGTAGGCTCCAGATGAGTCTTCAAGACTAAGCGAAAAGCCGATGGGTCTACACTGTACAAGGAACACCTAGTTATCAAAGGCTATGTGCAGACTGATTTTGGTGAGACATATGCTCCTGTTGGAAGGCTAACTATCTTTCCAGATCTCATCTCTCAGGTCGGGAGATGCGGATGGAACAGTGATCAACTGGGCCTAGTCACTGTATGTCACAACCCTGACGTCGGTGATGATGATATTGAAATGATGCTTCCCGATGGCTGGCCACCCATTGACAAAGACAATCGCACATTTGAACCACCGATCATTGTGAGACTCACGAAAGCCCTCTAATGTCTCAAGTATGTACTCTGGCTCTGGCACAATAATATTAACACCTTCCTCCTGTTCCTCTGGTTTGCACTGTCACAAGTTGATTCTAACCTCGATATCTGCACTGATGGCTTGCTCATCTATCTGTACATCAACGACACATCTCCATGATGTACACAGGGGTGCAGTGTGCCTCCAGAGCTGTGACCCAGATCAAGGCAAAGCTGTCAGAGAAATACATGATCACGAACCATGATCCAGCATGGTATTTCCTTGTCATCGAGATCTACTCTTGAGACAATGGTACTGGCATCAGTCTTGGCTAGAAGGCCTTTATCACCACAATTCTCCAGCGATTCCACATGTACGATGCGAATGGAGTCACAACTGCCATGGTCCCCTATGTGAAAGTCAACTTAGCGAACAATCTAGGAGAGAACAAACTCAGCGCAGACAGTGTCAAGTACGATCAAGTGATTGTCGGATTATTCATGTACGCAGCACTTGAAATGTGGCCAGCTATGTCATACGCAGTTACTGCTCACTGCCGATACAATTTTTGCTCATTCTTCAGCCATTTGCCCGCAGCAAAGAGAGTGCTCCACTGTCTCAAAGCCCCAGCTGACATTCAACTGCACTTCAACCGCAATGACAACTGCAACAACTGTGTCGTCGGATTTATGGACTCTGACTGGGTGCACGATTGCATCCACAGCAAGTTTCAAGGTCGACATGTCATTCTCAGCCATCACGATGGTAATGCCATATTATGGTAGTCCTGCATGGTAAACCATATCGCCGTATCCAGACCCCAAGCGGACTACATCGCCTTCTCCCAACCTTCCCGAACAGCGTGAAGGCAGCTACTACTGCACAGAGATATCGACAGCTCTCCGAACTGCACATCCCCACTACCAATCGACTGTGACAATCATGGTACCCTCACTCAAATCACAACAGGAGCAATCAAGGCCAGAATGAACCACCTTCATGTGTGCTACCATAAGAGTCGAGATCTCCCTACTTGCAAGATCGTCGACTACTCCTATAGACACACCAACAACAATGCGGCTGATTTTCACAGAAAGCCACTCACCAATGAGAAACACACGCAGTTGAAAAAGGCAATGGGCTAATTGCAGAAAGAGCAGCACGAAGTTGGAAGATTGTGTCATGCAATTGTGTGTCAATGGATGGCCATCCACAGGCTATCGTAGTACTATTTTCCCTGCTCACAGTCATTTCTCACCAGCTGGGTTTTGAATGGGGTGACTATGGTAATCACTTGCAGTGTACAGACGCTTACTATTATTTGTTTATATGGATGTTTCAATGTTCAGTCATGCTTGGTACTTGGATGTGTTTAGTTAGTTCTTGCTTGACAGTGTGTAGCACGAGGCGGGAATATTGCAGGAAGCCTTAAGGTTCATGATCGGGACTGTCTCCTTTGATTTCACACGATGCCTGCCCTCATGCTAATCATAGTTCAGACTGCCCTTTGTCCGTCTCTGTGGTACCTACAATCAACTCACTCATTCACATCAACGAATGGTTTGTAGGTAGCGTATGGCGTGTGGTGTGGGATATGGCGGGCGGCATATAGTGGCTGAAATCATGATGTCAGTCGATATCTCTGTCTGAACATTATCTTTGGCCCAGGCACCGTCACAAGATCTCATGATACTTCATGCTCCTGGTGTTGACAATTGTAGCTTTAGATTCCGCAGAAAAGGTAGACAATGCAATCTTGGGGTGAGCGGATTTCCGACTCACATTTTCCTGCGGAATCATGGACCCGCATACCATCAATTGTGGGTATATATGTGCACATTCGGTCTGGGGCTAATGGAGCTGATGGTAATGGCAATGGTAATGGCAATGGCAATGGTGTTGGTGATAGTTATAGTGATCATATTATCAGAAGAACTTAGACAAGTAGGTTGGCTACGTCAATGTCAGCATCAAACCGTCTACAGACATAGAGCCTTCGACTTGCGAAAGCTTCCGCAAACTCAGAGTTTTCCCACAGCCAAAAGATTCCCTTGGAGAACTCCACTGCGTCTGAATATTCTCCTGCCTGCTCCATCCAAAGACATGATGAGTTCCAGGTGCCTGAACGTGGGTAGCAGACGGCGTGAGGCAGGAGGCAGGAGGGCGGACGCCGTCAGGAGCAGGCTTCCCAACGGTCCGGGGCGACTGGCGTCTTTCAGGGCCCCGAATGACGGTCCCGTCCGGGGCATGCATTTCGGAGGCCTGGTCCGTCCCAGTACGGAATCTGAACACCTAGGGCCCCATATAGATGACTGTAGTTTTAGGATACCGTTTTAGGATACGAAGCTAGGGTCTATACGAACTCCAAATCCTGGATGTGTCTGAATGCTGCGGCTGGGTGCCTGAAGATGCAAGGA
>Ga0307515_10024858_pt1 | contig 10400 bp, 2 predicted proteins | sample 17_EM_MG_FD_194513 | JGI IMG/M metagenome (GOLD analysis project Ga0307515, IMG submission 194513) | Populus trichocarpa ectomycorrhiza microbial communities from riparian zone in the Pacific Northwest, United States - 17_EM | ecosystem: Host-associated > Plants > Roots > Unclassified | place...
GTTTAGTATTTAGATCGCTACTATCTTCCTCCTATATAGCCAGAAGTTCCTTATATTAGCGCCTCTACTCTATCCTTACTTAGTCCTCTATAGCTGTAATTATAGCCACCTTAGTGTTATTAGGGTCGGCCTATAATGTAACTAATTTAAGATAGCTGTTCTTTAGAATAAGCTTTTACTAGTTAAACTAGAGTATTAACTCCCCTCTATATATCTAAAACGTTAGAATAACTATACGGAAAAATATAGCTAGTTCGCTAAATTTCCTATCTGCTATTACTCTAGCTAGGTTAGTCTTCGCATCCTTATAGAGATAGTTAAATTTCTTCTTCTTTAGCTAGATATTTTCTTCTTTAAGCTTAAATAGTACTTTAAACTCCGTTCCCTTTAGCTTATTAGCTTCTTCCTACTTTAGCCTCTTTAATCCTGCTATAATAAACCGCATTAATTATATTGGGTTTCTATTATTAGGCGTACTAGACGCACCCTATATAATAGGGCTGTAATTATATATAATACAGTACTTTTTGACTATATCCTTAATAAACGACATTAAGACTCTACCGGTTGCGTCTAGGTAGTATTTATCCTAGAGGATACGCCTAACCTATATTATACTCTTTAATTTCTAATACGTTTTAGGGGATTAGCCATTTAGGTGTTTCTATATATTGGTTTATATAGTAATAAACCCGCGTATTAGTTGTGTGGTAATACAATTTTATATAGTAATTAGAAGGAATTAGGTTAAGTATCTTAGCGCTAATAGCTCTATTGCATTAGGGGTAAAGCTATAATTATTCTTAAACCTAGCTTTACCCTATAGGTGTAATAGGAGAGCCTTACTAACCAGATATATGTCGTTATTATTCTCCTATTATTCCTTATTGGTCCACTTAAGAGCCTTACAGATTTACGGCTATTTATCCTTTTTTAGTTTACTAAATATCTTAACTTTATTATAGCTAGGGGCGAGAATTATAATCTAGGGCGGGTTGGGGCGCTTTATAATCGCGCCGTCTTATAATATTACACTTACGTTTTTTTAGGAATCCTAGTAGGCCTAGGGTCGGCGTAAGGATAACTAAGCAGCCTTGCTGTGGGTCTATAGGGTATAGCTTCTTAGGGTTATCTTCGCAGTAGTATGTAATCGGCTGCTTTACTGCCTATAGGCATTTTAAATCCGGCGGATACATCTTAGGTAGGTAATAGGTTACATCCCTAGCAGCTTAGGCCTCTTAAACGTCTATTACGTTCTAATAATAAAAGTAGTTTATTAGCTATTAAGTGATTATTTATATAGTCTTGCCCGCGCTGGGTTTGTCTACATAAATACTGCCTCTTTTAATCGTCCTCTCTTGCTTAAATGCCTAAGCTATATATACTACTTAGTATGGGCTAAATTTAAAGCCTAATATAAGGCCCTAATTAGGGAGTTTAATTAGGGTAGTTTTAAAAAGTGCTTTTAATAAGATAAGTAGGAAATACTTTAGAGTAAGTAGAAGATCCGCCTCCGTTATATACGCTAGTGCGCTATTTAAGTTATCCTTCCCGGCCTTATAGAGCTGGGCTAAGAAAGTTTACTAGTTAAGTTCTTCCTCTACGTTTATATCTTAGTCGTTATTATTAACTAAATCCTTATCTTAGTTGCTATTATTAACTAAATTCTTATCTTTGTCTCTACTCTCTATATCCTTAAAGTTAGTATAATATAGGAACTAATTATTATATTTACTAGCACGTTACGGCAATTTACTATCCTCTATAGTAATATCTTAAGGGATATTAACGGTTAGTAATATAGCAGTAGGGTTATCTATTACATTGTTAGGCTAGTATATACCTTTAGGTTTAGTAATAAATTACAGCGATTTACCGTTATTTGCGGCAATTTCTCCGGTACCGCTATTACTTACTAATATAGGCTTATAGGCAGATGGGTTATATCTTCCCTTTATTAATCGCCTTCTGTGCATAACCGGCTCATTATTACTGTTTTCTATAAGGGTGCCTACCGCTAATTTTGCTTAAGGGCGTTTCCTACTTCTATTTGGGTTAGCCTTATAACTATTTAACTTCCCAGGCGCGGCCGGCTTACTTTTATTATCCTTCGCTAGGGCACTTATTACCAATCTTAGTTAAGGCCACTTATTATATCTGCCTAATTTAGTCTTACTATTATTTGATTTCTTATATCTAATAGGCTCGCCCTTACTATCTTTATTAAAGCTATATACTACTAATCCTAAATAACTCTACTTCTTGCCTTCTCTTAGTTTACTTTTACCGCTAGCCTTACGCGGCGTTGGGACTTGCTAGCTATCTTTTACGCTATATTTATCGCGTCCAGGCGCCTTAGATTTAATAGCTAGCGGTGTATTATTAGTAGCAGCGACTTAAGAGTTTAAGCTAAAAGGTAAGAGTAATGCTATAAACATGGCCTCCTTTATGCTATTTTACGCTATTTTACTAAGAGCTATAATAAGTGTGCCCTCCGACCGTATTATAAGGTTTTTATATCTCTATAGCAATATATAGATGTTCTTTTTAGGCGGACCGTTAATGTTAAGCTTTATATAGGCTTGTAGTTCCTCTTATAGCTTACCTAGAGCTATATATAGGTTTACGCTTATTAGATATAAGACTTAAACTACCCTAACTATTAACCTACCCATTAAGCCTATAGATTGGATTTTAATCTTAATATCTCCTATATTAATTACGTTACTTACTACTGGGGTTACTAGCTAAGGCGAAGGGATACTATACAGTAGGGTTATAGTAACGTCTATAGGCTATATCGCATATAACAGCTAAGGTGGCGTTATCTTGTCTTATACTTTAGTTTTTAGGGGTAACGTATATTTACGCAAAGTATACCTACTCTTAGAGGTACTTAGTACCCTCCTTACGCGATTAGAATAAGTACTTCTTATAATTTTTAGGATCACCTATAGTTTCTAATCTAGTAGAGCATTAGTAAATTGCGGGAGTTACTTATAAAACTCCTTAATGTGCCCTTTTTTTATTATTATAGAGTTACCGCGATATATTATGTGCTTAGGCTTAACTTTAATCGCGATATCTTTAACCTTCTCTTTTAGTCTATTATAGTTTTTAATACTTATTCTAAAGCCTTAGGCAATATCTATATCTTTAGTTAGCTTTAGGTTCGCCTTATACCACGCGTCTAGCTTTGCCTATAGTTACGTTATTATTAAGTCGCTTATTTAGTTAGGTATATATAATATTACGGCATATATTAAGTAAAAGGTAACTGTTAAAGTAGAAGGGCTTCATACGGTAGCTGGCTAGCGCTATACTAGTATAACTCTAGTATTAGACGTAGTTAGAGGTTAGTTATAGGAGAGATAAAAAGTAGGGTAAGTAAAGTTAATTAAGAAGAGGTAAAGAGGTAGATTGTATAATTGCCTGTATATACCCGTATAGAGGTGAAATTAGCTATAGTTTACTGCTACTAGTTAGGGTAAATATAGCTAGACTTAGTACTATACAGTTAAATAAAGGCATAATTATATAACTTATAGGGACTACCCTACCTAGCCTATTTAGGGCTAGGTGGCGGTTTAGTACTATTAAACTTTTACAGTTTTTAATATAAGTAATTTATTAAGTGCCTATAAAGGGGTAACTAGTTATTATAGCATAGTAGACTATAGGAGGTTATAGGTGTTATTATATTTCTTATTATTATATAGAGTTAGTATATATACGCGCCGCTAGAGTTAAAGGGCTAGCCTATATCTATGTGTGCGGGCTCTATTGTTGCAAAGTGTTTGCTATATAATAGGTAGTATTTCTAGTAAACGGTAACGTATTATACTTATTATAGGCGTTACTATATTTCTTATTATTATATAAAGTTGGTAAATATACGCGCTACTAAAGTTAGAGGGCTAGCCTATATCTATACATGCGGACTCTATTACTGCGAAGTGCTTAGTATATAATAGGTAGTACTTCTAGTAAACGGCGACGTATTACACTTACTTTATAATTACTAGTATTATTATTACACTATATAGCACTTAAGGGCCTACTAAATAAGTTTATCTAGAATAATAATTATCTAGTATATGGGATTTACGTCTGTATATAAACATCTAGTACTTATTTAAACGCATATCTACCATAAAAGGTAGTAGGAGGTTTTATATTTTATATTGTAAGTTTATATAATTAATAGCATTTTATAGCATTTTGCGGCATTTTAGGGCATTTTAGGATAGTAGATATATTGTATATACTAGCATCCAGCCGCTTAGTAACGTTAACTTATCTTATTATTTATCTATTTAGTATTATATAAGAGGTTAGTATTCTACTATAGTATTTATTATATTAAAGTCTCTTAAATTTAATATCTTTATTTTAGATCTGTTTAGAACTATATACAGTTTTATAATATCCCGCTCCCCACCTAGTACTCTAGTAAGAGATTATTTAGTTAATAATGCCTTTTCTCTTACTAATTAGGGGAGGAAAAGACTTATACTTTCTAGCAGTGGTAGGCTATGCTTATTAGTAATATTTTTAATAGATTATAGTGTTTGAGTTTCTGTTTACCTATAATATAATTAGCCTACCTATAGTAAAGTACTTTTACTTTACTACTTACTTCTCTTTTCCCTTACCCTTTTATATATTTATATACTTATATTATAAACTATAAGAGCTTAATAGTGCTAGGCTATTACCTAGCCTATATTAAGAGATAGGCTAGATAAAGTAGTTCCTGTAACTTATACTATACCGCGTCTTCCTCTATAGGTTAGTCTTGTTATTATAAATTTACCCTTATACGCGTTTAACCTGCAAAGTATATAACTATATACTTTACCGCTAAGGCCTTACTTATATAATTTTATTAGGGCGTGCCTTATTTTCTTACCTTTACTAGTTAACCTAACTCTACTAACTACTTACCCTTACTCCTACCCTACTAGTATCTACCTCTATAACTAGTACCTTTATAGATCTATCTAAGCTATAAAGCCTTATAACGTAGTAAGTTAGCTACCTTATCTTTAGCCTTAGCTATATAATAGAGGGTTTATATTTACTAATGCGTTTATATAAACCACCGCTTAATATAGCCTACTACCAAAATAGACCTACCCATTAATTATTTTATAACTCGCGACGTTAACTACGTCCGTAACTACAAAAAGTTTATTAAGGGCGTTATAGTTTTTAAGATTGCCTTAACTATAGCAACTATAGGCTCTAGTGTCTTATAAGGTAATAGTAAGGGCCCTATACTTAATAAGCCTTTTCTTTTAGAGCTTAGCAGTCTATACCTCTTAGCTAATAACGCTTTAAAATGCTATCTTTGTCTATCTACCGGCCATATACGCGCCGATTATCCTTTTAAGAAAGCCTTTTAACTTTATTATGGTTATAGTGAGGCCGGTTATTTTAAAGCTAACTACCCTAACCCTATATATAATAATTATAGGGAAGCCGGTTATCTTAAGAGTAACTATTTTAGTGTAATATGTAACTAATATAGTGCCATAGGCTATAGAAAGCGAGACTATCCCTAGCTATTAGGTAAGAAAAAGCGGACTTACCTAAACTATAGCTCCCTAAACTATTAAACTGTCTTCTATAGTTAGGTATATAAGAACTATAAAGTTATAGGGTATAATATTAATAATTATATAAGTAAACCTACTTTAATTTAGGTAATAGACACCGTAACCGCTCTAGGCAAGGTAGATGCACTAGGTGCTACCGTTTTAAGTATAGCTACTACCTCTCTATCGCCTAAACCTCTTAATACAGCTAGCTTCTATCCAGTAGTAAATAGTCTAGTAAATAATCTAAACACCTATATAGAGGATAGCAATTCTATAATAGCCGAACCTTTAAATACACTCTAGCTTCTAAATAATAACTACCTTATAGTTTAGTTTATTATGCAAATTATTAAAGAGCATATTATAGCATATAGTATTACGTTCCAGGTATCTTATAAAACTAGTAAAATGCCTACTTATTATTTATATAAGACGGCGTCTATCCAATTTACGGATGCTAACATCGCTAATAACATTAAGGTTAACACTACTAATACTACTTCTCCGGTTACTTAACGACTATTACGTCTAACTATACTTAAGCATCTTACTTACATTTTCCTATAAGATGCTATAACCCTATAACTTTACTATATTAGGTTTATTGTCGCCTCTAATAAACTCGCACTAGGTACGCGCATATTACTTAGTAAGTACTTCTTTATTAATAGGGACTTCGGCCCGTTTACGCCGCAAATCTATAAAGCTTAGAATATGCTATTAAATAGTCCTACGGTCGTTATCCACTTCTTTACGCTAGGCACTAAATAGCTTAATAGTTATATTGCGAGCCTAAACGCAAGCCTATAACAGTAGAGCGTTAATAATCCTTTAAGTTGCTAGTAAAAGAACTATAATATAAATATCTAGCTTAGCATATAGCTTTTAGTAAAGGACTAACTATTATACAAAATCCCTACAAGGTATTAGTTTAATAGCGTTCTTAAGTATTTTACGGTTTAGTTCTATACCGTAGTCGCAAGCCTTAAGGCCGTTAATTAAAACCCCCAAGTACCTACTATTATTTATCTTATTACCTTTTTAGGTAGCGCAGACCAAGTCTACTACGCTACTATCCAAATAGTTAATAGTCTTACCCTTTACATCAACTTCATTATTAATATCTTATTCCTAAGTAAAGACGTAAATAGCCAGGCCAGCTAAAAAGGAGTTATTATTAATACCACTCCCTTTAGCTCCAGCTATAACTACTATACTTTTATCTTTTAACCATAGGTGGGTTATAAGTTTATATTAAACCCTACATTCGCTCCGGAGCATATCCTAAATAGCGACAACTTTATAATAGTTAGTAACCTAAGTAAGGCCCTAATTACAGCATAGGGTATTAAATGTCTTATAACTAAGCGTGTCCCTAAGGTTAGAATCTCCTAAGAGATTAACACTCTACGCTACCTATAGTAAGGAGGCGACAGTTTCTATATTAAGCGCTAAATTGCGCTATCTAATAACTTTACAGATCTCCCGCGTATTAATTACTTTAACTGCGATATTGCTAAGTATAGGAAGAACTCGGTTAATAATGCCCTTAAGGCCGTCTTACCGCTACTTAATAAAGAGTAAACGGGTGCCTATACTGCGCTTAAATATATAATAGGCGGTATTTTGCTAATATAAGGCCCCGGTAGTGTTGGGAAATCAACCTTCCTAATTATCTTAGTATAATACTAGTATTAACTTAGGTTACCCTAGTAGGATCCTGCTAGAATCTAGGTCCTATTGCCGCTTAATTACTAACTAGATATACTAGCTAAGATGATTAATAATGCGCTTATAGAGGACTATAAGGCACTAATTACGCAAGGCCATTCTACTAAATTTCCTATCATTCTTCGCCGCTATATGCGCTTAACGGAAACTAAGGTCTATAAGCGGGATGCTATTATATAGCGAACAGCGGTAGGTATTAATACTCGTCCTAAGTATTTCAAGGAACAGGATAACTATGCTATAATTAACGAGGACGTGTCTATGCTAAATATAGCATTCCTACTCTACCGTACGTTTAAGGCTAGTAATGCCACTAGCTTTAATAAGCGGTTATAGGTTATAGATTTGTCTAAAGGTCAGTAGTTGTTACGCCTTATAGGTGTCCTAGATAGCAATAGAAACCTATATCCTATTATAGACCCTAATATAACTAAATACGCCAAATTCCGCTAATACTTGCACTAATTTGCGCTTAGTAATAACATAACGCAAGATAATAAGATGGGATTAACACTTACGGCTAACATAGTCATTACAGACCTAGCTAAGAAGGCTAATGTTATTCTTATAATACCTAATATAGTCTCGCAAACTCGTGCATATTCTATTAGCGCTGTATATATAGTTTTCCACAATAAGGCTAAAAAGGTATCTAAGCTAGGCAGTCTTACTAGGTTCGCCTAAAGCAGACCATATTTAATTTAGGGAGGTCTATAGATCTAGGCTAGCAACCCTATACCTTAGGTTCTCCTTAATAATATATATTAACTAAAATCAATCCTTAGTTCTAATTTCGATAATCCGTTCCACTATTAGAAATCCATCTCCCTTTATACGCGTCTCCTCGCGGCTAGTACAGATATGGTATAGTTCTCGCTGTAATATTAATTTGTTAAAGATATTGTATATTTTATAAATACCGTCCTACTGTATAGCTAGCTTTAGATAAGCCTAATAGTTAAGAACCAAAAGCAGTTAAAGCTAGCGGCGAGCTTTTTTAAGGATGTGCTATGCTATAACCACCCTATTACCTTCCTTGCCGTTAATAGTACTATATAGGTAAATAAGCTTAGCCAATTAATATATAACCTAGTCTACGCTTAACGCGTATTCTAGGTAGCTATAGCGCTAATAGACTTTAGATTTAAGCTATTAGAGGTTAGCCTTATTGTTCTATATATAGCCTAACTTACCGTCTACTCCGCAGCGCTATATACGCTTAAAGAATGGTGCTATGCCTAGTAAGATGGCAGCAAGTGGCGGAAATTTACGCCAGTAGTTAGCGAGATTAAGGTCTTTACTATTAACGGCATCCAAGGCGGCTAGGTAGAGTTATTAGTATATAATATAATAGTTACTAGTCCACTAAAATTTGTCCGGGATATAGTAAGGAACCTTTTTATAATTACTAGACCATAAGCGGGCCTTATTATTATTAGTAGTCCCTAAGTAGTTTATAATTATTATACTAGCAATAAAACCTTTATAAATACCGCGTATTATAAAATTAAGAAGTAGTGTAAGGACAATAAGGTATTTATTAACCTTAAAAATCCTAAGCAAAAAGAGTACTTCCAGTAACTTATCGCCCCATTTAATGTTAATGAAACTATATAGTATATCTACCGCTAGCATACAGCTGATTATACGCCTATTTTATACAGCATAGACGTTAACTTTGATATTACTATCCCTAACTTCGCGAGTATAGTAATTATTAGCGGTACTAGTAATTATACCAAAGCGTAGAACGAGGCTAATAGAAAGGGCGCTAATAATAACGGCTAGAGCGGTGCTGGTAATAATAATGAGAATAATAACAATAGAGAGAATGTTGGTAGCATCAGAATATAAGGAGGGTAGTAAGGATAGATATTATAAACTTTATTAGTAGCGAGACCCTTAAATAGGGATACTAGATAGAAGTTAAGAGCGGTAATAGCTATAGGCCTTTAATATTTATAATTTTACTATAGTACTAGGTAAAATACGGTATATTATAATATTATATATTACAGCTAAATAAGATCTCTAAAATAGATAAGCGTATTATAGTAAAGATAGCCTAATTTATAAAGCCTAGTAATCCTAGTTTCTATTCCTTTTAGGCTAGCAGTTAATTAATATTAATCCGTAATCTAGATTTTAAGGGGTTATTTAGTTATAATTTGTTACTTTTAAATCTAAACTAAAAGTCTAGTAGAAAGAACGCGTTCCTTCCCAATTTAATATACATTTATAGCTCTACGGGTTATATAGACATATATAATCTAAAGCCTTTAGATTTAATCTAGAGTTTAAATAAGGAGCTTTAAGCTCCTAATTTAAACTAACGCTAAGACCTTAGTTTAGATTCTATATATAGTAAAGTTACTAACTTTTTAGTAACTTTTAGCGTGTTTTTTAGAACATTAAAAATTTATAGCTAAAGTTAAGTTAAACTAGAATTTAACCGAACGGTCGCCTTAGAATTAGATTAGAGCTCTAAATTAACTCTATTTTAAAGCCCTTATTTTAATTTAAACTTATAACCAAACGTTTCTTAAGTACTTAACTAGTTAGATTGTAGTCTAGATATCTCGCTAATAACCGCAACTATTATTAATTACTCTCCGTATAGTATAAGCCGCCTCTATTTTTACTAAACTATAATAACCTTAAATAAGATCTAATCCTTTTCTTACTATAGCTGCCGCTAAGGCAATATAACCTAACGCCCTCTCCTACTTATATTGGGTATGCTATTCCTAGCATTAATACGCTATTACTATATCTTAAGAAACTTGTCGCTAATACTATAGGCCCTTAGAATAATACCTATCCTACTATACTAGCTACTAGCTAGTAAAATATAAAACAAATATAATATCTATATAGTTGCCCTTAATAAAAGAGCTTATAGTAAAGGCAATTCGCTATACTATATCTAAATAACCTAAGATTATATATATAGGTAATAATCTTAGGGCTTCCTAGTGCGATAGGAGGTCTCGCTATAAGGCAAACTTGACTAAAGTTACTATCTCTACGTAGATTAGATTAGCTATAATTAATTAATACCTTCTA